>Ga0302286_10003542_pt1 | contig 10541 bp, 11 predicted proteins | sample III_Fen_E2_3_FD_198765 | JGI IMG/M metagenome (GOLD analysis project Ga0302286, IMG submission 198765) | Peat permafrost microbial communities from Stordalen Mire near Abisko, Sweden - III_Fen_E2_3 | ecosystem: Environmental > Terrestrial > Soil > Wetlands > Permafrost | place: Sweden: Abisko...
CTGGCGCAGCAAGTATGCGGGGATGTTGCCCAGCGACCTCAAACGGCTCAAGCAGCTGGAAGAGGAGAACAGCAAGCTCAAGAAGTTGGTGGCAGACCTGAGCCTTGATAAGATCATGTTGCAGGACGTACTATCAAAAAAATGGTAAGGCCTGCTGATCGTAAAGAGGCTGTTTTGTACTTGGAGAAAGCCTATGAGGAAAGCGAGCGCCGCTGCTGTCGCGTTCTGAGGCTGAACCGAGGCCTGTACAGACACCAGCCGAAAAAGGATGAGCAGGCCTTTCTCCGAATGCGGATCAAGGAAATTGCATCTGTACGCGTGCGCTATGGGTACCGACGGATCCACGTGCTGCTCAGGCGCGAGGACTGGACCATCAATGTAAAACGCGTCTATCGGCTCTACAAGATCGAAGGCCTCAACCTACGCAATAACACTCGGCGCAAGAGAGCCAACCAAAGCAGGGTCAAACCGCACAGCGAGGCAACGGCGGCCAATGAATGCTGGGCCATGGATTTCGTCTCCGACCAGCTGTATGATGGCAAGCGCTTCAGGGTACTGACGCTAATCGACTTGTTTACAAGAGAGTGCTTGGCGACCTACGCGGATAAAGCCATCAAAGGGGAGGGCGTTTGTGCGATCCTCCGGCATGTCTCCAAAGAGCGGGGAATCCCCAAATGCATCAAGGTAGACAATGGCCCAGAGTTTATCTCCAGGGCGCTGGATGCCTGGACCTATGACCGAAAGATCCAGCTGGTATTCTCAAGACCCGGTACGCCAACCGATAACGCCCATATCGAATCATTCAACGGCAGCCTGCGGGAAGAGTGCCTGAACACAAACTGGTTCATGTCCTTGGAGGATGCGAAGGAAAAGCTGGAAAGATGGCGAAATGATTACAATGAGTACCGTCCGCACAGCGCACTAACATACCTTCCGCCAGCCGAATTTGCCAGAAATCATGCGGCTTATGGGCCATAATTGACCTCGGTTTTTCTCATTGAAATTGGACCACTATTCGGGGGACACCCATATCCTACTATACCTGCGGCTTGAGTGGGCCATAGAAATAGGCTGCCGTTGCACCACCATCGATCAGGAAGTCCGCTCCTGTGATGAACGCACCTTGCGGACTCAGCAGCAAATCCGCAACATTTGCCACTTCATCCGCGGTGCCCGGCCGACCTGCTGGGCATTTGGCAAACATATTCTTATAAAAGTCGCCTCTAGGCCCGTTGAATTCGTCGATAGCCAGTGGTGTTACGATGATGCCAGGGGAGATGGCGTTGATCCGGGCACCTCGCTTACCCCATTTTACGGCTTCTGCCATCACCCTTTTTACATTACAGCGTTTTGCCATTTGATAGGCGTGTAAGGTATCACGGATATTATGTGGCTGAAGCACCTCCAGATTCAACAACTCGTCCGCAGGCGTGCAGGCAAGCGCTTCATCCACTTCTGCACTGAGCGCGGGCATCCGATGTCCTGACTGACTTGAGATTGTTATGCCGGTACCGCCTGCCTTGATGGCTTTGCCGACTTCCTCCAGCAAAACGGCGGTACCGTATAGGTCTACCTTGAGAATGGTTTCAACTGATGCCTGACTGGGAGAAACGCCTGCGGCATTCACAAGCATGGCAATGTCACCGTACTTTTGCGCTTCAGCAATTAAGTTTTGGATGGATTCTCTGGAGGCGAGGTCCATCTCCATCGGAATCGCATCAAAACCTGCCTCATTCATGATTTTAGCAATCGCGTTTGCATTCTCCAGTTTTTTATCGCCAACAATAATCTTTTTATCAAAACCAATTCTTCTGGCAATCGCCATACCAATCTGACCGGCACCTGTCAGAATCACTACATCCTTCATTTGTTATTCCTCCTGTACATTCTTGACGTTCGGAGTTCCCTTGAAACGCTCCTATTTGGTATGTTCAAACTCCTTGGCAACATCCGTCAGCAAATCTCGAATAGGCAGGTGTTGGGGGCAGGTTTTTTCGCATTTACCGCATTGGATGCAAACCGATGCCTTGCCATTATGCTTGGTATAGACTTCGTTATAGTAATAATCGCTATTCCAATCATGGAATACCTTTTTGGCATTCATACAGGCAAATAAGTCTGGAATCGAAATGTGCTGTGGGCAACCGTCCGCACAGTAGCGGCAAGCGGTACAGTTGATCATATTCTTGGATTTGAAAATCCTGCGCACCTGCTCCACAGCGGCCATTTCAACGTCATTTAAAGGCTTAAATTCCTTCATGAAATGGATGTTGTCCTGCATTTGCGCCATATCGCTCATGCCGGAGATTACCATCGCAATACCCTGGAAACCAGCGGCATAGCGGATCGCATAACTGGCTGGACTACCGCCGTTAAGCGCCTCAAAAACAGTCTTGGCTTCTTCGGGAAGGTTGGCTAGATTGCCACCTTTGACAGGTTCCATGACGATTACCGGTTTGCCGAATCTACGGCAGACTTGCAGGCATTTTTCACTCTCAATGGCAGGGTCATCGAAATCCATGTAGTTGAACTGGATTTGCACGATCTCAACCTGTGGGTATTCGGATAGTATTTGTTCTAATACAGCGGCTTTGTCATGGAAGGAGATGCCAAAATGCTTAATCTTTCCCTCCGTCTTTAGTTCCAGCGCAGTTTCGTATGCTCGGCAGCGCTTGAAGAACGTGAAATTCTCCGCGCCTTGGGCATGCATGAGATAGAAATCGAAATAATCCACTCCACAGGCTTTCAACTGGTTATCAAAGAACGGGCGGATATCGGACTCTTGTTTAAAATAGAAATTCGTCAGTTTGTCGGTCAGCAGATAACGATCGCGCGGATAACGGCTCGTCAGGCATTCCCGAAGCGCGATTTCACTCTTCCCGTCAATATAACCGTGCGCAGTATCGAAATAGTTAAACCCATTATCCAGAAATGTGTCTACCATTGCAGAGCACTCCGTGGTGTCAACCTCTCCATCTTTCATGGGTAGGCGCATACAGCCGAAGCCAAAATTTTTTTTGAACAATTCCATGCAATAAACCTCCTGCTCTGTTTCATCGGATAAAATTCGTGGAAATACGTTCTTCGCGTTTGGGGAAGGGCACGCCACTTTTAATGCCTGCAACCTTGCAGTTAAGGAACCAGACCATATTTCGCGCAAGCGTCCGCATGATTTGCATGCCTTCTTCGTCTTGCCGCACCTGCTCCGAGGTTCCGCCGTGTACCATGTTCCAGTACCTCGACGGGATAACCGGCATCTGCGCATGCAGAAAATATTTGTTCATCTGATCAAGTGCTGCTGTAGTTCCGGCTCTGCGGGCAGAGACGATTGCCGCTGCGGGCTTTAAATAAAAGCTGTTTCGTTTGCCACGCAAATCCGCAAAGAATACACGATCCATGAAACATGTCATTGCGCCAGAGGCCGCCGCGTAATGCACGGGAGAACCAAAGATGAAGCCATCCGCCTCCGGTGCTTTGTCCAAAAATTCGTTGACGCTGTCGTTGAATACACAACGCCCGGTTTTGGCGCAGCCATTACAACCCATACAGCCAGCGAGAGGCTTGTTTCCAATCCAAAAATGTTCCGTTTCAACGCCTTCCACTATTAGCGTATCCGAGATTTCGTTTAGCGCCGTATCTGTACAACCGTGGGGATGAGGGCTTCCATTCACTAAAAGGACCTTCATATTTTTTTCCTTTTCCCGCATAAGAACCGTGCGGGCCTTTTCAAATCTCTCTGTGTCATTCAGCCTCGGCGATGTTGTTAAATCAACGTTTGAGCGTCTCTTCATGCTTAAGCATACGTTCCTCATACCCGTCCAGTTTCCAATCCAATTTCGCAAGAACCTCGTTCATCTCATTAATCCGCCGAACAATCTGCTCTCGCTGTTCCAGCAGCAGCGCTTTTCGGGCATGGATTGTTTCGGTTCCTTTGTGAAAGAGGGTTACATATTCCACAAGTGTTTCAATGGTTACCCCCGCTGCACGCATGCATTTGATGTATTCCACCCAACGGCAATCCTCATCCGAATAGTTCCGAATACCCCCATGGGTTCTTTCTACGTTTGGCAGAAGTCCGATACGTTCATAGTATCGCAGCGTGTCTGCGGTTAGCCCATATTTTTTGCTGGTTTCCGCGATCGTCATCAAATCACCTCACTTTATGAAACTATTGATCCGTTCCGGGTAAAACGTCCTGCGTGAATATGCATGATGATGTTTGTATATTGAGTTTCACCTCAACACATTCTTATCCCTGCATGCAAAGTGCTGGATCCCAACGCAAATGTGTCTGGATGCCTTTTCATGTAACGCAAAACCTTGCGCGCCTTTCAAACCAAATGATTATCCGATAACCATTAGCAAGTTGCTGACAAGTCATTTCATGATAGATACCTCCGAACACCTCGGTAATCAGCAACCTATAGTTTACCCTTCAATCTCCCCGTTTGAAAAATAGTAGTCAATATGCGCCATACGCTCACTCTGGCGCACATGGAAGGGGCATCGATCGTCGCAATGCCCACAGTGTAGACAGGCGTCCGCTTTCACAGTAAGCTTATGATAATGGCTATACGCCATACGATCTCCTGCAAGGGATAGATCGTAGTATTGATTGACCAAACCCGCATCGATCCCCGCAGGGCAAGGCTGGCAGTGATTGCAATATACACAGTTTCCGCTGACACTCTCCGCTGTAAGGCTGCCAAGAATGGCGTAATCTCTTTCTTCCAGGGACGCGTTCCTGGTAAGCAGCAGTTCTTCAAGATCCCGCATCCCCCGTATGCCTGGTACCACGGTCAGGACGCTTGGACGATCCAGCGCATACTGGATACACTGTGCCTTTGTCAGGGCATGATGGAACGGCGAGGTTTTTGCATCTAGCAATTTCCCCGCATAGAATGTTTTCATCACGGAAATACCAATGCCCATCGCTTCGCATCGTCGAAACAGCTCCGCGCGCTCAGAAACGCTGCCAATTCCCAATGCATCGCCCCGCTCAAAATCGTAGGCAGGATTAATGCTGAACATCATCATGTCCACTAGCTCTGTATCCAGGATTCGATTTGCAACCGACGGCGTGTGGGAGGAGAAACCGATGTGACGCACGATTCCGTGCTTTTTAAGCGCGATCAGATGGTCCCATAGGCCTGACAATACAAGCTTGTCGTAGTCTTCATCCTCATCAACGCAATGCAGAAAACCTATATCCGCATAGTCTGTGCCCAGCGTTTCCAATTCCCATGCAAAGGTGCGTTTGATTTCATCCGGGTCGCGTGACCAGCCATATTCGCCTTTTTCGTTGTAGACCGCTCCAAAATGTAGCTGCAAAAACACTTTGTCGCGTTGCCCGGCAATTGCGCGCCCGAAGGGCGCATAAACACTCTTTCCTCCCGCGCAAAGGTCAAAGAAGTTGATGCCGTTTTCAATGGCATGGCGGATCGTGTGCTCGATCTCTTCACCCGGACTTCCCTGTATGCCACCCATACCAAGTCCAAGTACACTAAAACGTTCTTTTTCTGTTCCATGCGGTAATTTACGATGTTCCACTTGCTTTTACTCCAAACTCTGTGCCGCGTCATCAACACAGCGTAAAGCATTCAAACTTCTTGGGTAGCCGACAAATGGCAGGCATTGGGATACGACTTTAATGAGGAACGACCTGTCGTTACCAATTCTTATATTCGCTTTCGCATGGCTTGTCAATTGTGGCTCGCACCCGCCCTGTGCGGCGAGAAAGCAGAAAGTGATCATCTCCCGTTGCGCGTCGTTCAAACCGCCACGGGTATAATAATCACCAAAACAGTTATCGGCTAACCAATGGTTAATATGGCGCTTTTCCTCATTGCCTGAGCGCCAGAATTCCCGCATCTCCGCGCCGAAAATATCCACTTGCTTTTGAATACCCGCTTCCAGACGGTTCTCCATGGTTGTCGTAGCCTGTCCCGCCAGCGGCAGCGCAACACCAAGTGCCGATAGCACTTCGTTGGTTGCCCGCAGAAAAGGGAAAACCCGTCCAATCCCCAGATAAGCCACTGCTTGATAGACAATCTCCTTGATCTCCACAGGCGTTACGCCAAAATTCAACACCGCTGGGATCATAGCACGATACTCCTCAAGACCCTGACAACCCAGCAAGGTAGCCAGAATGGCTTTAAAGCGGGTACTGTCATCCAAATCATCTTGGTTGACAACTTCGTCAAAGGCGAAGTTGTCAAAACGTTCCATAAACTCCGGATCCGTAATCAGCATAGTAGATTTATGGCCAGGAAACATCTTCTCATGGTAGGCTTTTGCTTTTTCAGTTATAGCCATATTGTATCGCTCCATTCACAGACACATTTTGAAAATGTTCTCAATATCCATCGCCTCGAGCGGTTGAAAAGCCGGCAACGTACCACCGCCACAAGCTTTTCGTGCCATGATGCCAAAGTTTGTATCATCAATGCCAATATCAGTCAAAGTACGCTTGAGTCCTAAGGTTACAAAGAAGAAATCCGACAGCATGGAAATCGCCTTTTTCGCGATTGCCATTGGTTCCATTTTGGAATCAATGCCAAACACATTCACGCCAAACTGTACAAACTTGCTTACGGTATTTTCATTTAACACATATTCCATCCATCGCGGCGTCAGGATGGCTAAGCCCAAGCCATGCGTAATATCGTATATTGCGGACAGTTCATGCTCCATGGGGTGGCAACTCCAAGCCTGTCGCTTGCCGCCACGCAGGAAACCGTTGATAGCCCAGGAAGAAGTCCACATAAGATTGGCGCGCGATTCGTAATTGTCAGGCACCTTTAAGGCGATCGGCGCATACCGGATTACGGTTTTCATGAGGGTTTCAGCCACACCATCCAACATTGAAAGGTCCTGGCTCATGTTAAAGTAGACCTCAATGATGTGGCTCATCATATCTGCAGCGCCGCAAGCGGTTTGATAGGTGTTAACCGTATAGGTAAGGGTCGGATCGAGGAATGATACCTTGGGCTGCATCGGCGGAAAGATCAAACCGATTTTTTCTTTTGTATCTGGATTACTGATCACACCGCCCGCATCCATCTCCGAACCTGTTGCGGCCAGTGTGAGCACCGTTACCACAGGTAGGCACTGCTTCACATCCACCTTTTGCAGCAGGATATCCCATGCGTCACCTTCATAATAGGCAGCTGCGCCGATATACTTGGTACAGTCCAGCACCGAACCGCCACCTACGGCTAATAGTACATCAATATGCTCTTTTTTGCAGATTTCCGCCCCAGCGTTCACAGAAGATACCCGTGGGTTGGGGTCAATGCCTGACAACTCAAATAGCTCCAGTCCGGCGTTCCTGGTCTCCGCTACCACCTGATCATACAAACCGGTTTTCTTGATGGATCCACCGCCGTAGGTCAACAATACACGATTTCCGAACTGTTTTAATTCCTTACCCAAATTACCCAACTGATTTTCACCAAAGTACACACGAGTGGGGATGTCATATACAAAATTATTCATTGTCTAGCCCTCTTTCAGAATTCAGCTTGTCGTAATCTATATCATCAACAGATTCGAGCCATTGTGTTCCACCTTTTTCAGGCAACACGCTAATCGCAAGGTGCGTAAACCAGCTGTTTTTTGTTGCACCATGCCAGTGCTTCACGCCACCCGGAATTTGAACCACGTCACCTGCGTGCAGTTCCTGTGCAGCCTCACCCCATGCCTGATACCAACCGTAACCACCTGTTACTAAAAGAATTTGACCGCCGGCGTGTACATGCCAGCTGTTGCGGCAGGCAGGCTCAAAAGTTACATTACCAATCGGGCAAGGCGTATCTGAGCCTGTCAACATCTTCAAATATACGGTACCTTTGAAGTCCTCACTTGCAAACTTGTCTCCAATTGGGAAAATAACACCTTTGCTTAAGTCCATTTCTGATGTCTCCTTTACATATTATTTCCAATCAATTTTATCATAGCACCTAGAGTCGACTCTAAGTCAATGGATTTTCACATCGAAATAGAAATATTTGAAAATTGCTTGACTTGGAGTTGACTCTAGATGTTATTCTTGCAAAGGAGGTTGACATTTTTTGATGGTCAATCATCGAAAATGTGACGATGGCGCTCTTTGTTTTGTTCATTTGAACAGTAATCATTCTGTCTCGCGATTTTTTCCATTGCCCATTGCATGCTGCTTTTATCATTTTCGAACAACGCTCCTTCTCCATAAATTGGGCACTATTTGTGATGGTTTCTCACATAGTGCTGCATTGGCACATTGTTTTAAGTTCATTCAGAAACAGGGTTTGTATCAGTCAGGGTAACCGTCTCTTTCGGAGGATGCTTTGTACTATTCATGTTTTACGCACGGCTTATGACATCGGTTCCTTCTTTGGTACTGGTGCCGCAGGCGCCATTCTAGCCGTGTACTTTACGATTGGTGATCGGAATCTCGAAAAAGACTTGGCATGCCCTTACTGGTTTATCTTCGCTGAGAAGCATTTTTGCAACCGTGGATAACTATGGAAGCAAACCGCTTTCAAACAAAACAATTTTATTTATAGGAAGGGGAATACAGTATGGCAAACAGGAAAATTTTGATTGCTTACTTTTCACGTGGCGGTCTGAACTATGTGGAGGGAAGCATCGTCGATCTCTCCATCGGGAACACAGGGATTGTCGCAATGATTCTGGCACAGGAAACAGGAGGTGATCTTTTCAAGATTGACCCTAGTACGCCTTACCCGAAGGATTATCATGCGTGTACAGCGCTAGCACAGAGCGAGAAGCGAGAAAACGCTCGTCCCGCAATCCTTGGTGTTCTACCGGTGATCGCAAATTATGATACGGTACTGCTTGGTTATCCGAATTACTGGGGCACAATGCCCATGCCTGTGTGGACATTTCTGGAAGCCCTCGATTTCACCGGCAAGACGATTCTACCCCTATGTACCCATGAAGGCAGCGGCATGGGCACGAGCGAAACCGACTTGAAGAAGATATGCCCCACTGCTAAAGTGGTGAAGGGGTTGTCCGTTTATGGGAGCAAGGCCAACAGCGCAAATCGCATCATCAGGGAATGGCTCCGGCAAAACGAAATCATCTGAAAATCGCATAGGTATGGCTACTCCAGACAAAGTCCTAGTCTGCATCACATTGCCTAACTGCCTGCACGTTATCAATCGTATTCATAATAAACAAGGCAAAGATTTATAAGGAGGAAGCAACATGGAATACACTCAACTTGGCAATTCAGGAATTCAAATTTCACGTCTCTGTGTGGGCTGCATGAGTTTTGGCGATCCGGCAAGTAAAATGCATGCCTGGACGCTGAACCCCACAGAAAGTGAAACGATCATCAAACGTGCGCTCGATCTCGGTATCAATTTCTTTGATACCGCCAACATCTATTCGGCCGGCACAAGCGAGGAATATCTTAGCCAAGCCCTTAAAAACAATGTGGCGCGCGATCAGGTGGTCATCGCAACCAAGGTATATTTTAACGAGGGACACCTATCAAAGAGTGCCATCCTCCGGGAGATTGATGGCTCGTTAAAACGGCTGGGCACAGACTACGTTGATCTCTACATCATTCATCGTTTCGATTATGATACACCCATTGAGGAAACGATGGAGGCGCTTGAAAGCCTTATCAAAGCTGGTAAAGTCAGGGCACTTGGGGCCTCTGCGATGTATGGATACCAGTTTTACAACATGCAGCTGGTTGCCCAGCAAAATGGATGGTCCCCATTTGTTTCCATGCAAAACCACTACAACCTGCTCTATCGTGAGGACGAGCGTGAACTGATTCCAATTTGCGATCAGCAAAATGTAGCAAGAACGCCTTACAGTCCGCTAGCGGCAGGCCGGTTATCCCGTTTGGAATGGAAAACGGATACCGAACGAAGCCAGACCGACAAGACCGCCATTTCCAAGTACGACAGCACTCAAGATGCGGACTATGCGATCGTGCTTCGTGTAAACGAGCTCGCTAAAAAGTTTGATGCGACCATGTCACAGATTGCACTTGCATGGCAGTTCGCAAAGGGTATTACAGCGCCGATCATTGGCGCAACCAAAGCCAAATACTTTGATGATGCGGTCGGCGCGTTTGATGTCAAGCTCACTGCAGTGGATATCGCCTATCTTGAGGAACCTTACGTGCCTCACAGGATTGTCGGTGCAATCTGATTATAGAATAACAGCGGCATCACCGCATCGTAACGTGAGTAGTGCCTCCATCGCTTTTTGCCTTTTCAAGAATGGGATAATGGCTTCATAACGCAAAATGCATCAAATAAAGCATCGAAACATCAATCTATCTTGTAACGGCTATTAACAATCTAAAAACGCCTTTTGCATATGTCTTCTTCGTGTATCACGTTATGGTAGATTAGCCCTTGTTGATACAAACATAAAATTAGACCAATGTACTTTACAGAAAGACAGTAGGAGTAGGACTGATAATCCAAATAGCTATCGGGAAGATGATGATGACAATTTTGGAAATTATTGTCCCGATTGTGGCTGCGGAATGACTTTTGAGAATGATGGTGATA
>Ga0302286_10003543_pt1 | contig 10539 bp, 16 predicted proteins | sample III_Fen_E2_3_FD_198765 | JGI IMG/M metagenome (GOLD analysis project Ga0302286, IMG submission 198765) | Peat permafrost microbial communities from Stordalen Mire near Abisko, Sweden - III_Fen_E2_3 | ecosystem: Environmental > Terrestrial > Soil > Wetlands > Permafrost | place: Sweden: Abisko...
AGGATGGTCCGAGGAGCACCTTCAGCAAAATCAACAGTAAGTTTGAGAAGTTTTTCTGATTTTGGCATCGCTTCGGCTGCGATTATCTTTCCAACCTTAAGTTCCACTTTTGCAAAATCATCATAAGAGATGCGTGGGTTTACCGCAGGAACAGGGGCGATGGGCGCAGTGGGCACAACCGGTTGTGCAATAGGCGCCACTGGATCTGCATTATTAATTTTATTTTCCATGATGTTTATCTAAATAGCTTTGTAATATGAGTGCCGCAGCCGAAGCATCGAGCATATCGGTCTTACCTTGAATAGATTCGGCTTGGCGAGAGGTTAGATATTCCGGCTCAAACATAACAGTGAATCCTGCTTTTCTAAGGTTATCACCAAAGACTGCAGCAAGGGGAAATATAGTATTCGGTTCTCCTTTAAAATTTCTGGATTCACCAATAACAATTGTTGAGACATCCTTTGCCTGGGCATCCGCGACAATTTGAGGAAGGAGTCGTGAATTGTTTTCAATCACGTATCGAGCGAAAGCCAAGGTACCCCCTTCATCAGAAAAGGCCACCCCCACCCTCTTGGTCCCAAAATCAATTCCCATAAATCTCATACGACCAGTCTATACATAAAATACTCTTTTACAAGAAAACAATTAGTTTTAGCCTCATTGCCTCTCGTATGACAGGTAGTATACTAAAGTCATGATCGCATCAATTCAAAATAATCTTGACCTCATTATATTCACATTTATTGTGATTTGGTCACTCACCTGGTCAGGTATTGCAATGTGGCGCGCAGCCCAGAATCAGAATAAGGTTTGGTTTAGCGTTATCTTTGTTTCCTTGCTCGGTTTGGGATTCCTCGGCACCACAGGTATCCTCTACCTCTGTTTTTTCTCAAAAGAAGTCCACGTTCACACAAAAGCGTAAAGTGTTGTGAAATGCGCCCGACCACATCGGGTGTATTTTCAAAATTCAATTTATCTGGTAGAAATAACGGACATACGGAAACGTATGGGTTAGTTTGAATCCGGACAAGTTGAATATTTGGAGGGATGGCAGAGCGGTTGAATGCACCAGTCTTGAAAACTGGAATGTCCGAAAGGGCATCGCGAGTTCGAATCTCGCTCCCTCCGCAAAGTTTAGCTCACGATTTATCGTGGGCTTTTACTTTGCGCAAGGGAAGCAATGCGGAGCATTGCGAGCGAGATTCGAACGCCGGAGCGGGACCCACATCACCAGATGTGGGAGCGAGGCGGTGCCCAGACAAAACTTTTTGACGAAAAAGTTTTAGTCGAGGGAGAAACTCTCGCTCATCCCTCCCCGCCTTAATTTCTTAAAAAATTAGTGACCTGTAACCGAATCTCGCTCAATTTTCCAAAATAAAAACCCGCAGAACACTTTCGTGATGCGGGTTTAAAAACCTCAATTAGGACGAGGTGTCAGAAAGACACTTTATAACCTTTTCCCAATCAGGAATAGAACTTCGCCCTATGTTTGCCTTACCAAAAACCACAAGGGGACTTTCATCTGAAACAAACTTGGAGCCCTCCCTCTTCATAAATCGATCATATCCACCCACCTCCACCCAGAGGCAATCATCCTCATCTTCAATAGGAACCGGGAGGCTGAGTTCCATATTAATTGGTGGTATGTAATCCATCTCAAGATAAACCTCAATCTCATCATAGCCGTCTTCTGGATGTTGTATTATGAGTCTTATTTTCATATTAAGTTTAGTCAGGAAACCTACGATTCGCACGGCAACTCGCCAGCAAGTCAATCGCTTATTTCCTTCCAAACTCAATAAAACGTGGTTTTAATGTACTTTTCTACACATATATTATACACCCAATATACACAATTGTCAATTAACCGCAACCTTTCCCCTACCCCTAGGCTTATACCCTGTATGAATAAAACATCGATATACAACGCAATTTTGGCTTCGGGCTACATCACTACCCTCGTGTCCCTCATGAGCCTCGTTTCAAACACGCTACAAAAACAAACGGACAACATGTTCATGCCAATAACCATGCTCGCCCTCCTCGTTCTCTCGGTCGCTGTTATGTCATACCTTTTCTTTTATCAACCCATCCTTCTCCTCCTTGAAAACAAGCGCGCCGAAGCGGTAAAAACATTCCTCGGGACCGTGACTGTTTTTGCAGGAATTACAACCACCTTCCTTGTATTAGCCCTGCTTATTAGTAAATAAAGGTACGTGCATAGTTGCTTTTGAGCACACGTCCCTGGTGTACAGCACACCTCCTCCCCACCCCACCCTTTTATTGATATACTAATCCACATGAGCATCATTCGTTTTATTGCTGACGAAAAGACAAACCATCACAAGACTGCTGATTGGTATTGGATTGCGGGAATAACAGCGGTAACCATTCTTGTGATATCCGCACTTTTAGGTGATGTATTGTTTGGCGTTGTACTGGTCCTTGGACTTATTACACTCATCATGCACGGACGCCTCCCTGACGCCACCTACCCCGTTGAGATAAGTGAAGAAGGTATTAAAATTGGAAACAAACTCCACACTTTCGATCAAGTAAAATCATTCAGTATCGACACCGACATTATTCCGCACCATCTCATCATTATGTCGAAACGAAACGTGGCACCACGCATCTCGGTCCCATTCGCCGGCGTTGATGATTCAGAAATAGCAGGAGTGCTTGCATCACACAATGTTCTTGAAGAAAAAATTCCTCATCACGCATTTCATAAATTCCTCCACCACCTCGGTTTGTAAAAGTTGTACGTTCGGATGTTTTAAGTTATAGTACGCTCCGTCCGAACGCGAATGCTCTTGTCGTTCAATGGATAGGACGCAAGTTTGCGGAACTTGCAATGCAGGTTCGATTCCTGCCGAGAGCACATATGAAAAAACCACCCAGATTGGGTGGTTTTTTCATATGTGCTCTCGGAGTAAAGCGTGGGACGCTTTACGTCATGAATCGAAACCTGCTTGAGCATAAATTCGAGCTTTCTTAAGCGAAGAATATATCCAAGCATGGGTACTGGTCGTGTAACGACCGAGTTCCTGCCAATTCTATTAAAAAACCGCACATTAATGCGGTTTTGATTCACATAGTTCTGCTCTATGAGCTTTGTTTCGACGCTTACAGATGTCGGCTGAATATTTCATACGTTCATCAATAGATAAAGTACTAAGATACTCAGCATCGGTATTAAGTGAAGGATGAAACTCATCACCCCTAATCCACAGAGCGCACCACCACGCCCGTAAAGGACTTGGCATGTGAACACAACACCAACAATCGAAATTCCTCCAAATAGAAACAATATTTCTGAACGGGTTTATTTTCATGTAATAAAGAAATCTGAAAACAGTCTATACCTGAACCAATTTTAATCAAACCCACCACCTACCTCGCCGAAACCCTGCCCTAGGGCTATACTAAATACATGCATTATGAAAATTCTCCTGACCATATAAAATCAAAGGATATTCAAGAGGAAATCGATTCCCTTGATAAGATTTTTGAAAAAGCACGAGTGCTTCATGAGCAAATAAAATCAAAAATTGCTGAGAGTGAAGAAGTTTGTATCATAATCGACGGGCTCTATGGGAAGATGAATAAAATTCTTAGCGAAGACGAAGTGGATGATAGTTCTAAACCAGAGACAAAAGAATTAGTCTCCAAAGAAAAGAGGATCGAGGATATCTATGCCACAGTGGAAAACCTCTCGAGTGATTTGAGAAAAATTAACGATGATATGTCAAAGATGCTAAAAGAACTTGATGTTCTTATAAAAAGCACTGGTATTAAATAATAAGAAAAAAACCGCCCCGAGGGCGGTTTTCTCTTATTATTTAGCTTTCTTTACGAGAGCTGCGAGACGTGACTTCTTTCGTGAAGCAGTGTTCTTCTTGATTGAGCCAGTCTTTGCCGCCTTGTCGAGTGCCTGATAGGCGCTCGCGAGGAGTTTTTGTGCATCGGCGACTTTCTTGTCGGCAACGAGCTTACGAACCTGTTTTACAACGTCTGAAACAGCCTCCTTACGGCGAATGTTATAGACATGCTTGCGCTTCGATGAGCGAAGGGCTTTTTTTGCTGAAGATGTGATTGGCATAGTTTGATTTGAGTCTCAAGAACTCAAAAAATTGAGTTGAAATTGAGTACCCAAGAATCTAACACGCGGAAGTAGGAAAAGCAAGATTCCCTGGGCCTTATTTACAAAATTCACCCCACAATTCGCCTTTTTGGTTTATACTAGGAAGACATGATAGCCCGCATTAAAGGATTAGTGTCCGAAAAAGAAGAGAGGTCAATTATCCTCGACGTACATAATATTGGGTACCGTGTTTTTGTGACAAGTACAACACTTGATTCAATAAAAGTTGGTAGTGAGATTGATTTCTTCGTACATCACGCAATTAGGGAAGATTCTCAATCGCTCTATGGATTCATCACAAAAGACGATCTCGCACTTTTTGAGTTACTTATTAGTATTTCTGGGATAGGCCCAAAAACCGCCCTTGGAGTCCTCTCAGTTTCATCAGCTCAAAACATTCGTCGAGCTGTTTCAACAGGTGACACTTCTCATCTCACCAAAGTGTCAGGTATTGGATCAAAACTCGCAAACAAAATTATTCTCGAACTCAAAGGTAAGTTTGACGCTGAAGAAGAATCAAACATTTCACTCCGTGATGAAGTGGATGCACTCGAGGCTCTCAAAGCCCTTGGATTCGGTCATAAAGAAGCACGTGATGCCCTTAAAGAAGTATCGACTGATACAACAAACACCGGTGAACGTGTAAAGAAAGCACTTAAGTTGTTGGGGAAATAGATGGACCGAGGACCCGCATGCAAAGCGTGCGGGTCCTTTATATCAACCAAAAATGACGCTATGATAAACCCATGAACGACAAAATCCTTTATTTCCTACGTGAGAAGATAATTCCCCGAAAATTATTCCACACACTTCAACCGGCATACCACTTTTCAATGGCCCTCCTTGGAGCACTCATCTACCGCTTCCCTTCCCGAAAGATAAAGGTAATTACGATCACGGGAACAAAAGGTAAAAGCTCGGTCACTGAAATTCTTAACGCAATTCTTGAGGAGGCACATTTTAAAACCGCCCTCACCAACACTATTCGTTTCAAGGTTGATAATGAAAGCTCTGACAACCTCTACAAAATGTCGATGCCTGGACGAATGTTCATGCAAAGATTTCTTCGCAAGGCGGTAAATAAAGGGTGCCAGGTCGCCATACTTGAAATGACCTCCCAAGGCGCAGAATTATTCCGTCACCGCTTTATAGATATTGATGCACTCATCTTTACCAATATCGCACCTGAGCACATTGAATCCCATGGTTCATTTGAAAACTATGTCCGAGCGAAACTAAAAATCGCTGACCAACTTGTGAAATCAAAGAAAGATAACAAGACACTTGTGGTAAACACTGATGACTTGCAGGCTCACCGATTTTTAGAGAAGGATGTATTCAATAAGGTTCGCTATTCTCTTTCTAATGCCTGGCCTTACGCCCTCGACAAAAGGAGTTTAACCATGACCTACAAAGGCACTTCGATTCACGCTCAGCTGTCTGGTGAATTCAATGTTTACAACTGTCTCTCAGCAATTGCATACGCAGATTCAATTGGAATTCCAGTCGAGACAATTAAACGGGCCATCGAAAAATTCAATGGTATTCCCGGACGCGTAGAACATATCGATTGTGGTCAGGATTTCGTTGCAGTGGTTGATTACGCCCACACCCCAGATTCACTCCAGAAACTCTATGACGTATTCCTTCGCCGAAAGCGCATCTGTGTGCTTGGTAATACAGGTGGTGGAAGAGATAAATGGAAACGTGATGAAATGGCAAAAATAGCGGAAAATTGTTGCGAAGAAGTTATTCTTACCAATGAAGACCCTTATGATGATGATCCTCTCGAAATAATTACCGACATGGCAAAGGTGATGTCAAAAAAACCAATGGTTATCATCGACCGTAGGCAAGCGATTGCAAAGGCGCTCTCACTTGCCAAAACGGGAGACGCGGTACTCATCACAGGAAAAGGCACTGACCCCTACATCATGGGACCAAAGAACACCAAAACACCTTGGAGTGATGCACAGGTAACCCGTGAAGAGCTTCAGAGAATAGTGCAGGTAAAAGACCCTACCAGTGAATAAGAAAAAGCATGCCGGAAAGGCATGCTTTTTTGTTTCAAGACGTGGTAAGGTACCACTATGCCAGAACTACCCGAGGTACAAACAACAGTGAAAGGTTTAAATGAAACTGTTGTGGGCCTTAAGATTGAAACTGTTTGGACGGATTATAAAAGCGAAGCATATGAAGATAAAGACGAAATAAAGAATCCGTCTTATTTTGGTTTTTTCAAAAGAATGGTTATAGGTCGCACTATAAAAAAAGCAGATCGTATTGGAAAAAACGTCCTCCTTCGACTCAACGACAATTCAACCATCCTTATTCATATGAAGATGACGGGGCACTTACTCTATGGAGTCTACAAACAAAAAACAAAAACAGGTGTATGGGTGTCGGATAACAAAGGGCCTCTCCGTGATGATTCGTTTAATCGCTACATCCACCTTGTGTTCTCCTTGTCGAATGGTAAACAGCTCGTGCTTTCAGATATGCGCACATTCGCAAAGGTAACCTTTATCCCAAAAGAAGGTACGGCAACATCAAAGCACCTCTCAGAAATAGCCATCGACCCACTCTCCCCTCTTTTTATACTCGATTTGTTTTCACACATTCTTGACGCAAAACCTGAAACAAAAGTAAAACAAATCCTTCTCGATCAATCTCTCGTGTCAGGTATTGGAAATATTTATGCCGACGAATCACTCTTCCGATCTGGAATTCACCCATGCGCCCTTGCAAAAAACATTAGTACCCAGGCTCGTTCAACTCTCCTCAATAACATAAAACGAGTACTCGCGGGCGGTGTCGACCTCGGTAATGACCCCTCATCGGATTATAGAGATATTCATGGAAACAGAGCCCTATTCAAAGAGGAGCGTCTTGTATATAGGAAAAAGGGTGAAATTTGTATGAAACCTCGTTGCACAGGGATAATAACCTCCATTGTGGTTGGTGGTAGAACATCATCATTTTGCCCCGTTCACCAAAAAATGGTTTCTTAATGGAAAAAATAGGTTTATACTCTAGTCAAATAACACTTGTTTTATTATGGCCGATAAACCAGACAAAGGAGGTTCAGGTTGGATAGAAAACCTAGACAAAGACGTCATGATTCTCGTCGGTTTTTTTGGCGGAATTATATTGCTATGGGTTCTCTCTGGTGGACTCCACAGTGAAACAGCCCGCAGTGGGGTGTTCATCAAAGCACCAGCACCAGTAGACTCAGGTGCAACATATGGAGGTAAGTATCTCACCGAGCAAGACATTGAAAAAGAAAAAATAACGATTCCAAAAACATTTGATTTTTCATTCCTCAAGAATTGGGCAACAGGAGTAAAGAAGATTATTTCATCAACATCCGAAACTTCAACCCAAGACACAAATGAACAAGTAACAATTCCTCACACCATCACAGGTCCACTCACAAAAGATTTGGCTATTGATGGAATTGTTGGTGCAAGAGAGAGTAACCCAAGCAGTGAATATATTCGTATTGTTCCAAACCCAACACCGTCACGGCTCGGACCATGGAACGTATCGGGACTCACCGTAAAATCAGAAACGACTGGTAAGCAAGAAACAATTCCCGATGCATCACTCCTCCCCGTGCTCGGTGAGGTTCCAGAACTTGTTAAAGTTGCTATAGGACGAAACGAAGCGGTTGTGCTCAACACAGGAGATTCACCTATAGGTATTTCGTTTAAGGTAAATAAATGTTCGGGTTACCTTGAACAATTCCAGAGTTATACACCATCACTCCGCCAAGAATGCCCATCTGCAACGGATGAAGTGAATAATGCAGGGCTTGGGGAGGACCAGGGTTGTTCTGATTTTGCAAAATTAGTACCGAAATGTAATGCGGTAATTGATCCCCTACCTTCAAAAATGATACCTGAGTGTAAATCACTTATAACCAAAACCCTTACCTACAATGGCTGTGTAGCAAAGCATAAAGATGACCCTGATTTTTACGGTGACGAGTGGCGAATATTTCTTGGACGAGACACCGAGATGTGGAAAAACAGAAATGAAATTATCAAACTTATTGACCGAAACGGAGAGATTATCGACGCGGTAACATACTGAACATAAAACACACCACTTGCTGGTGTGTTTTATGTTTACCTGTCGAATAATCGATAAAGGACTATGCCAGCAGAAACAGAAACATTAAGAGACTCTTTCTTTCCTCTCATAGGAATCTCAATTATGGAATCACATTGAACCAAAGTAGTTTTTGGAATACCGGTCGTTTCTGTCCCTAATAAGAGAGCTGTTTTTGGTTTCGGTTTGAATTTTTTATAATCAACAGATCGCTCATCTTGCTCTAGTGCAATAATTTCAAAACCTTCTTTTCTAAGTACCTTCAAAATTGGTGAGATGGTTTTTCTATATTCCCAAGGGACAGTTTGCTCAGCACCAAGGGCACATTTATGAAAATCAGGGCGGGGACGGTTGAATCGATCAATAGGTGTTGGTGTGTAACCCGAGAGATATATCTTAGACACACCAACAGCATCCGCGGTGCGAAAAAGAGCACCAACATTATAAACACTACGGATGTTGTGGAGAATGAGAATTCGTTCCTTGTGGTTCATTGTATAAATACACTATCACAAGAAAACCACCCTAAGAATAGAGATTTTAGAAAATGTCCTACAAAGCCATTTCTTTGATTCTATCCACAATGTATTCAAGTTTTGTGTCTGCTTTGACCAAGTAAATGAACACCTCGCTTTCAATAGCCTGTTGCACTTTTTCCACCTCAGAGATATTCGTTAACATAATAACCTTTGCGGTTTTACCCCACACGTCATAACGCAACATTTTAATCATTTCAAGACCATCCATTTTAGGCATCCTAATATCAAGCAAAATGAGCTCGGGATGATATTTGAAAGCCTGAGCCAAACCATCTTCGCCATTCATTGCGCTTATTACTTCATAACCCTCACTCCCCAACTTCTCTTTGAGAATACGTTGGTATGATGGCTCATCTTCGACGACTAGGATTTTTTTATTTCGTGTTTCCATTTTATATATTAATTAATGATTACCGTCTTTAAAGACACCAACACCTTTTCGAGACATACCCTCGTGTGGAAACGATGCATAGAAGACAGTGTCCTCACCTTTTTCAGATTCAAACCAAACCCTCCCACCACAACTCTCTGTAATCTTTCGAACCATATATAAACCAAGTCCATTACCATCAGGGTCTCGTTTTTGAGCGTCACTTGCCCTAAATAATTTACTAAATATCTTACTCTTATCCTTATCTGGTATTGGATCACCTGTATTCGATACTTTTATTATGAGACTACCGTCGCTTGAATCCAAAGTGACACTAATCCTACCTTCATCAGGAGTATATTTCACAGCGTTTGAGATATAGTTCTGGAGAATAACCCGAAGCAGTTTAGGGTCAGCAGGTATTGCTTCTAAATTATCACTGTAGCCTTTGGAAAGAGACTGTTTCTTTAAAAGAATCTGAGGCTCAAGTTCTAAAATAACCTCATCACAGACGCTGCCCCAATTTGTCGGTACAAGATCAACAACAAACATTCCCATTTCAATACGAGAGATATTTAACAAACCATTAATCAACTCATTCATTCGCCGATTCAGTTTATACATATCTACAACTGACTCTTTCTGTCTTGGAGACAATAATCCATAGTCACCACCCTGGAGCATCTCCAGGTTCCAACCAATAGCACCCACTGGGGTTTTGAGTTGATGTGAAGCAAGTGAAACGAATTCAGTTTTTTCCAAATCAATTTCTTTCTCACGCGTGATATCGCGAGCGATAATAGAAGCACCAATAACACGATTACTATCGTCGCTCGTAATAGGAGAGACTGATAAAGAAACGTTGAAGAGAGTTCCATTTTTTCTTTTTCTCAAAGTTTCAAAATTTCCAATAGCAACTCCCTTTTTTATACTATCAAGCCTCTGCTCAACATCATCATAACCCTCTGGAATAACAAGATTCACAGGTTTACCAATCATCTCTTCACTGCTGTAGCCATACATCATTTCAGCGGCTTCATTCCATGAAGTGACAACCCCGTTAAGGTCTTCGGAAATTATTGCGTCATTACTGTTCTGAAGAATTGAGGTATAAAATTTTGATTGTATCTGCTTTTCAACATCAGAGGTAACATCCCGGGCAACAGCATAAAAATGTTCCCCCTCAGGGACCGCGTTCCATTGTAACCAAATACGCATACCATCTTTTTTGATGAAGCGGTTTTTAAAATCGACAACAACTTCACCATTTGTTATGTTTTTTAACACTTTTTTTGTTACCTCAATGTCTTCTGGCACCACAAAATTTAAAATGGGTTCACCAAGCATTTCTGATGTAGTATACCCAAGCG
>Ga0302286_10003547_pt1 | contig 10535 bp, 9 predicted proteins | sample III_Fen_E2_3_FD_198765 | JGI IMG/M metagenome (GOLD analysis project Ga0302286, IMG submission 198765) | Peat permafrost microbial communities from Stordalen Mire near Abisko, Sweden - III_Fen_E2_3 | ecosystem: Environmental > Terrestrial > Soil > Wetlands > Permafrost | place: Sweden: Abisko...
GAGTTATACGCAAAATATTGACAAATAAGGGGTTGTAAAGCTACCCCGGGGAGCCGCGCTGATGGCGGAGAGGGATTGCCGCCCGCTCCAGGTCGAAGAGAATGCGGCCAGCGCGTCTGGTCGAAACGCTCTTATCCAGGATGGCTTGCATGACGGTTGTGAGTGCTTGCTGGATTTCGGCAAGAGAGTTCATGTGGGGAAGGCGGGGTCCGAGGACGTCGGTACGACGGATGACGCCGGCGGCGTACTGGCGATTTTTCTCGTCGCGTTGATGGAAGTAGCAGAGTTTCTTACGGCGAAGGGCGGGAGAGCCGCAGGGGGCGCCATCTTCTTTGAGATGGTTACAAGTACGGACGATCATAAAAATCTCCTGACGGTTAGTTCTCAGCCTTCAGCTATCAGCTGTAAGCCAAGAAGAGTTGATGCAGGCTGCGGGTATTCCCGAAGCAAAGTCGAACAGCGTCCGAGCGGTGGATAGTAACCACCACATGGTTACCGTGCACTTGTGGAAAAGGGGATGTCAAGAGAAATCGCGAGAAAACGTGAGAGGCGTTCCCGAAATGGGAAAGAACATTCACCACGGGAAGCACAGAGGCACCGAGAAGAACCAATTCACCAGGGAAGGCACTGGACGCACGGAGAAGGAATTTGGCGAAGGCGCAACAAAGAGAACGCCAGTGGGGCGACGGATAAAGGGCGCTCCGGGCTCGGGTGACTTCCTCGCGGGAGTATGCCGTCCCTGGGGGACTGGGGACATTTTTTTCACGCTTTCCCACCGTTGAAACGGTGGGCTTTCTTCTGCCATCCCGCGGGGCGGGACTGGAGTCTAGCATCCCAGGCTAGCGCCCAATGAAGAGGGCGCGGACCTGGGGCACCGGGCTGTTTTTGTTCGATGACACAAAAATCCGGCGGGTCGTCGAACCCGCCGGATGAGTTGCGCTCGGTCGCTCTGTTCCGAAAAAACTACTCACCCGCCATTTGGACCGTTATGGCAGTCGTAGCACGTCACTTTGTCTCCTGATTTGTACGTTTTCGTACCGTAATCGTCTGCCTTGAACGAGCGTGCCATTGAGGTCTGCGACAGGAAGGATCCACGGTAGTTACTTCCGTGGCAGTACGCACAAGCAGCGACACCGGTATGTTCGACTCGGTCTCCATGTCCATTCACCCACGACTGCCCGATGTTGTGCATCTTATGCGGGCCGCCATTCGCAGTGGTTGGTACGCTCGTATGACAAACCGAACACTCCGCTATCTTGCCTGTGTGTCCTTGCAGCGACTGGCTGTAAAGATTGTCGTTGGCTTGTAACGTGGGGTACTCAGCATGCGGCGAGCCATGGCAGGCGGCGCAGTAAACCGAGCCGTGCCCCGCGCTATAGCGGTAGAGTTGCTTTCCGGCAACCGGCTTATTGGGGTTGGTGGCAAACGTGGCATCGGTGGTTGTGCGGTAATTCCCATTACTGAGGAACGTAGTCGTATAACGCTGGCTGTTGTTGTGGCACATCTGGCACGACGGCTCATCCAGCCACCCCGTGCGGGTCGATGCGCCTACTTTGCTCAAATTGCCATGACAATCGGCGCAGAGTTGTGTGTTCATCGCTCCGCGTTTGCATTGGGTGACGGGGCCCGGGTGGCACAGTGAGCAGGAATTGAGGTCGCTGGTCTTGCTGTTCGCATCCAGGGTGCTACCGGTTGAAATCAGAACTTGCGGGCCGTGCAGCAAGTGCATGTCCGCCGTTAAGGACTTTATCGGGCTGATACCCGGCAGCGCCAGCGCATTGTCAGAGTGGCAAGCGGCACAAAGGACCGGCGTTCCCGATACTGCGGTGTCGTAGAGCTTGGGCTGGTAGTTGTATCCGGCCTTCTGCAACTGTGTGAGATACGACGTGATCGGCCAGCGATCATCATGCTTCTTGAGGATGTTCAGCTTCCCGTCTTTGTTGGGATCGCTGTTGTTCACCCATCCGCCGGCAGGTTTTGCATAAGGATCGCTGTTGGATGCGTGGCACTTGTTGCAACTCATCTCATCGCTCACCGCCAGTACAACGGGTGCTGTGGCAAGAATCGTTCCCTTGGAGTCCCGGGCCACAATCTTCGCCATCGGATAGGGCTTGGCGCGTCCCTGATCGTCATAAGGGATGGTAGGAATACCGTCGGCCGTCCAGTATGCGTTGGCGCCATCGTACTTCAAGCCGCGGGGCGTGAGGCTCTGCGTGCGGTTGCCCGTCAGGCCTACATCGGGTGGGTTGTTATTGCGGAACAGGATGTAGATGTAGCTCCAGAAGTTCGTTTTGGTGGAGCTGATGGTGTTGATCGACCCGGAAGGGTCGGCCATGGACTCATACGTGATCGTGACGCCGCTCGTAATGGGTACAGGCGGCTCGCCCGTCTTGATCAATTGCGCATGCACCACGTTGTAGGGAGGCAGTACCGAGAATACCGAGTAGTCCTTGCCGTCCATACAGTGCATTCCGAGTTCGCTCCACGCCACCAAACGGTATTTCGCGGTCTGTGCCTGCGCCGTGGTGCCGGTCGAAGTGCCCGAGATCCAGCCGAAGGTCACAATGGCAAACCATGCCACCATCACCCAAAACGCCTTACCTTTTTGCATACAGTCCTCCATGTGCCCAATGGGCCGGTTTCGACGGAATGCGGCGCGGCATTGCGGACGAGTAAAGCGCGATCTATCAAAAGAGTGGCGAACTGCGTGTGTGGCAGGGAAACCGAAAGGCCATCCAGAGTGGAACTACCTTAGCGGCATGACTACCGGTCATGCGGTGACGGTCGTCACAGGTACGAGTGACATCCAGAAACCGCCGCCGCCATCAGCACTTTCTCGCAACGATCTTAACGATGACGAACGCAGCCCGGAATAGAGAGAGGACTTTCCCCCTTCCATCCCTAGAGGACTTGTCATTCCTCGCGCCCGTTTAGAAATTGTCATCCTCGCACCTGGCGCGGGGATATGCTCTCGCTGGGTCGGTCCGGTGCTCGGAATACGCCCTTGGCTTTTCGAACACTTGACGTCCCTTGCCCGCTGCGCGGGCCTCCGGGACTCGGATATCCCCGCACGGCCACCCAGCGCTGAAGCGCTGGGCTTTGATGTCGCGGCCCTCCGGGCCTCGCCGAGAGTCACAGGCAATTAGAAACGGCTCCCGCGCGGGGAACCGTTTACTGTTTCCCGGTTAGGATTACGCGTAAATGCCGCGCTGGCGAATTGTGAAGGCCACGCGATCGATGGCGAGCATGTAAGCGGCGATGCGGTTGTTCACGTGGTGCTTCTCGGCGTAGCTTACGACCGACTCGAACGACTCCACCATGATGTCTTTCAGTTGCTCGTTGACCACCGACTCCTTCCAGAAGTAGCCCTGGCGATCTTGCACCCACTCGAAGTAGGAAGCAGTCACGCCACCTGCGTTGGCAAGGATATCAGGCATGACGAACACGCCTTTGTCGGCGAGGATGTCGTCGGCAGCGGCAGTGGTTGGGCCGTTGGCGCCCTCGACGAGAATCTTCGCCTTCACCTTGTCGGCGTTGAGTGAGGTGATGACATTCTCCGTCGCGGCGGGCACGAGCACGTCGCAGTCGGTGATGAGCAGTTCTTCCGTAATGGCCCGCTCCGCACCCGGGAAGCCATGGATGGTGCCTTCCTTCTGACGGTATTCGACCAGTGCGTTGATATCGATACCATTGGAGTTATACAGTCCGCCGTCCCACTCGCCAATGCCGACGACTTTGTAGCCGGCCTGATACATGAGTTGCGCGGCATTCGAGCCCACGTTACCGAAGCCCTGAATGATGACACGGGTAGTTTCTTTGTCCATCTTGAGGTGTTTGATGGATTCGTCAGCCGTGATCATCACGCCGCGACCAGTGGCTTCGCGGCGTCCGCGCGACCCGCCCATGTTCAGCGGCTTACCGGTGACGACGGCAGTAACCGTCTGCCGCATGTGCATGGAGTAGGTGTCCATCATCCAGGCCATGGTCTGTTCGTTGGTGTTGACGTCGGGCGCGGGAACATCTTTCTCAGGGCCGATGAACTCGATGAGCTCGGAGGTGTAGCGGCGCGTCATGCGCTCCAGTTCGCCACGCGACATGTTCTTGGGGTCGCAGATGATTCCGCCCTTGGCTCCGCCGAAGGGGATGTTCACTACGGCGCACTTCCACGTCATCCAACTGGCGAGAGCGCGGACTTCGTCGAGCGTGACGTCGGGCGAGTAGCGGACTCCACCCTTGGCCGGGCCGCGCGCGATGGAGTGCTGCACACGATAGCCGGTGAAGACTTCGAGTTGACCGTTGTCCATCATCACGGGGATGTGAACGATGATTTCGCGGTTGGGCTGTTGCAGCACGCGCCACAGGCCTTCTTCCAGATTGAGCTTGTGGGCTGCGGTGTTAAAACGCGCCGCTTGCTGTTCCCAGGGATTCGTTTCCTGCGTATGCATTGTCGTGGTTGCCATAAAATCTCCGAAAATTGCGGAATGCTCGCGCGCGACACGGCGGACTCAACGGTCAGGCGGGCAAACTGTACGAGTATATGCAGGCTCCAGAAAGCAAGCAAGCGGGACGCGGGATGCGCTTAGTGCCTTACTGGATGTCAGGGGTTGCCGCGCAGGTGGTTGAGCCGGCGGCGATCGCGCTTCGATGGCCGTCCTTGCTGCGAGGCGGCGAACTGTCCGGTGGCGCGGCGCTCGTCGGCCAGCTTCTGTCGCAGGTCGCGGCTGGCCTCGGTTTCACGGTAGAGCGTTTGCGCAACGGATGCAGGACCGCGCATCTCGCTGAGCAGGAGCACTTCGACTTCGAAGTCGCCGCCGTCGTTGCTGATGTGGAGCATGTCTCCGACTTTGACCTCGCGGGCGGGTTTGGCTGGCACTCCGTTGGAGCGGATGCGGCCGAGTTCACACGACCGTGCAGCCAACGCGCGGGTCTTGAAGAACCGCGCAGCCCAGAGCCATTTGTCCATGCGAACGGAGTTCATGCGTCGTCCTGTAATAACGATACCCTTTCCGACGCGTTTGTCGCGGGAGTCTGGTCAGTGCGGCCGCGAGACTCTCTCGTATAATCGCAATCACCCCGCAATTTGCGCCCGGGACCCAATGCTGACACCCGACTACAAGGCTTTCCTGCAGCTTAGCCGCGACGCCACCCTGATTCCCGTGGCTAAGACGCTGAGCGCTGACATGCTGACGCCGGTCGGCGCGTTCCAGAGCATCGCCGCCGGACAGAAGTACGCGTTCCTGCTGGAGTCGGTCGAGGGCGGCGAGAAGATTGGCCGATACACGTTTGTGGGCACGCAGCCACGCACGGTGTTGACGGCACGCGGGCGCGAGCTGACTATCCGCAGCGGTTCTCACGAGGAGAAACTGCAAGGCAATGTCGTCGAGGTACTGCGGGAGAAGCTGCGGCAATATCGTCCGGCGCATGTGGCGGGACTGCCTCCGTTCACGGCTGGAGGCGTGGGCTACTTTGCTTACGACATGGTCCGCCAGTTTGAGCGCCTGCCCCAGACTGCGACGCTCGATGTTGACCTGCCCGACTGCGTTTTTGCTTTTTATGACCGGCTGCTGGCATTCGATCACTTGAAGCACCAGTTGCACATCATCGCCGCTGCCGACGTGCGGGCAGAGTCGCCACGAAAAGCGTACGATCGTGCGCTTGCTGACATTGATGCGCTGGAGCGCAAGCTGGTGCGCGGCATTCATAAGCAGACGCTGGGATGGTCGGCTCCGGCGAAGCGCAAGGCCATCAAAGTGCACAGTAGCACTACGCATGATGAGTTTCTTGAAAGCGTGCGGCGGGCGAAGGAGTACATCGCCGCGGGCGACATCTTCCAGGTAGTGCTCTCGCAGAGGCTCGATTTCAAGCCTGCGACCGAGCCGTTCCAGATCTATCGCGCGCTGCGCACCGTGAATCCGTCGCCGTATATGTTTTACCTGCAGTTTGACGATACGCAGGTGGTGGGAGCTTCTCCGGAGATGCTGGTGCGAATCAACGGCCGCAAGCTGGAGTACCGGCCCATCGCGGGCACGCGCAGGCGCGGCGAAGAAGAGGCGGACGATTCGCGCCTTGCGGAAGAACTGCTGCATGACGAGAAGGAACGCGCGGAACACGTGATGCTGGTGGACCTCGGGCGCAACGATCTGGGACGCGTCAGCGACTACGGCACGGTCAAAGTAAAAGACCTGATGTACGTGGAGCGCTACTCGCACGTGATGCACCTGGTCTCAGCGCTCGAAGGGCAGCTTCGTCCAGAGCTCGATGCGCTGGATGCGGTGGCGGCTTGCTTCCCCGCCGGCACGTTGAGTGGCGCGCCCAAGGTGCGGGCGATGGAGATCATCGAAGAACTCGAGCCGGTGCGTCGCGGCGTGTATGGCGGAGCGATCCTGTACGCCGACTATGCGGGCAATCTCGATTCGTGTATCGCCATTCGAACGATGGTGGTGCACCGCGGGCGGGCCTATGTGCAGGCGGGAGCAGGGATCGTCGCGGACTCAGATGCGGAGAGCGAATTTATGGAATGCATGAATAAAGCTAGCGCTCTTCTCCGCGCAGCCGAAAGAGCTGAATAGCCACTGACATGATTTTCGTCCTCGACAACTACGACTCGTTCACCTACAACCTGGTGCAATATATCGGGGAGATGGGACATGAGGTTGTAGTGCGCCGCAACGATCAGACCACGCTGGAGGAAATCGAGCAGCTTGCTCCCGAACGTATCGTAATCTCGCCGGGACCCTGCACGCCTCAGGAAGCCGGGATCAGCATTGACGTGATCAAGCACTTTGCCGGCAAGATTCCTATTTTGGGTGTGTGCCTGGGACACCAGGCCATCGGCGCAGCGTTCGGAGGCAACGTAATCCGCGCTGCCAACCTGATGCACGGCAAAACTAGCGAAGTAGAACACGACGGAAAGACAATTTTTCGTGACATTCCCTCTCCGATGACCGCCACTCGCTATCACTCTTTAGTGGTGGAAGAAAAAAGCCTTCCTGCCGAGTTGGAGATTTCGGCAACGTGTCGCGACCGTGACGGGAAACGCGTGATCATGGGCGTTCGTCACCGTAGGTATCAGGTGGAAGGAGTCCAGTTCCACCCCGAGAGCGTCCTGACCAGCAACGGCAAGCGCATCATCGCGAACTTCCTACCTCCGTGTGAGCCGATAGTCACTTAACGGCTATGGTCAAAACCCTCTGCTAGGCCTCAACATATTAAGGTTTGCCGGATCCTTCGCGGTCGCGACTCTTGGCGCTATGGCCATCTCTTCCTCATCTCGCTGGCGGTTGCTGGACACGTATCTTAGGCGGAGCGTGGCATGGCGTTATACGGGAGCGGTGGTCACATCGTTGCTATGGATCGCGATGCGCTGGGTGCTGGGTCACTATGTCGTTAACGACGGCTTTCCCTATGCGTCGCTGTTCATACCAATAACCCTTTCTGCATTTTTCGGCGGACTTGGGCCCGGATTGGTCTCGCTTCTTACGACCCTCAGCCTTGCCGACTATTTGCTGATTCCGCCGCTGTACACCATCGGATTGAACGACTCGAAGGCGGTAGTCGGAACGACCTTATTTGCATTATCGGGATTAGTGGTTTCGGTTTTGGGCGAACTGGGCCGGAACGCGATTCTTCAGGCCTCGAGCGACGGCGATCTGAGCAAGGTCACGCAACAGAACTTGATGGTTAGCCAGGAACGGCTCAACATCGCCGAGCAGGTAGTTGCCGGCGGCGTCTGGGATTGGGACCTCGTGAACGGCTCGCTGCACTGGACAGACGGCTACCGTCGCCTGTTCGACTATCCACTGCACGAGCAACCATCCCGGGAAAAATGGATAGATGGGATTCATCCCGAAGATCGAGAGCGCGTGACGGGAACGATGGAGGAATTGTTCTGCCGCTCGCTACAACACTGGTCAATGGAGTACCGCATTCAAACTGCCAGTGGACGCACACGGTGGATCGAGAGTCACGGGCATGCCTTTTACGACTCCACTGGCCGGGCTAGGCGAATCGTGGGGATTGATCTCGACATTACGGCCCGCAGGCTCGCGGAAGAACTTGCGCGCAGCAACGAAACCAAACTTCGGCTGTTAATGCAGTATGCGCGGGTTGGAGACTGGGAATGGAACCCCAAAGACGGCAGCCTAAGATGCTCTCCTGAGTTCTGCGAAGTATTAGGGTTAGATCCGACTGTTTCCCCCACCTTCGAAAGGATCATGACATTCGTCCATCCGGCAGATGGACGACGAGTTCGCGAATTGCTCGAAGATTTGCAGGAGCGTCCGGGACAGGACTTCGACTTCGAGAACCGGTTTATCGGTCCGGACGGCGTGGAGCGGCTCATGCACACGCGCGGCGCAGTGATTCGCGACGAAGAAGGCGATGGCATCCGGCTAGTGGGTGTAACCATTGACATGGCGCGTCGCGGCAACGAACTGCTTGCCTCTTGATCTCACCCTGCGGGGCAGAAATCGATACAATCAAACGAATCCTTAACTATGCGTGGAGTTCATTCGGCCTGTCAGGGTTCCGGTCGTCAACAAACTATGCCTTCTGCGGTTGAGCTTCGAGGAATTCACAAGACCTACGACCAATTCGTCGCGGTCGAACATCTGTCGCTGGAAATTGGCGAGGGCAGCGTCTATGGCCTGCTGGGTCCCAACGGCGCGGGCAAAACCTCTTCCATTCGCATGATGATCGGCATCACCATTCCCGACGAGGGAGAGGTGTGGCTGTTTGGAGAGAAGTTCCATCGCGAGCAATTGCAGCGAGCTGGATACCTGCCGGAAGAGCGCGGCCTCTACAAACGAATGAAGGTGCTCGACCACCTGGTCTTCCTCGGGAGACTGCATGGCCTATCGGCAGGGGAATCACGCAAGCGCGCGCTGAACTGGTGCGAGCGGTTGCAGATTTCAGACTGGGTGCAGAAGAAGGTGGAGGAATTGTCAAAAGGGATGCAGCAGAAGATCCAGTTTGTCGCGGCATTGCTGCACGATCCCGACCTGCTAATTCTCGACGAGCCCTTTTCTGGACTCGATCCGGCAAACGCCGTGATGGTGAAAGACGTCATGATCGAGTTGAAAAAGGCGGGTAAGACCATCCTGTTTTCCACCCACCGCATGGACCAGGTGGAACGGCTGTGCGACTCGATCTGCCTGATCGATCACGGTCGAAGCGTGCTGGAAGGCGACCTAAAGAAGATCAAGGCCAGTTACGGAAAGAACACGGTGCAGATGCAGTACGAGGGAGAGGCTCCGTTTGACCACAACGAGATGATCGAGTCGGTCAACGACTACGGCAACTATGTGGAGCTGCGCCTGCGGCCCGGCAGCGATGCCCAGCAATTGTTGAAGCTGGCCTGCGAACGGGCGCGCATCCAGCGCTTTGAGTTGATGGAGCCTTCGCTCGAAGAAATCTTCATCGCCACGGTGAAGCAGAATGCATAACACCTGGCTGATTATTCAGCGCGAATACATTGAACGCATCCGCACCAAGGCCTTCATCATCATGACGATGCTGATGCCAGTGTTCATGGCCTCAACCATCCTTGTTCCGGTGTTCCTGGGGGACATGAAATCGGGCAGTACACGGCACATCGTGCTGGTGGCCAACGATGCCGCCATGGCAGAGGCGGTTAAGCAGGAGTTGATGCCCCGCCCCGTCAAAAGTGAAGAACCCCCGCCACAGAAGAAGGCGGGCGCGTCGGCGAATTCCGAGCAGCCGCGGTACGACATCGACATTGACACGACTGTAACCGACGCCGAGCGTGACAATTTACGCCGGCAGATTTCCGACGGAAAGATCGACGGGTTTATCTGGCTCTCTGACAGTGACCTCGCCGCCCGCAAAGTGGTGTATAGCGCCAAGGATGTCACCAATTTCGGTGAAGGCATCGAGATGCGCAACGCGGTTCATTCTGCCATTGTGAAGAAACAACTCGCGCAGAAGGGCATGAGCGGCGCCGAGGTCGAGAGCGTCCTCAAGCCCATTGACTTCGACTCCATCCGCATCGAAAAAGGCAAAGAGGGCGCCAGCGGCGTTGCTGTTTTCCTGGTGTCTTTCACCATGGTCATGCTGCTTTACATCAACGTGCTGGTGTACGGCTTCGCCGTGATGCGATCGATCATCGAAGAGAAGTCGTCGCGGATTCTGGAAGTGCTGTTGTCGTCGGTGACTGCGAAACAGTTGCTCGCCGGAAAGATCATCGGAGTAGGCGCGGTTGGCCTGACCCAGGCTCTGATCTGGCTGGCGATTGCCGGAGCGTTTTCCATTGCGGGCATGACCGCCTCGCGCTCCATGATGTCGAACGTACACATCCCGATGGCAGGGATCGTTGCCTTCGCGGTGTTCTTCATCCTCGGCTATTTTCTGTATTCCACCATGTACGCCGCGTTGGGCGCCATGGTGAACTCCGATCAGGAGGCGCAGCAGGTGCAGTGGCCGGCCATGCTGCCGATTGTGTTTTCCATCATCCTGAGTACTCCGGTGTTGCAGCATCCGAACTCGCAGCTCGCTGTCTGGACTTCGCTCATTCCCTT
>Ga0302286_10003554_pt1 | contig 10526 bp, 6 predicted proteins | sample III_Fen_E2_3_FD_198765 | JGI IMG/M metagenome (GOLD analysis project Ga0302286, IMG submission 198765) | Peat permafrost microbial communities from Stordalen Mire near Abisko, Sweden - III_Fen_E2_3 | ecosystem: Environmental > Terrestrial > Soil > Wetlands > Permafrost | place: Sweden: Abisko...
GTAAAGGGTGATCCTAGACGATAATTAATTGTGGTTTATCAATTTTGTGTTTAGTGTCTCTTTGATTTGTATATTCTGCTTTTGATATACTAATTTGTATTCTTGTTCATTACCGAAGTTTCAATTTGCGGCGCATACAGCAGTGTTGTTTCAATTGACGCTTACAGATGCTCCATTTTCTCCATTTTCCCATTGTTAACCCCGGGTTATGCTCCCTTCGATCGCCACCCGCGTTATTGATATTCGACACCTTCAGTGTCGTATATTCGAATTTTTGTCATGTTTTTTTAATTTCTGAGAATCGACTTACAATATCTTTCTCTATTGAAAAGGATTCCAGATCTTGTTGACTCAACAGCTGGTTGCTGGCTGCCAACTGCCTGTCGTTACTTCGCAATTTTCCTTACCCTTACTGCAAAAGCTTCTGCCGGGTTTTTTACAATCATTTGGTCAAGCTCTTCGCGGGTAAATCCTTCACTCAGTAAAAGCAGTGAGAATGAACTGAAAAGTTCGCTATAAGGGCGAAATTCTCCTCCATTGGGCTTCCCTGGCTGATACCAACCGGCATCGTGTGAGAGTAATATGCGGTTGAGTTGACGTGTTGATTTTAAATTTTGTAATAAATTGCTAATCTGAACTTGCGACATCATGTCATTTTGAATTCCGTCGAGCGCAACCCATGCACCCGTAAGTGCGATTGTCAGTATCTTTTTGCTTTTTGGTTCTTCCATCGCATGTGACCATATAAATGCAGATGGATCGACGCCGTACTTTTTAAGAATTGTAAGTTGATCCATTGCAGCCTGGGCTGGTCCGGTAAACGACATAATCGTTAGCCCTGTCTCTAAATGGGTAAGACATGCTGCTGCCACCAGTTTTTTGTCCGTTTCGGACATTTGAATTTTATTAAGTCCTATTTTTATAAAACCTGGTTTGATTCCCGTGTTTCCAATCCCGTTTTTTGCCTCATCAATCCAGACAGCTGCAATCTCTTCTGCACTCATGCTGTTAATCTCTTTTGGCAGATGTCTTTCATCATCAGAAGCATACCAGCCTGTATTGGTGATAATATTAATTCCTGTTTTGCGTGATAATTCAGCCAGTAATTGGGGATCGCGACCCATAAATTCGGGTGTTCCATCTACAAATGTTTTAACCTTGTATTGTTTAAGCTCTTCGAAATAGGGCAATACCCTCGCGATCACAGAATCTCTGTTATAATGGTTCATGCCCACCGAATCGATCGATGCAAGATCAACCAATACATGCTCGTTCGGAAGCGTTACCCCCATTCCGGAAACCGATATCTCACCGGTAACTGTAATGATCTTCAAATCATTCTTCCTACATGAAGTTGCTGATAATAAAGTTAAAAGAAATAAAATTCCAAACGTGCTGTTTAATAGCGAAGGTTTCATTAGTGGTTGTATTAAATTCTGTGCTAAGATAACAAGATTATTGAGCCCGACTAAAATCATTCATTGGAAATACTTAAAATGATATTACAGAAATTAAGAAATATTTACAAAAATAGTAGCGTAATAGTATAACATATATGTCCCGATATTGTTAAGATAAACGAAGCTTTGTATCCCTTATGAAATATCAGCTATTTTTAATGTTAATAAATTGTAAAAAATAATACTGAAAAGCTTTGTATTTGATTTTATTTATTTTTAAAATTGCAACACCAAACACAGATCACGCAGTTTATCGTTTTTATTAGCATTTTTTCTCAAAGATTTTCATCATATCGGGTAGGTAATCCTATTGGCTCATTCAATAAAAGTATTATAAAATAAGTTAAAAAATAACAATGTGTGTTAAGTGCTTTCTGCCTTTTCCTGATTGATGTGCTTTAACAATTTGACATTCAAATATTTAATTATGCGTTCTTATCTATTTATTTACTAATCTTAAAGTGTATGTATTTATGAAACAAAAAAATCTGATTTTTCTGCCTAAAGGTAATTGGACCAGGATGTTACTCTCTCTGGTTCTTCTTATGGTATTGATGACCGGGATGGCTTTTGCACAGCAAAAGTCAATAACCGGGAAAGTTACCGACGAGAGCGGAGCCTCTATCCCCGGGGTTTCTGTATTAGTAAAAGGGACCACAACCGGAACTGTAACCGATATTGACGGTAAGTACAACCTGAGTGTTCCTTCTAAAGCCGAGACACTTGTTTTTGGATTTGTCGGGATGATTTCACAAGAGGTACAAATTGCTCAGAAATCGGTGATTGATGTTACACTTAAAACCGAAGTGGTTGGTGTTGACGAAGTTGTAGTTGTTGGTTATGGTACCCGTAAGAAAGAGGAGATAACCGGATCTATTTCAACGGTGTCTGACAAGCAACTCAAAGTTTCGAGTGCCCCTAGTGTCGTAAGCCGTATGCAGGGTCAGGTATCAGGGATCACCGTAACTTCCAGTAACGTTCCTGGTGGTGAGGCGACCATTCGTATCCATGGTATTGGAACTGTTAACGATCCGAATCCATTGTATGTGATTGACGGTGTACCGGTAGGCCCGGGTAACAATGTTAATCCAAATGATGTTGAGTCGATCTCCGTATTAAAAGACGCTTCTTCCGCTGCTATTTATGGTAGCCGTGGTGCAAATGGTGTAATTTTGATTACAACCAAGCACGGACGCGAAAACCAAGAGCCCAGTATTACCTTTACTTTACGTACTGGTTTTGCTCAGGCTACCAACCAATACGACATGCTGAATACCAAACAATATGGTGATGCAGTGTGGTTACAGGCTAAAAACCTGGGTAATGCACCCAATTCTGCACAATATGGCAAGGGAACCTCTCCGGTAATTCCTGACTATATTCTACCTGCTGCTACTGCAGAAGGCGATCCTTCGGCTGCTCCTTCAAAGTACAGCTATCCTGATTACCAGATTTACAAAGCCAACAAACAAGGTACAAACTGGTATGATGAAATTTATCGTACGGGTGTTATTCAGGAATACGATCTTTCCGTTTCAGGTGGTGGAAAAAAATCGACTTACTCCTTATCCGGAAATTATTTGGACGAACAGGGTTTCCTGATCGATACCAATTTCAAACGTTACAATTTCCGTGTTAATGCAGATACCAAATTTGGTACCTGGCTTAAAGTAGGACAATCACTTCAGGCAATATACATCAACCAGAAAGGTGACTTCGGTAACAATGGCGAAGGTAATGCCATCTCTATGGCCTATCGTATGCAACCAATTGTTCCTGTATATGACATACAGGGTAATTTTGCCGGAACACGCGCTCCTGGTACTGGAAATGCTGCCAACCCGGTTGCTCAGCTTGACCATGCAAAAAATAATGATGGAAAATGGTTTAGGGTACTCGGCAATATTTTCGGCGAAGCGACCATCATGAAAGGTTTAACATTTAAGACTTTGTTCGGATACAACATGGGTCAATGGAATGCAAAGACTTATACGATACCGACTTACGAAAATGCTGAACCTAATAAAGTTGCCGGTCTTACTGTTGACTCAAACTATTCGATCTTATGGAACTGGTCTAATACAGTTAATTACAATTTGTCTATCAAAGACATTCATAAGATCAATGTCGTTTTGGGAACAGAAGCTGTGGAGAGTAATTATCAGTGGATGAGTGCAGGCCGTAGTCAGTATTTTTCACAAACACCAGATTATATGCAACTTGCTTCTGGCGAACTTAACAAAGTCAATGACGGAAACGGATCTTCATGGGCCTTATTCTCCCAGTTTGGCCGTGCCAATTACGACTTGATGGGAAAATATTTCCTTGAAGCTACCGCACGTCGTGATGGTTCTTCCAGGTTTGGTTCTGCCAACCGCTATGGAATTTTCCCGGCTGCCTCAGGTGCCTGGGAAGTCAGCAAGGAAGGCTTTATGGCAAGCACAGCAAGCTGGCTGAACACACTTAAAGTAAGAGCAGGATGGGGTAAGTCTGGTAATGACCAGATCGGTGAATACAACATGTACTCTACTTTTGGAACGAACGGTTATACAGCCGCTTATAATTTGAACGGAACAACCGGTTCGGCTATTGCAGGATTTGAGCCATCAACAAAGGGTAACCCCGATGTAGCATGGGAGACTACCGAAACTTACAATGGGGGCGTCAATGCAAGTATGTTTGACAAAAAACTCACTTTAGCAGTTGACGTATGGAAACGTAATACATCTGATATGCTTTACAGATTAAGTGTACCTCAGGTAATGGGTATTGCAACTCCTCCTTATGTAAACATTGGTAAGATGAAAAATGTCGGTGTTGATGTTGAACTTGGATACCACAATACCTTAATGGCTGGTAAATTTACCTATGCTATCAATGCAACATGGTCACATTATAAGAATACAGTAGAATCACTTTCAAACAACTTAAAAGAGGTGGTTGGTTATTCTCTGCGACAGGTTGAATATACACGCGCAACAACAGGACAAGCATATCCGATGTTTTATGGTTTGATTTCGGATGGTATTATCCAGACAGATGCTGAAGCTGCAGCTGCCCCTAAATTTGACACTTATACAACAAAGGGTCACCTAAAATACAGAGACTTAAATGGTGATGGACTCATCACACTTGATAAGGACCGTACTTTTATCGGCGATCCTCATCCTAAGTTTACAGGTGGTTTAAACATTGACCTTGGTTATGCCAATTTCGATTTGAATATGTTCTTTTATGGAAGTTATGGCAACGACATGATCAATTATGTCAGCCGCTGGATCGATTATGGCCAGTTCGTAGGAGGCTTAAGTCAGGATGCACTTTACAATTCGTGGACACCAACCAATACCGGTGCCAGATTGCCGATGCTTGATGGAGCAGCCCATTCACAAGAAGCTTCCACCGCAACAATTGAAGACGGATCTTACCTGAGAATGAAGACTTTGAGATTGGGTTATACACTTCCACAAAATATTCTTGACAAGGTAAAGATGAAAAGCGTGCGAGTTTATGTACAAGCAACTAACTTGTTCACTCTTACGAAGTACAGGGGTCTCGATCCTGAAATAAATACAGTGACGAATGATTCCAGTACAGGTATGCAAATGGGTATTGACCAGGGATCATGGCCAACACCTCGTCAGATTACAATTGGTTTAACCGTTGGTTTGTAATCTATTTAGAATAGTATTAATTTAAAACAAAAAAATGATATGAAAAAAATATCAATTATATTGGCTACCTGCTTTTTAATGGCCATATCTTTTTCTTGTGCAGATTCATTTTTGGATAAAAAGCCGCTTGGATCGACTTCCGAAGATGTATTCTACAGCGAGAAGGGCGTTGATGCCTTATTGATCGGAGCTTATAGCATGGTGAAAGGATCTGCTTTATGGACCGTCAGCTGGGGCGCATCGATCACAAACTGGACTTATGGATCTGTTGCATCTGACGATGCGGCCAAAGGTTCGTATATTGGCGACCAGATTCCAATCAATGAAATCGAACGTTGGGAAGTTTCAACTACCAACAATTACCCTGCAGATAAATGGGTGTTAAATATTGGAATGGGTGTTAACCGTTGTAATACGGTACTGAATGTCATTGCAAAAACTCCAACACTTTCTGCCGCTACAGCTACTGAATTTAAAGCCGAAGCACGTTTTCTAAGGGGGATGTATTATTTTGAATCATGGTTGGTTTTTGGAGACAAAGTCCCGCTTATCACCGAAGATAAGATGGATGTTGCTGCTACAATTTCAAATGATAATGCTGCCGGTGTGGTTTTAAAATTCATCGAGGATGACCTTACATTTGCTGCTGCAAACCTTCCTGCAACTCAGTCACAAGTTGGGCGTGCAACCAAATGGGCTGCAAAAGCGCTGGCTGCACGTGCCTATTTACAGGTCTTGGATTATGCAAGTGCAAAACCTTTGCTGGATGAAATCATTGCAAGTGGCCAATTCACACTTGCACCCAAATTCTTTGACAACTTCCGTATTGCTAAAAATAATAATTCAGAAGGAATTTTTGAAATTCAGCGGAATGTCAATGACATTAACGAATCATTAAATGGTGAGATGGGAATCGGTCTAAACGCACCTTATGCACCTGAATTGGGTATGTGCTGCGGATTCCACCAGCCAACACAGAACCTGGCGAATGCATTCAAAGTTGATGCAAACGGTTTGCCACTTTTCGACACGTTCAATAATACAGATTTAAAGAACGACGCGGGGATTGCTTCTAAAGATGAATTCATTCCTGCTACAGATTTGTTGGATCCTCGTATTGACTTTACAATGGGCCGCCGCGGACTTCCCTACATGGATTGGGGTATTATGCGTGGTCAGGACTGGATTCGCGACCAGCAATGGGGCGGACCTTATAACACAGTTGAGAAAACATTCTTCTACAAATCGGAGCGCAATACTTTGTCAACAACAACTGGCTGGCAGACTGGTATCAACGCCAACAATTTCCGTTACCTTCGTTTAGGACACATCCTTTTATGGAGAGCTGAGATTGCTGCTTCTGAAGGTGATCTTGCTACTGCATTAAAATATGTCAATCAAATCCGCGTGAGAGCCGGTAACGAAGTCGTTATGGGTAAAGTTAACATCTACAAATTACCTTTGGATGTTAATACAGGCGATACCTGGAAAACTTATGTGGACTTTACAAAACCTGCTGCCAATTATAAAATCGGAACTTATGCCGGATTTGCAGATAAGGCTGCTGCCATGAAAGCCGTACAATGGGAACAACGTCTTGAATTTGCAACCGAAGGTATGCGCTTCTTCGATCTTCGGCGCTGGGATAAAGCTACTCCTGGTAGTATGAAAGCCACCCTGGAAGCTTTTGCTACCGCTGATCTAAGAATCAGACCGGACGTAATGAAAGGTGCTACGTTTGATGAAAAGGATAAATATCAGCCGATTCCTCAGACTCAAATGGATCTTCAACCAGGTGTTCTAAAACAAAATACTGGTTATTAGAAATTGATTAGTATAAATAGAAAGAGGCTGACCCGATGGGCAGCCTTTTTCTGTTTATACAATAATTCGCAGAATTTGTGACTTTCCTTTCGAATGTAGGTTATACGTTGACAGCCAATATTCTGTGGTTGAAATTTGTTTTGTAGGTATCGCCGATAGGAATGAATGATTTGCCGATTATTATCCTGTTGTTTTGAATCGCATCTATCTTGGCCAGTGGAATGATAAACGACTTATGGATTCGGACGAACCTGTCTTCAGGGAGTATCTCCTCAAATTTTTTCAGGCTATTCTGAGTTACAATTGTTTTTCCCTCAATATGAATCTTGATATAATCTTTGAGCCCTTCACAAAACAAGATATCTTCAAGGTTTACTCGGATTGTATTGTATCCTGATTTAACAAGAATGAAATCCAGATTTGTATTTTTGTCATGATTGTTATAACTGCTGCTCGTAAATTCAGCAAAACGATGGATCTGACTTGCTTTGTTGACTGCTTTTAAAAAACGGTCGAAAGTGAGCGGTTTTAATAAATAATCAGTTGCATCGAGGTCGTATCCCGAGATGGCAAATTCGTTATTAATTGCAGTGAATATGACCTGCGGACGTATTGTAATGCTTTTCATAAGTTCGATGCCATTGATCATGGGCATTTCAACATCCTGAAAAACAAGATCAACAGTTTTGCCCTGTATATAATCAAGACCTTCGAAAGGGTTCGTAAAGCTTTGCAACAAATTTAAAAATGGCAAACGCCCGATCATCTCTCTTAAAATATCAATGGCTGAATTTTCATCATCAATAATTATGCAGTTCACAATTCAAAGTTTTAAATGATTCCTTCGCCGAAGGAAATAAGAAAAATGATAAATGGTTGTGCGTATCCGACAGAAAAACCAACGTCAGAGACAGCGGTTTCAAGGAATACATAAATAAGATGATTTTCAATTATGATGGTTGCGTTAATAAAATTGCATATCAGAGACTTCCTATTCTTTTAACTTATATTCACAATTGTCAATCATTATATGCACCTCCTGGCAGAGAATATCAATACTTAACTGACAGAATTACAAGAAATTCTTATCAAGATATTCCTGAAATTTATCTTTGTACTGATCGCTTACAGGAATGTAAATTTTACCGAAAATAATCCGGCTGCGTTCTATTGTATCGATCTTGTCGAGATTGACAATAAACGAACGGTGTACCCGCATAAATTTATCTTCCGGTAATTTTTGTTCAAGCGATTTCATCGAGTTGAGCGATAAAACAGGCTTGTCATCTCCAGTTGTAAATACTTTAATATAATCTTTTAATCCTTCGATGTAAAGAATATCGTTGAAGTTGATCCGCCTGATTTTATACTCTGATTTCAGAAATAAAAACTGGTTATTTGCTTCAATTGATGGCAATGCGTTTGTTTCAAGTTCGACCTGCTTGCGGGCTTTACCTGCAGCCTTCAGAAATTCCTCATAGCTGAATGGTTTTAACAAATAATCGATCGCGTTCAACTTAAACCCCTCGATTGCATATTTCTCATATGCGGTTGTAAAAACGATTTTCGGTGCATCTTCCAGACTTCGGGTAAATTCAATTCCTGTCAAATCGGGCATCTGAATGTCAACAAAAATAAGATCAACCGATTGTGTTGACAGAAAATCAATGGCATCCAGCGGATTGTCGAATAATCCCACAAGCTCCAGAAATGGTGTTTTGCTCACATAATCACTCACTAACCTTAGGGCAAGTGGTTCGTCGTCGATGGCAATAGTTCTTAACTTCATCTGTTAATAATTTGTTTTTTAATGGACAGATGGAATTCGCATGAAGTTTAATAACGTTTCGATTTGTTTTTGTGAAATCATGCTCATTTCATACCTGTAATTTCTTAGATTGAATGGAAAGCTCAACGCGGAAAATTGTTTCATCCTGTCTAATTTTCAATTCGTGATTGTCAGGGAACAGGAGGCCTAAACGTTTATGTACATTTTCGAGTCCAATACCTGAATGTTGGAGATCGCCGGTCTGACTGCTTTTTCCCATGCTATTTTCAGCCATAAAGCTGATTTGATCACGGTCTATTTTCATCTTTATATTGATGAATGACCGATCACGGGAACTGACGCCATGTTTAAATGCATTTTCGATAAACGGGATAAACAGGAGCGGGGGAATCGAAAAGTCAGAAAACTCTTTTGGAAAGTCGATGTTTAATTCAACCCGTGGACTTAACCTTAACTTCATCAGATCGATGTAGTTGTTCATGAAATCTATTTCGCTGCTGATCATTGTCTCCCCATGTTCTGATTCATAAAGAAGATATCGCATCAGTTTTGATAACTTCAGCACCGAATCCTGTGCAGTCGGTCCGTCGATTCCAATAAGCGAATAGATGTTATTCAGCGTATTAAAGAAAAAATGAGGACTGATCTGATTTTTAAGGAATGCCAGTTCAGAATTTAGTTTTTCTTTTTCCAGCTCTTTTTGCTTTTTTTCGTTTAGTTTCAATTTTTCCATTACACCAAGACCAATTGCAAAACCGGAAAGCAATACAGAAGAAATAACATGATTAAAGAACCCAAACGCTTTCATCGGAGGGCGAAAGTTTTCATCTTTACCTGTTACACTTTTCATCGCTTCACGGAATTTTTCATCCTGAACAGGATCAAAAAAGAACGACTCTTCGATATAGTTTGTGATGAAGTGTGTTGCAAGTATCAATCCGGTTAAAATGATAATATAAGTGAATAATTTATCCCGAAGAAAAAATTTGGGAACCAGCCACAGGTAGCCAAGATAAAAAATTACCCCGGCCGAAAATGTGTGTATATAAAATTCATACAGCCTGTGATTATTGCCTCCCCCATAGGCTTTGTCGAGGTAAAGCGGGATGATGATAACGATAATCCAGGCAATCGCATGGAGTGTTATCTTGATTTTATGATCGGGTAATGATATGAATTTTAGCATATGAATGTCTTTTTTCTCAAAGATAATTATTTCGAGGAGGAATGTTTTAGGATATAACAGGAACAGGGTTCTTGCGAATTCTAATTTTGTTGATTGTGCCTTTTACGAATGTAGTTCGTATTAAAAACCCAATAGTAAGCAGGATAGCATATGGAGCCCAGTCACCATGTTCGAGCAGAACCATATGCAAAATTGCCAGAATTCCCGCCAAATAAGCGTATCGATGAACCCTCTTCCAGTTTTTTCTCAGAAATTTCATCGATCGTTTATTTGAAGTGATGGCCAGTACAAGCATCACAACAGTTGCGGCCAATCCCAGAATATTTCCAAATTCTTTAAATATTTCCAACAGACTTTTGTCGATACAAAAGAACAACAGGTGCGAAAATGCATAGATAAAGGCTGTTATCCCAATTGCCTGACGGACATGTAACCGGGATTTTATTCCTGTAAGGATGGCGATTGGAGTTAAACTTAAAATGGCAACCAACCAGCGGATGGCCCATTCGCCTGTTTCTTTAACTGCCATATGAGCTCCGGAAACTACTTTGGACAATTCCCCGGGCCGTCTTCCCTGCATTGTAAATGAGTCC
>Ga0302286_10003555_pt1 | contig 10523 bp, 15 predicted proteins | sample III_Fen_E2_3_FD_198765 | JGI IMG/M metagenome (GOLD analysis project Ga0302286, IMG submission 198765) | Peat permafrost microbial communities from Stordalen Mire near Abisko, Sweden - III_Fen_E2_3 | ecosystem: Environmental > Terrestrial > Soil > Wetlands > Permafrost | place: Sweden: Abisko...
TATGGTACCGGTGGCACGGGGACGGGAACACCACTTTCAAGTCGTCAATACCCCGGAGGTAACGGTCCACGTGTGGGCACTGTTGCATTCTAGTAAATTATCTATGTATGTTACGATCTGGTTATGATAAACGTGATGAGACTGATTGGCCCAAATAGGAGCGCGAAGAATGAAATGAGCATACCTCCGAACCCAAATTGTGCACCTTGAGACGTTCTCTCTGGTCCCGCAGCCCTAATGCTAATCTGACTAACGGTAATCATTATTACTTGAATCAAGCTGAATATAAAAGCTGGGTCATTTTATTGAGGGGCTTGCGTAGTTGGGGGAACTTTCGGCTGCATAGACTTCCTTTTGGTGTTATTGATGTATCGTACTATAAGCACGTTCTAGTTAACGAATGCGTACGATTTTCGACTACATTAATTATGCTGGAACAGGCCTTTTTTGCCGTACGCGACGACGAGACCTACGATACTACCCAGTGCTGCAAAGACGAATAGTGCCCCATACATAAAATCACGCGTCGTGTCGCTAGTGAGCGCCTGACCCAGTACGACGACTACAATGAGCATCAAGCCTACAACCCAGGCTTGTGACATCTTTCTCGAGATACGTCGGCTCTTTTGAACATCAGTTGGTGATAATCGTTTTCTCCATTTCGCTATCACAAATGCACATAGTGCCAAGATTAGAATTACACCGAGGATTGCACCCTTTTGAACCAAACTATTATTCCAATTAGGCACAAATATCGCGCTCACATTAAACAGAATTACGCCAGCCCATAGAGGAAATTTACTTGGTGATTTCATTCGTCCATTTTGCGCATCACTCATATCGATCTTCTCCTTTAGTTTACTCCGTAATGTTTTCGTAGATCACTGATCCACGGAGTACCATTGAATCCAAGAGCCCTTGTATCTACCACGATAGAACCGTCCTGAGACTTGAACTCTGTCGGTGCATTCCAAGTATCCACCATGCCTGGTTTTGTCGCGAATGCGCGAAGTACGGCATCCATAATTTTCGTTGCTTCTTCGGTCGTTGTCGCATTTACTGTCACAGATCCATGCTGTACTGATCCTTCGAAGCTTTTCACGCACGTAAACGTTGCCGACACGACGCCTTGTACGGCGAGTGCCGTGTCCGTCTTCAAGGTTACGCAAGTATTGTCAGTCCGACCGCTAAAAAGCAAAGAGGGTAAGAATAGTAACAGTGTGAATGCAGCTACGACGATTACACTGATCAACACGACCATCTTCGCACTTGTTTTTCTCGGAGCTGGCGCGACGGGGGATTGTGGTTGTACATTATTCATTGTGTTGGTTTCCTGCTTATGTTCTCCCTTACTATAACACTCGTCGACTCATACCATTAATTGAGGTGATGCTATACTAGTCAGAGAGATCATCAACGCAACAAAGGGGTATATCGTGAAACCAACTATTTCGGGTCTTTACTGGCGCAAAAGCCTATGGAATGGGTTTGCGAGCGTACCCATCATACTGCGTCTAGACGGAAACTTGTTGACACTTAAAACTGCAAAGGGAACGGAGTGGCAAGTCTTCATCAGTGATACGAAGTGCCGCATCACGCCATTCGGCACCATGATTCTCACGGTGAACAATAAAGATTACGCGTTCGTGGCCATGGGTGCATCAGTATCAAAACGTTTCAGTAAAGAGCAGCTTGCTGAAATCAGCAATACGGGCGGGCATGTCAATGCAGGCTCAGAGGCCGCAGCATCAATTGGAGTTGGCGTAAGTATTGCAGGCGGAGCGGCCGCTCCTGCTGGTGCAGCCCTCGCAACAGTTGCATACGCAGGTGCAGCGAGTGCAACTATCGACGTATGGGAATCACAGTACCGATCTTTCGGCCTATTAACCTCTCCACACAGCGGGCGCAAGGTCGGCCGTAATCTTGCATTACTACTGGCAGCCTGTATTATTGGCGGTGTGATTGTATTTACGATAGTACGCAGCTTCATTAAATAATACATTACGTCTGCTATAAGTACATGTCGGTAATCATCGTAGATAACGGATCAAAATACACAGAGGCACTTCTGGGTATGTTAGCTGGTAACGACTTAGTTGTGATAGATTATAGCGAGCTAGACTACAAGAAGCTTGTGAAGGGTGACACAGTCATCCTCACCGGAGGCCACGTCGACCCTATCTTGTGGCACAAGAAGCAATATGCAAGGGAAGTAGCACTCATAAAGCACCACAAAGGTCCGATCATCGGCATCTGTCTCGGTTTCGAACTCATTGCCCATGTCTACGGCTCACACCTCCATCTGCTCAACGAGCGCCGAAAGGGCAAGGTGCCGCTAACTCCAACAGGCTACGGTTCACTTGCAGTCCCCGCATCTGTCGAAGTGTATGAAAACCACAATTGGTCGGTGCCTCACATAAAGCACCCTTTGCGAGCTCTCGCGTATTCCAAAGACGGTGTGGAAATATTCAAACATAGTCGTAAGCCCATCTATGGGCTTCAATTTCACCCAGAAGAATCATCTTTAAAGGGACAGAAGATCTTCACCTCCATACTTCAAGAAATCTCTCGATACTAATTTATTCACGCAGTAATTACTGTTAAAGAAAATTTACTTTAAGATTACTGAGTACTAAATCAATATTTTTTGGTGTGGCGATTTGTCGCCAGCCGGCTCCTCCAAGGACTAAACCGCCGGTTATACTGTTCATGACTTGCCCACTAAAATACTGCTGACTCTCATTGGAATAGTTGTGTTGGATAAGCTGCTGTAGTTTATCTGAGAGCCCATCCTTCATCATGGTTGCTCGATTTGCATCAAACAATTTTTTGAACTCAAGTTTCGATGGAGTTTGTCCCACGTTGAATATGACGTGCGTACGATAGGCGACACGATCTGCGCCTTCATCCCACTCATCACCGTCATCGTATATATGAAGCTGGGGTGCAATAAGCGCACTTTGATTGAGTGCAATGGTCTGAATCACAAGGACAGCCAATGCCTTAAGCGCAGGTGAATCCGTAAATACCGTTTCATCAATTTCATACTCAACAATTATTTCCTCGAACTTGCGAGCACTTCTCGCAGCGAATCGAGCATACATGTTTTTGAACTGAGTATTAACAGATGATAAAGCCTCAGCTTTATCATACGTAAAATTCTCAATAGTATTCCACTGGACTGCGTTCAACTGGTTTAACACCTCAGAAAAGTTCTCATGCACCTTAAGGGCGGGCCGGCGGTACTCAATCGCACACTCTTGCACCGCATTATCCATCATCATGCTTGTTATCGTTAATGTATCGACACTATCTAATGCTTTTTTGAAATGCTTTTTCGCACGTTCATTCTGAAATCGTGTCTCGAAAAAGCACGTTCGTCCGTAGGTCTTTGCCCACATGTCGTAATCGGTCAATAGTAAGCATTTGTGTGCAAACATATACGCTTCAACGTAACGAGCAATGATATGTTCGTAGACATGAGCAGTCAAGCCATCGTCGGCTTGTTTCCAATAGGTAGGTAGTTCATAACTGTTACTCATGATAATTCATAGTGTAATGAGGGTGTCCCCGTCTGGACAATCCAGACGGGGACGTGGACAGGGAAAGTCCACCTAGACGGTCACCGCTTCTTGGGCTGGCCGCTCTGTCCCTTGGAGGCGCCGTTGTGCACGTTGCTTCCGCCCTTGAATCCGCTCGATCCGCGCTGCTGCTGGGCCGCCTTGCGAGCTGCACCCTGCTGGTGGCCCTGCTGGCTCTTGCCTCCATTGGAATGGAAGTTCGGCTTCGGATTTGCCATCACAACCCCTTTCGGGTCGTCAGGGATAGCACCTGTAATCGGAGAGTACCGAGATCTCGGTCTCTAGTATTTTTGGACAAATACTATTAGCTATGTTAACAGTTTATGTAGATATGTCAAACGTCGACATAGGCTGCCTCGAAAACCCACGTACTCGAGGCAGCGTACGAACCGTAGAGAAGTCTTCATTCCTGAAGCTTTTTTGTTATGATACATGCAATGAATCATATAAAAGCAGTCATCTATGACATAGATGGAACCATGATGAATTCTGAACCTCTGCACATAGCTGCTTGGGATGAAACACTGGGTCGATATGGTCACAGGTTCGCAGACTTGTCCGAACATTTCCAGTCGACGATGGCCGGCAGGAAGCCTCTGGCAATCGCTGAAGGGATGGTATCAGAGCTCAACTTAGCGGTGAAACCTGAGGTATTTCTCGATGACAAAACATCATTATTTCATGAGAAAGCAAAGACATCACTCGAGCCCATGCCAGGTGCAATTAACAGCATCCATAGGTTTCGGGATGCAGGCTATCGACTTGCCATCGGGACATCTCTCGACGCAAGCTATCTCAACATTATCTTGCGACGTTTCAATATCAGCGGATTATTCGAAGCCATCGTGACGGGTGATCAAATTACGCAAGGTAAACCGCATCCAGAAACATACCTTTTAGTGATACACAAACTAGGACTTCAGCCTGACGAATGCGTCGTATTCGAGGATGCCGAGACCGGGATCCTATCTGCGAAAGCAGCCGGCGCATGGTGTATTGCGGTGAAAAATGCCGCAGCAATCGATCAAGATACGAGCGCAGCTGACCTGACGGTCGCCTCATTGGAGATAATGACCGTAGGCCTCATTCATGGCCTCGCGTCCACTCAAGCCTCCCACTAAGTCGCGTCGGCAGATATATTACTGTTACTATGAGGTAATGAAGCAAAAAAATGTGAAGTCTTGGGTAGAGTGGTTTTTCAAAGATAAAGAGGGACACTGGTCAATTATCCAGTTCCCGAATATATTGCTCTCGGCATGGATCGTCCTACTGATCGTCAATCTATTCATAGATGTGCGCGGCCTCAAGCTATTACAGAGTGCGGCACTATTCGCATGGTCATATGGTGAATTGACACGAGGTTCAAGCTATTTCAGGAAAGCATTCGGTGGGGTCATTTTGCTCGTGGTGGTAATCGGCTTCTTTATGTGAGAACTGTGTAGGAGGTGAGGGCTTCGACGCATACGAAACCATTACATTCCACTAGTGCTACAATGAGCATATGGATGAAATCACTTCAAAGAAAAACAAGTCGTTACCAATATCAATTCTCATCTTGCTCGTCACCGAATTTATCGTCGGTACTCTTGCAAGTCTGTACCAAGAAATACCCGAGGGCATAGCTCGTAATGACGTCTATAAACCTATCGGCATAATCTTTATTCATGTGGTTGTCGCACTCGCGTTATTTATACTTTCGTTCGCCTACATGCTACAGATGAAGACGCAGAAACAATCGAAAAAAGCCCTGGGTGCAAGCCTCGGTGGGTTTACCTGCATCATTATTGCGCTTATCTCCGGCGTTATGTTCGTCGAAACAAGCAATGATATCTATGCCTTCACGATGATGCTCTTCAGCCTCGGGGCATTGTTGTCGTACGCGCAAATCGTCTTTAGAAAATAGCAAACGTACCCTATACTATGAAGATGGAAACGAAAGTCCTCATAGTCGCAGTTGTCGAAAAAGACGGTAACATTCTCATGCGCAAGAAGCCTGCTGGTTCACCGCCATATGACGAAACCTGGTATATCTTTGGCGCGACAGCAACTCCCGACGTCGACCCTGATGAAGCAGTCATAGCCGAAGTGAAATCAAAATCTGGTGCAAATGTCACGATTCGCAGTAAGGTGTCATGGGATACCGAAATTAAGAATGATCTGGACGGCGTCCGGAAGTTCTTCGTGTATCTTGATGTAATTTGTGATTATGTCGACGGAGATCTTATTCCTGGGGAAGGAATAGAAAAACTTGAATGGGTTGCAAAAGAAAATCTCGCACATTACGATATCGTGCCCCCTTCGCGGATTCTCTTTGAGAAACTCGGGTATATCCGATGAGGGTAGTCGGCTGCTTCCTGACATATGGCGACACGTTCGTGTTATTTCATCGTCATGCTCATAAACCCGACGGCAATACCTGGGGATTGCCGGGTGGAAAGGTCGAACCTGACGAATCAGACATTGATGCAATCATCCGCGAACTTGGTGAAGAAACGGGCTACATAGGGAAACCGAGTGAGTTTGAACTCCTTGGCATCTATGAATTCGAGTCACCCAATGGCCATCATCTCGACTACGTGACGTACGTACTCAATCTCGACAAACCACACAAGGTGACACTTGAGGAAAGTGCGCACTTTGAATATAAATGGGTCACTGTCCAGGAGGCAGACAAGATGAATGATCTGATATTTGGGCTCCACGAGCTATTTCGAATGATTCATTATCTGTAAGTGTCTATTGTGTACCGCCATATAATGTGAACTAATTAACGGAGAGATATATGCCCCTATCGTCGAGTGAAATTCAAGAATCCATGACACTCGTCATCGATACATTCAAAGAGCTTCGTCCTGAGCTCATGAAGAACTATGGCAACATAGATCATATCTCAAAAGAAGATAATTCTCCCGTCACGAGACTCGACGTCGAAGTCGAGACGATGCTCAAGGAAAGACTTGCGGAGCATTTTCCTCACATCGGCTTCCACGGTGAAGAGACTGAGGATACACTGAGTTCTTCAAACTCGACATGGATTATCGATCCTATCGATGGCACGTCGAGCTTCATTCATGGTCTGCCATACTGCACGAACATGGCAGGGCTAGTAGTCGACGGCGAAACAGTGGCAGCGGTCATCTATCAATTCGTCACTGATGATATGTATACCGCCGCAAAAGGTGGGGGAGCATTTAAGAACGGTGAGCGAATTTCGATCAAGAACACACCGCTCGATAATTCGCTCGTCTTTTCTAATTCGTTCGTCTACATGAACATGTACCCTTTGATGAAACCGCATCACATCGGGCTCTACGCACCACTCGGTGCATCTGGATATGAATTCACCCGTCTCGCCCAGGGTAGTATCCAGGGTGTCACAAAGCTAAATTGTGGCTCGCAGATACATGATGACGTGCCCGGCGTACTAATTGCGCGGGAAGCGGGGGCGGAAGTCGAATCATTTGACGGCCACGACTATACTTACGAGACACTTCAACTTGTCATCGGAACCCCGAATTTCATATCATTCATTCGCGAACACAAATCTGAAATCTCACAGATTATATCATCGTAGTGATACTGCGCGACGTCAGATGTGTCGCGTAGTGTATTGACTTATGCTTATATTTGTGATATTATGTTTATGCCATACATTGAAGTCCAATCAAGGGAGTTGATATGCCGGCAACGTCGGCCAGGGGGCTCGCAAGGCTCCTGTGGCTAGTAGAGATCGAGGAAGTATTCCTTGATAGTGCTCTGGCGCAGATCAGTGCAGACTGCCTAGTACTCGTCAACGCCGAGGAAGCGCAGCTGGGTGAAGCCTACAAGCGCTTCGAGAAAGCTCGTGAAGCATTCGGACGCGAGCACTGCAATCCGGTACTCAGGAAGGCAGTTGTCGATTCTGCCAAAGAGCTCGGGGCGGCATTTCTCGCAATCCCAGATATTACGTTGCAGCGAAACACTGCATAACCCAAAGACGTTACATTTGGGAAACCCGCCACACTTTTCTTCTCGAAAGGTCCCTGGCGGGCTTTTCGTATGTCAAGGCTAGATACTGATCCTAGCCAATCTTTCTCCCGTTCCATGCCGCGTGCGTATCATCATAATAGTTACCTGTAATCGTCGCGACTTGAGCGGGATCCATAAGTACCGTATAGTCGTCACCCAAATACGAGCCGCGCGTCCACCTATTGTTCGTGATAAAGATATTCGTGCCGTCACTACGGGGCCAGTTAAAGATAACTGTGCCACCACCCAACCAGTTTTGATCGACGACGAAGCTATCTACGCCTGCCGTCGTGTCGACGGGCGAAAGCATAAAACAACTCATCGCAGATAATGATGGGTACTGGACATTGCCAGAAAGGTGATTGCCGTTGCCATCGTCAACTGGTGGATCAGCAGCCTGCCCTTGAGCTGGATCAAGAAGGCCTGTTTGGTTTGTGCCTCGCATCAGGAAGTTCTGCGCGCCACCATGTACCTGCACGCCGTCACTGTGACTCTGATTGTCCAAATGACCAGAGTCAGGACTATAGAAGAGATTGTCATGCAGATAGCAGCCGAGGATGCTGACATTTTGGGCAGGAGTCGAAAGGCTTACTCCAGAATAAACATCGATAAGGTCAATGCCTCCCGACAAATCACAGCGATAAAGCGTGAAGTCATGCCCCATAATACATCCACCAATCGAATTGGTGGTGGTCGAAGAATAGCTACTGGGTTTGAATAGGCAATTTTCAAACTTCAGATTCTGAATATTTGAATGTAGTGCATTTACTATGAGCGACGAGACACCATCCGCCGGCGCGTTAAACCAGCAATTAATATAGGTAATATTCTTGCCAGTGATAGTCACATGGCCAGTAAATCGTATGCCGATAAATGTCGCGTTATCCGTCGAGTGAGAAACATTACCTGATGTAGTGGTCAGCGAACCAACGGGAGTGTTCGACGCGTGTAATCCACTATTCGAAGCCACCGGCTTAGTAACGCCGAGGATGAAGCTGGGAGCTCGTTGTAGTCTTCGCGCGAGAGACATATATGCCTACTCTATCAGTTACGCCCTTATCCGAATAGCCATCTGCACTACGGCAGCGGCGGCAGGCGCCACGGTAAATGTGACCGTGATATTTGTGGCGTCAATGGACACGGTTGCGGCAGCAAGTGCTGCTGCTGACTGAGGGAAGACGTCGTAGCTTACTGGTATTCGACCCTGGTAGTGGGGAACGGTAAACACCGTCGTAGTACCATCACCTATACCGTCTAGGCGCAGCGTTAGCGTGCCTTCTTCTGGTTCGATAACACTGCCGATTAGTAGGTAGTACGTCGTAGAAAGTTGACCTCCAGCGAGGATAGTACCGTTGAGCAGTGGGCCATACACGACATTAACGGCCTTCAGTGATGGCTGGGGATAATCGAAGACACGTTGGAAGGTAGTGCCATCGTGACTGACAGAAAAACCTGCAAGCATGTCTGTTCGTTCGCTCGTCCATGCGTGAAAGATCGGTGAGCCGAGTCCTCCACGAAGCGTCGTGAGATGCGTCGATATCGACGTGTTCGCAGTACCACCTGAGTTCATGTAGATAATTGTGAGCTTCCCAAACACGCGGTATCCCCGGCGAGGTATCATCCATAAGCCCTGATTCGGGTCTGAGCCAAATAAAATACAGTCTGGCCGTGGAAGGACGGTCGTCGATTGCATCGCTCCTAAAGCAGAATATGTCGAAGGTAGGGCGTCAAGCTGAGTCCATGTAGCCCCATGATCATCCGAGTAGACGACATCGAGCTTGCCGTTCATCTGGACATCACCCCATGCTACCCATAGCCTGTCCCACCATGGATCGTAGGCCGCCGAGTGCACGTGCATACCAGCGGTATTACCTGACCACGTATAAAGGTCGAACACAAGACTCCAGTTTGCTCCATAGTCACTCGTGAAATAGACGTACCGTCCACTCGTAGTCGCGTCTCCCGTAGAGGGAGTTTGCGTGCCATAGCAGCCTATTACCCCATACTTACTCGTACCAGCTACTACACTATCATCACCAAAGACTGCATTGTTGAGTCCATAGTTATTGACCGCCCCACCTGTAGTCGTCAATACCAGCGTCCAGGTCGCAGCTGTGTGGCTCGTTGTCCATCCCGTCGAGCGATACACCTTACCAGGTAAGCCGCTCGGACTGTGAAACAAAATCGCTTCGCCATCGTCAGTCTCAATAAGTCCATTAATTTGTCCAGCAGGAAATGAAGCATTGACGGTCGTCCAGGTGACTCCACCATCAACAGATTGCTTGAGCGTATTCGTCAGTCCACCATAGAATATCGTACGATCATTGCTTATACCGACAGGACGAGTGGTACTGGTCGTCCAAGATGACAGCGCGAACGATCCTTCGCCACCTTGAATGGGCTGATGTTGTCTGACATACATTAGGCGTTTACCTCCGCATATACTTTCACTTTGATGGTCGTACCATCGGCATCTGGGCCGATGAAGAGGTCAGAGGTGCAATTATGTGCCACTAATTCTTTGCCGGCTGCCACTGAAATCGAGCCAGTCCATCCTGGGCTATTGTAGTTTGCTACCGTCCGCCCCGCCACGACAACATTGACGTTAGTAGTACCTACATTACGAATGATAAGTCGTCCCCGTCCTGGCTCTGGTGGGCGTATAAGGGCCGGGAAAGATCGGCTAAACACTGCAAAATAGGTCATGCCGACTATTAGCTTCGCCTGCGCAACTATCTGTCCCGCCTGCACCGCACTCGCAGCAAGCGTGCCTTGGGCGGTTGTGGCAGCACCGACATCTGCGGCCGTGAGGGTGACATCACTGCTGAGTGACTTACCAGCTACTGTTCTCGTGTCAGGGACAGCTGCAACGATTCGTACATCATCACCCGCAGCAACGGTACCAGTTGTGGTGCCAACGTTGAGGCTAGCAGC
>Ga0302286_10003556_pt1 | contig 10523 bp, 9 predicted proteins | sample III_Fen_E2_3_FD_198765 | JGI IMG/M metagenome (GOLD analysis project Ga0302286, IMG submission 198765) | Peat permafrost microbial communities from Stordalen Mire near Abisko, Sweden - III_Fen_E2_3 | ecosystem: Environmental > Terrestrial > Soil > Wetlands > Permafrost | place: Sweden: Abisko...
AAGGAAATTCGTTATTAAACAATTAAAATATGATACTGTTTCTTAAATAACCAAAATCAGTTTCAATTTGATAGAAGACTGTGTTTTATTACCTAACAATTAAATTCAAATATTAAATTAGACAAGTTTTTCTGGTGATAAATTGAGGGAACTTTCCTAAGCTAAGGAGCTTTCTAATGATATTAATGACAAGAGTATTTCTTATCGCTTATACCACTTCTTACTCAGCTCTATTGGAGTTTATTTTAGTCGGACATTCTTAATTAAGAATATTTATTTCAGATTTTGTTTGGGTTTATGTCTAAGTGAACTGAGAAGTGTTTAAATTTCATCTCATTTTCAACATTTTGTAGTAAGCAGAAGAAAAAAAATATTTGGAAAAGAACTAGAATGAAGGTGCGTCACTTATCTCTTAGTTCAAGTAGGATATCCTCTCCCCACCGCTATCCTTCATCATATCTGTTTACTACTTGTGAAGTTAATTATTAATACATATTTTATGATTGTAGAAAGTGAATCTTTAAAACCCCAGAAGATCTGATTAGATTTGCAGAAAATTAAATTATCAAAAACAACAAAAAACGAACTTATTTTACAGAAAAAACTAAAACAATCACATATCCCAAAATTTGAATGGGTGCTGCATTCTCTCATAAAATGCTAGGAGTAATTGGAACTGCTGGATCTCTAGTTGCTTCTCTCTTCCTTGCAACTCCTAAAGCTGCTTATGGATTCACTGGACTTTTAGCTGCTTCGGCATGCCTTGGCACTCTATACTTGAGACAATGGTAGCAATCTAAACCGAACGAATGGCTCTTAGTCATTGAAAATGGTAAACTAGTGAAAGCAGGTATTGGTCTCAAATGTTTCGTCTGGCCTACTCAAACTGTGGTCACATTCCCTTCTGCGATTAATCGTGTTCCTTTCTCTGCTCAGAATGTGACAAAGGAAATGCAAGGTCTTGAGGTAACAGGGTTTGCTATTTGGTCCGTCAATCGTGAAGGTGATGGTCCTTTCAAATGCTACAAGTACACCCAAGGAGGTGATGCCAATTTAAACGTGTAGACAATGTGCGAGAGTATTGTGAGACATTAAATTGCAAATCACTCTCTGCAGTAGGTGCTCACAAGCAGAAATACCCTCAGAGATAGTATGAAAGATGACCTACAGAAATAGCTCAGTGGTTGGGGCATCTGGCTGGAGACTGTAGAAATCACTGAAGTTAAGATTTGCTCAAAATCTCTATTCGAAGATATGCAGGCTGAGTACAGACAAGAGACTCATCTGAAAGCGGAATAAATTCGCCTTGAAACAACCAACAAGGTCACAGAAAACGAACTTCAATCTGAATTCATTCTGAACAAGAGCAGGGTGGATACAGATACCTAACGCCTCAAGTACAATGGCGATCAACTACTCAAAAGACAATAGCAAGAAGCAGATATCTACTAAAAGAAATGCGATCTTGATATGTAGAAATTAAAGAAAGATGAAGAACTCCAGATGAGCTAGATCAACATGGAAGCAGCAGTCGAAGCTCTCAGAAAAGAGAAAGAACAGCAAGCACTGTAGGTCCGCAAGGAATTCGATCTCAAGATGTTCGCAATGGAAGTCGAAGCCAACGGAAAGATGAATCCAACTGCTCTCCAGAAGTACATCGTCGATTCCACAGAGCGCATCTACAACAAACTACCTATCAAGGAGATTTCCATCAACCAATATACAGGACCAGAAAACACTTCCAACATCTCCTCTCTTCTTCCAGGCATCGGAATGCTACAATAGCAGCATGCCTAAGCACTAAATAAAGCTAAATGATAATAAATTAAATCTAGCTTTGATTTTTGTAGGAGTTAAATGTGAGTTTACTTTCATAGATCAATAACTGCTTTCAGTATTCCATTTTATTGATAAATAATTAGCATGATTAGCACAAAGAAAACAAGAATAAAAAGAACAAATCCATTAAATATTTATTAAATTTCAAGGAAGGAAGGATAAATTCATATGAGCTGGTTAAGCGTGCAACACTTTTTAAGGCAATTTACCCAAGCTTTTTCCTCTCTTTGAAATCTAAGGGTTCTAGAACGTAAGCAACTGAGGTTTAAGGACAATATCTAATTTTTTCTGTGAGGATTGCTTCAAAGAATTACCTCTGATCGATGCGACAGAAGGTTCTTCTATGAAAGTAGATTTCTCTGAAGGAATAAAGCAACTGTTTCCTAATAGTTTTATTGGTACTGTTTCATTCTTTATCCTATGTGGTCGAATAGAATCTCTTTTTAGATGAGAAATAGCAGCTTCCACAGAACTTTGAGTGCTATGGTTCATCTCACGCATAACGATCTATGCATGATCGACTTCACTTTTTGAAGTTGTCTTTTAGGATGGACGAGACGATCTGGCAGTTAAATTAGACACACTGAGAGCCCAAGCATAGTAGTTATTCAATTATTTAGATGAATCTATTTTAAGTTTAAACGAACTATCTTCGCTGTCACGAGGGCTTCCTACTGGGCTACGCTGAGGCGGTGATTTACTAAGTGAATTTCTTGCAGAATCTACAAGCTAATCAAGTGGCAAAAATATTTGTTCTTCTTGCTGTTTTAGTTTCCTGTTAACGAGTTATTATTTGCTGGTTTAACCTTGATTGAACTCATAGTCTTGCTGATTTTATGATTGGTAAGCAAACTGAGTTGTCTTTTGTTAATATGCACATTTAGATATGTTAAAGGGCTTGATGGGGGAGAGATGCTTGATCCTGTGAGTGGAGGAAAAATCAGGGGAGTCAAGTATTGCGCAAAGTGGAGATTGCAGATTCAGCTGCTTTTTATCTTCTTTTAGCTGAATATACTTGAGTCTCTTTAACTTCACTGGAGGCAAGTCGCGCTTCTGTACGGTTGTTTAAAATAGCTAGTATGTTGGTGGTTCTTTGATTCGAAGCAACCATTGGGCATTTTCTTGCTTCAAATGGGCTAGTTTTTCGAAATCGCTTTCTTTGAAAGATGGATTCTTCTTTTTGATTGATGTCTATGAAGTTTTCTATGCACTTTTAGCTCGGTTTTCTTCTTTTTTTGGAGTTTAATAAAGCTTTTTGAGCATCTATTCATAAGCCTGGTGAACTTTAGGGGAAGCTTGGTCATTTACAAATGTAACCGAAGCAGTTTGGAGAGGAGAAGTGTTAGAATCTTCAAAGTATTGAAGGAGAGCAGAAAGATTTTTTTGTAAGAGCTATTTTTGGCTTAGCATCGCTTTCTCCAAAAGATCATTTTTCTTAGGCTGTTGACTCATGAACCTCTTTCTCGAAGCCAGAGATGAGGAGGGTGCCTTTTGCATAGCAATCCAAAATTCTATCTCTGACAGTTTTCTCTTCTTCTTCTCAAAACACTCCCCTTTCTGACCACTAATAAATCCAGTGCTAAAGGAAAACTTTTATTAATTTATTTTCTGGTTATTGTGATGAGTAGGAAGAGAAGTGGTTCTGAAACTAGAAATACTTAAATTAAAATCCCAGATGATTAACTTTTTTTAACATGCAATGAAAAAATAACCTTCTTTTCAGTTCTCTGATAAGTATTTAAAGTAAATCATGGGTAATTGTTTAAGACCGAATTGGAATAATATATTATTAAAGAAAAATAAAGCGATTTCATTTATTTTTTTCTCATCATTTCACGCTCTCTCTATAAAGATAACTTTTCTTGATCTTCAAAATTTTATTCCTCAACTTATCGTTTATTTGTTCCCAAGAGTATCTTTAATAGAAAATAATCTTCCAAATCATTTAAATCATTTGAGATCTTTGACGAATTAAGAATACTAACAAAAGAAAAAACTCTCCTTAATTAAATCTCATCAGTAATATGGATTCCATAAACAAAGATGGTGCAACAACGGAGATTTCACCTAAATCTTCATTTCAGGATATTGTAGGAAAACGGACTTTTGTTGATAAGAGCCTCTTCATTAAGGACTTCATCTTAGGCACATCTTCGCACATTATGATAAACCGTCCTGATCAGTGGGGAAAGACATTCAATTTGTCAATGGCTGAGCAGTTTCTATCTGTTTAACTAGACAGCAGAGGAGAAATTATGGAGCCTAGAGATTTCGGAGTTTTTGAAGGACTGCGGATTGTAACCAAAGATATTGTATTACTGGAAGATATTGCGTTCTTGAAAGAACATTCGCACTAGATCAAAAAGAAGCTCTCTGATAAGGAAATAGACTTATTTCCTCTTTTCAATTATTTCTACTAAGCAAGATACCCTGGCTTCTCAGAAGATCTATCTGATAACCCCTAAGCCCAATATACAGCTCTTAGCAGACTCTTGAGTGTAGTTGAAGAAGTGTTTACAATTCCAAGTGATCAGGAGAGCATGACAATACTTGGATCTTTGTCTTAGTAATTGGAAGCACTAAAATTTGACTAGACAAAGAAATATCAGTATTTTCTAGTGCGATCAACTTTCGGGCTGTGCTGCAGGTACTATAGTTAATATCCAGTTATCAACGTTTCATTTGAATCTTCTCAAGAGCAAGGATAACAACCTATTGAGCCGAAGTTGCATGTACGAACAGCTATCTCTGCCGCTTACAAAAAGCACTCTTATCTCTTGAATCTCTACGAATAATCGTAAATCTCCAACACTGAAACAATCCAAGTGAAATCATAAGCAACACTTGCTAAAACAGAATTCACAAAATATCTCCTGGGTAAGAAAGATCTTGATGAATCCCTTGTATTCTTGAGCAAGTGTCTCTTTCACCGATTCCATAGACCGTGCATTTTATTTATCGATGACTTTGATTCTCCGATTTTCGATGCATTTTTCAGTGGATAACAGCAGTGCAAAGAGATTATTTCCATGATGGATACAATTCTAAGAAACTGCATTAAAGCGAATCGATTCATTAGGAAAAGCATTGTAACAGGAATAATCAGAGTCAGACTCTCTGGATTTTTATCATTCTGGTGGATGCATGAAGAATATAATTTGTTAAATGTCAAATTTGCTGATAAATTTGGGTTTACGCAAGAAGAAGTTATTAAACTTGTTAAGACGCTCTTTCCAATGGAATCAGCAGAATAAAACAAGCTCATGCTTGAAGAAATCAGAGAAATCTACAGTTGCTATCGAGGTGGTGGATAACCACTTTACAATCCTTGGTCGATCTTGAGTTGGTTGAAAACTTAGAAATAACAAGTTGAACAGCCATCAGTGTTAAACCTTCAGCTTTAGAATCTCCTAATTGAATGTTACTAGAAGAATACTAGTAAAGATTAAGTTAACGAGATTCTCCAAACGGAGACAATTTCATTTCGTCCAGAAGAAGAAATATACTTGGCAAATGTGAAACCAGAACATGGAAGAGCGTTCTTGACGCTGCTTTTAAATGCAGGGTATCTTACACTAGCTCATCCGAAGTTACAAAAAGCTAATTCCAACGATTATTATAAATTCACTAAGCCAAACAAAGTAATCAAAGAAATTTTCACCAAGAAGTTGTTCCCTGTGGTTTTCAAGATTTGGTTGGAGGAACAATATAAACTAGGGGGAAATGTAGAAAAGCTGACTGAGACATTATTCAAGATTGGGTCTATTAAAGGGGAGCTGAAAGCATGCGTCTTAGATAAGATCAATAATCGCTTTGATTTATCTGATCAAGAGCTGTCGACATTAGTAATGACTTGGTTTCATTGTAATAAATCCCACAGAATTGTTTTGGATAATGAAAGAGAGAGAATAAACGATCAGCAATAATAGTAATGGCATCAGCAAAAACATCATTAAACTCAAATTGGTTGCATGTTCTTGCCAATAGACGGATCTTCTGATAACGTAGCAGTGATTCAGGAGTTAAAAACTAGCAGATTATCTTGCTATTAAGATGATCTCAAAAATTTATTATGGTAAATTTTAGCAAGGAGGTATTTAGAATCCGTTTCAGATGGCCAAGATGGAATATAAGGAGCTAAATGGGAGAATGTTATTATTAGAACTATAGTATTTTTCAAAGAAAATGCAGCATGGAATGTAGAAATAGAGGAATATTAGTTTACACTTGAAGAAGTGAATCTTCTTTTGCATGCATTTACGAATTTTGAACGTTAAAAAATCAGCACTTTAGAGTTCAAAGAAGGTCAGAAAAACAAAATGATGTCTTCTAAGCTGTAGAAGAGCTAGACAAGGAAGTTGGAATTAGTGAATAATAGCGAGATATTAAGTGGTTTAGAAGGAAGCTTTGAGTAGATTCAAGAAGCTAGAACTGAGTGGCTAGTTTAACACAACCGGAGAGTTCATGGACACAAACATCATAAAATTCATGAGCAGTACTCATAGATGACTACTTCTCAACTGGTTCATTCACTCACAAACTCACCAAATAGCCAATTTTCTAGGATTTGCGGTTATTCTACGATTTTTTTGAAACCTAAATAAAAACAGTTACAATTATTTCACTCAGCGAGCTATCAAAAATCTTAGGGTTATTTGAAAATAAAAGGTTTAATAGACATATCTAACTTAGAAAACCAAAGGAATTTCTTCAAGACTAGAATAATTTAATGTCTACCTTGGATTCTACCTTTACAGATAAGTAAATACAACTTCAAACCTTTGATTTGCTTAATCAGAAATAGAGCAAATTTTAGGTGAAAATAATCGATACTCTTCCTTCAACAGAAGGATAGCCAAACATTTGATTTTGGTTCAAATTTTGTAGAGAATAAAATTATATTTTCTGCGAATTAACTTCTTTTAAACTAATTCTTTGAGAAAAATAAATTAAAAAAAAAATCATAAATGGCAGCTCAAAATATGTTGAGAAAAGGGTAAAGGAAAGAGACCTCCTTGTTACAGTTATTAAATCAACGAAATAAAATTAATTAATAACAAAGTATTTCTGAAACTAATCCCAAAATTAAATAAATTAATTGAGAAAGAGTTTTGTCCCCCCTATTAAAATCTAACTTTATTTCTAAAAAAAGTGGAGTTTTTAGGAGCAAAAAAAAAAGATATGCAGAAATAAATTTGATATTGATGGGATGATATGTTTGGCTAGCAAATTTTATCATTGCTATAATAAGTCCAATCGAATTTTAATTACATTGTTTCATAAGAATCTCAGAAAATTAACGAAAGAGATGTTAATATCTAGAAGAATGCGGGATTCGGGAAATAAATTAGTTTTTTTATTGAAACAATTGAGATATTTTATTAGTAAATTGGAACACAGATAGCGAAGTCTAAAGCTTCAAAGAGAAGACAATTACAAGCTAGCATTCCTGAATTAGCATGATCATGAAGCCAATCTATGAGATAACTTAGAAAAGTGAATGCTAAAAATGCCATCAAGGTAGATGGTCAGAATAAAACTAATCTTAGCAATCCATAAATAATTGCATAAGATTCGTATCGATGAAGATTTCCAGAAATGAGACATGGGACGTTTATATTAAGAAACACAACGTCTAGGTTCAGAAGATAATGCAGGGAATTGAGAGATAAGTTAGTAGTTTCGCTATGAATACTCAAAATTTAGTTTACGCCAGCGAGAATGTGATTCTAGACAAAATCAGGTAATTTAGACTTCTTGGAGGAGGTGTTTGTACTTCAAAAGCAAAACCAACAAGCAATGGTGCAAAAAATGAAGTACCAGTAATGAAAATTGAATAACAAAATGGAATCACCAAGAAAGAGGAAACCAAGAATAACAAGAAAGATAACGATTAAGGATCAAACTCACAATAAGCTGCAAACCAAGCCTACCATCCACATCATTAAAATATGGCTATGATGCGCCAATCGCAAGTTTTCAATGAATTCGCAAATCCACATGATTAATCCATGGAAAAAGAAAAATTATTAGGAGAGTACACATACTAAATGACAGAGGATTAGCTGAATAAGATCAGATCAATCATGTCAAAGCTGCGATTTGAGTCATCTCGAGAAGAACTGAGTAATAGTTTTGTGCTTAAACTCTTTAGGGACATCCACGATACATTCTCCGCAGTCTACTCAAGAGGACTAACTAACCCATAGACTCAAGCTGCATTTCGATAGATGCTGGAGTCAACAGTCAATTTTCTTCTTGCGCTTCTTTACAAAGCTGACACACAAAAGAAAGATCTCTTCGACCCAGCTACTCTCACTAGACTCAATGAAAAACTAGATAAAATGCTCAAACTAAAGAAAAAATATTGTACTAGATTACCAGTTTAAATATCAATATTTCTCATTGGTCTCATGAAGAAGATTATCTCGCTGAAACGAAAAGCTATTCACGTTTAAGCAGGGAATGCAAGCACTCATGATAACAAACCATCGAATGATTAGTACCTGCGACTCGAAGGTGACAAATGGAAAGATAATTACATAAAATTTTGTTTTGTAGAATTAAAGGAAATCGATCAAGAAAAGTTGAATTAGCTGGCTTAGTCACTGTAGATTTATTATGAATTCAACCGCAAATAGAAATTCGTTGTTGACATCCTCCGATCGACTGTTTCTGCGCTTTAACGCTACTCTAAACTGCAGAATCTGACCATGGAATTCCCTGAGTTTTTTAAAAGTCTAATTGCAGACAATGAGCACATTTCCTTTGGAGCTTCCTTCTTCGGACGCATGATGCTATTTGATGAGCTGATTAAAACAGTGGAATACTTCTCCGATCCGTAGAATGCCCTGAATCCAGCCTCAAAGAAAGCTGATGTTGCTGAACATCTCCTCAAGATAGTCTCTTCTGTGAAATTCAAGACTATTTGTGATGACATATTTTACTTTAAAAACTTGTCTTCTGAGCCGACGAGAAAGAGAATGTCGGTTTAGCTGAGAGAGAACATGGCCATGAGATTTATTGATATGCGTATTCTCATTCAGTCTATTAAACTAAGCAAAGCATTTAAAATTGAGAATATTAAATTCACCACAGAGGAACAGAAGAATATTGAAGATTTAGATACCGTCCTGTTCGAAAGATTTCTGTTGGAATCGAGCATTGAAGTTGATTGTCTGCTGTATCATGATGAGGATATGCTAAAACTAATTGAAACCATACATTCTAGCTTAAACGAGTAGTTTTTTACTTAATTAAATGAATAAATTAAGGCGCATAAGCAGCACATTGAAGAATTCCTAGTGAATAACCTTCATCTCGAATAGCAGCCCGATCCCAAACATCGAGATGAAAATCTCTTCGAATAAATCTTGAGAAGAAAAGTTAATTACAGTGTTGTCTTGCGAGATCCTTATACTGCACTCAGCAATCGTTTTATTGAAGCGTTCATCAACAGAATCGCCTCCAAGAGTAAATCAAACTTTTATCTCCCAAAATTTTCCAAGATTGAAAAAAATCAATAGGAGCAAAATAAGATTAGTTGTTAAAGTGGAACTTCCTTTTTATTGATATTCTCTTCCCCCAATTCCCTTATCTTAAACATCTCTTTAATCAATTGATTGTGACATATTTTTCTTTCACAAAACTCAACAGAGGATGAGGCTTAACACGAGAAGGGAACTGAAATATTCGTACCGCAGAGATTAAAATTCACTACATAAAATTACCTTTACTAGCAAGAAATAAACATCGACGGATTTGTGGAAGATCCTCTTTTGATGCTGGAAAAATATTTCCTAGCATTGTCGAATATCAAGGTGAACGTTGTAGCGCTAGGAGGATGTCCAGGCATTGGGAAAACATACATATGTAGAAAATTAATGAAGAATCTACTCAAGCGGATTCAGCACACAGGGAGTCGAAAGGTGCACATTCCAATCATGGTCGAAATGATTGAAGTAGAGAATCTCCCTAAACACAGTGATTTAGAATAATTTCTTGTGAGCGCTATGGAGCGGTATGCCTTCCGAAGTGCTAATGAAGTTGCATATTTGAAAAATTCTACGATTCCAAAAGTCATCATTTTAGACGGACTCAGTGAATGGGCTTGGGGAAGTCCATTCGTTTCTTTCCGTGACTGGCTTAGGCTTAGGGAATGGCAGAACACAAAGGTAGTGATAACCTCAAGGCGGCCATTTATTCGAGCTGAAGAATATCCGTATTTCTATGGGCAGATGTGTAAATAACCAGCAGGCGAAAAATTTAACATCGAGGAAGATGAGAGAGAGACTTGCTTTGAAGTTCTTTAGATCCTTCAATGGAGTCCAAGTGGTGTCGATTAATATGTGAGATTGAAGGAAAAGGAAATGATCAACGAAGCTGGAGGCAAGTTTGGGAGGGAAGAAACTATGTCCGAAATATCAAGCATGCGAGATATTCCGAGAGACACTAAAAAAAATGAAGGTGTCGAAGTCGAAATCGAGCAAGGATTCTTGGTAAAAACGTTTAATAATTGTATGGAGAGAAACTCTCATCTGTTAGGAATGCTAGGGAACCCTTTTAAGCTCTTTTGCTTTATTGAAGTGATTGCCAAAGCACCTGGATTTTAAGAAATATATTGGGGAGGAAATGGGTCAACAGAAGAAAGAACTGTGAGTGCTTCGAATCTAGCTAATTTAGAA
>Ga0302286_10003559_pt1 | contig 10510 bp, 5 predicted proteins | sample III_Fen_E2_3_FD_198765 | JGI IMG/M metagenome (GOLD analysis project Ga0302286, IMG submission 198765) | Peat permafrost microbial communities from Stordalen Mire near Abisko, Sweden - III_Fen_E2_3 | ecosystem: Environmental > Terrestrial > Soil > Wetlands > Permafrost | place: Sweden: Abisko...
CGCATTTTAGCAATTTCCATAAAGTGATTCATACCGATTGCCCAGAAGAATGACAAACGTGGAGCGAACGAGTCGATATCCATACCGGCATTTACTCCGGCACGAAGGTATTCAAGTCCATCAGCCAGGGTGTAAGCCAACTCAATATCGGCAGTTGCACCGGCTTCTTGCATGTGGTAACCCGAGATAGAAATAGAGTTGAACTTAGGCATTTTTTGAGAAGTGAACTCAAAAATATCAGCGATAATTTTCATCGAGAATTTTGGTGGGTAAATATAGGTATTACGTACCATGAATTCTTTCAAAATATCGTTTTGGATAGTTCCGGCCATTTCTTCCAGCTTAGCACCTTGTTCCAAACCTGCATTGATATAAAATGCAAGGATAGGAAGTACCGCACCGTTCATGGTCATAGAAACCGACATTTTATTCAATGGAATACCATCGAACAATACTTTCATATCTTCAACCGAACAGATAGACACACCCGCTTTACCAACGTCGCCTACCACACGTTCGTGATCAGCATCGTAGCCACGGTGTGTAGCTAAGTCGAATGCAACCGAAAGTCCTTTTTGACCAGCAGCAAGGTTACGACGGTAGAATGCATTTGATTCTTCGGCAGTAGAGAATCCGGCGTATTGACGAATAGTCCAGGGCTGCATAGCGTACATTACCGAGTAAGGTCCGCGTAAGTATGGAGGAAGTCCGGCAGCATAGTTCAAATGCTCCATGCCTTCCAAATCATCTTTTGTATAAAATGGCTTAACCGGAATCAATTCCGCAGTTAGCCAGCTACTATCGGCCTGCTGAGCAGTAGATGCAGCTACGTTTTTAATATCTATGTTTTTGAAATTTGGTTTCATATTGTTTTAGTTACGAGTTACGAGTTACAAGTTACGAGCTACGAAGTAAACAGGTTGACGAGTAAACAGGTACACAGTTTATTTACAATTAATTGAAGAATAGAATTAGTTGATACCTAATTTGCTATTGAATAAATTCAACATATCCAATACATTGGTCTTGACATTTACAAAATACTCAATTCCAATAGCTTTCAAATCGTCGGTACAAGCTGGAGCTCCGGCTACAACAAAAAGTTGTTTTCCGTCGATAGCTTTGAATGCTGCAGGAGCTAGTTCAGCATATTCGTCATCGCTTGAGCAAAGAACAATAATGTCAGCTCCAGCTTTCTGAGCAGCAGCAACACCTTCTTCAATAGTGGTAAAACCAAGATTGTCAACCACATCGTAACCAGCACATGCAAAGAAGTTACAAGAGAACTGAGCACGCGCCAAACGCATAGCCAAACTACCAATAGTTAACATAAATGCTTTTGGACGTTTAGCAGCTCCTTCTGTTGCGAAGCGTAATGCTTCGAACTCGGCAGCGCCACGAACTGGCAATAGTTTTTCTGTTCCTTTTGTGCAACCGCAATCTTCCACAGTTTCAATCTGAACTTTGGCAGTAGCAGCTTCGTTGAAGTTAGGGAACTGGTTGGTTCCTAATAATACTTCACGACGGCTTGAAACAGCTTTCAGACGGGCAGCAGCAGTAGTTTTAATGGCTTGCTGAACTGAGCCTGAAGTAACAGCAGCAAAGAAACCACCATTATCTTCGACTTCAAGGAATAATTTCCATGCTTGAGCAGCAATTTCGTTTGTCAATGTTTCGATATAATAAGAACCGGCAGCAGGGTCAGCTACTTTATCAAAATGACATTCTTCTTTCAATAATAATTGTTGGTTACGGGCAATACGTTCCGAGAATTCATCGGTTGGTTTGTAAATTGAATCGTAAGCCAATACAGTAAGTGAGTTTACACCACCCAAGGTAGCGCTCATAGCTTCAGTTTGGGTACGAAGCATATTTACGTTAGCGTCAAAAATGGTTTTGTTGAATGTAGAAGTTTCAGCGTGAATGCGCATTTTGGCTGCACATTTGCAAATACCGTTAACGGTGCTTTTGCAATCATCTTTTTTGCACGCTGGTTGATAAGCATCCACAATATTAGCCCACAATAAGCGGGCAGCGCGGAATTTGGCAATTTCCATAAAGTAGTTGCCACTTACGCCAAAGCTGAATTTAATTTTCTTAGCGGCCAATGAAGTGTCAACGCCATCTTCAACCAATGATGACAGGTATTCGTTACCCCAAGCCAATGCATAACCCAATTCCTGAGCAATATAAGCTCCGCCATTGCTCAATGTAGTAGCGTTTACACCAATCACACGGTAGAAAGGTAAGCCTGTTGCAGCAAGAACTGTTGCTTTAGCTTTTGCAGTAACTTCTTCTTTGGTCAATTCCTTGCCTACTTGCAACATACGGTTGATTGGGTCGAAGTTGATTGAACCTTGCAATTTTTTCACGTCGTACTCTTTCGATTTGAAATAGTCGGTCAAAATAGTTGCCAGGTTAGCAGCCGCACTTACACAAATACTGAAGTTAAGCTCAACACAATCAGCTGCAATACCTTCGAGCAAAGTAGCGATATAGTCGGCACTCAATTCTTCTTTTTTCAGTTTGAAACCCAACGAGGTTACTCCCTTATACAAAATGTCCAACGCCTTAGCATTAGCTTCTTTAGCCGATTCCACAACGATGTCCTGACGAACATACCATTCGTTATCGGCTTTTGTTCCGCGTACAAATGGGAAAACACCCGGAGCTGCATCTTTAGTTTGCAGTCCTTCAATGTCTTCTGCACGATAGAAAGGCAACACGTTGAAGCCTTCGTTGGTTTTCCAAACGAGCTTTTTATTGAAATCAGCTCCTTTGAGGTCGGCTGTGATTTTATCCATCCATTGCTGTGCGCTAACCGATGGGAAATCAGCCAATAAATTCAATTTTTTTTCTGCCATAATATATATTGATTTTCGTAAATTCTAAGCGGGTGCAAAATTACTACTTTCTGTTGAGTTAGAAGAATTTTTTTACAAGTAATTAGAGAAAAAATTCAGCAATGGAGAATAACTCTATTTTTTTGAAATAACCTCAATCTAAAAACTCTTTTAGATTGAGAATCAAGAAACTTCCAAAATATATTATTGTTTCCTTTTAATAAATACTCCTTAAAATATAGAACTGAGCTACTCAAACACGAATAATTCCAACCAATATTATTCACAGATAAAGAGTAGACGGTATTTTTCAAATGTCGAAACAAAATGCTTGAAACAGATACAAAAGAAATAATGGACCGTAATAATTATGTATTATTCTTATTGCAATAATCTTTACTATCTTTGTTTTTTTTAGAATCATTTAAAATACAACAAAATGGAAAACCAAAGAAACTGGCATACGAAGCATATTGAATCATTGAGTTTTGGTAATAGGATAGCCGATACCGTAGCAAAAGGTATGGGATCATGGAATTTTATAATTATACAGACGGTATTAGTTGTTGTTTGGATGGCATTAAATATGATTGGATTTATGTACCATTGGGATGTCTATCCTTTTATCCTGCTCAATCTGTTATTTTCCACACAGGCGGCTTATGCTGCACCTATCATTATGATGTCGCAGAACCGTCAAAACGAACGTGATCGTATGCATGCCGAGGAAGATTACAAAACGAATGTGGATGCCAAAAAAGAAATTGAAGCATTGGCAATTTTGTTGAAAAATATTGAAGTGGAGAAACTGGATAAAATAATTCAGATATTAGTTGAAACAAAAAAAGATTGTCTACCAAACAAAGACAAATAATATAATTGTATTTTTACAACTTAAATATAAATAAAAAATAACTCCAAATGAAAAAACTAAGGCATGTCATTTTAGTATTAATTGTTGCAAGCGTTATGCTCTACGCAGTAATGCCGACTATAAATTTCGGATTTACAGGCTTTCCGATCATAATCCTTGTTTTAACCGGAATCTGGACATTGTTGAACAATCCTTTCAATATTATAGCCGGGAAAAATAATGCTCCTACACTAAAAATAGATAAACCAGGTAAAATACCCTTAATCATTCTGGTAGTAGTGGCTGTTTATATCATAATTGTTCCATTTATTACCAGTTGGGCATTACTGCGTACCGACGACTACCGAAATTTAATAGGTAAAGTAGAAACAGAATCGAATCTGTCAAACCATATGTTGCCCATCTCTATCGAGAAAATAAGGGTAGTAGACCAGTCGCTGGCGCAATTGCTGGGCGATAAAGTGCTGGGATCGCAACCTGCACTGGGTAGTCAAGTAACGCTTGGGACGTTTAATATACAAAAAGTAAAAAACGATTTGTATTGGGTGGCTCCATTGCTGCATTCGGGATTTTTCAAATGGCAAAAGAACATGGAAGGTACAAACGGATACGTAATGGTAAATGCCTGTAACGAACGCGATGTAAAACTGGTGCAGGAAATTGACGGAAAGAAAGTATTCATAAAATATCAGTCCGAAGCGTACTTTTTCGATAACCTTGAACGTTACCTGTATTTCCACGGTTATTGGAATGTTGGATTGACCGACTATTCGTTCGAAATTGATGATGCCGGAACTCCATACTGGGTGGTAACAAAATTCAAAAAGACCATCGGTTTTGCAGGAGAAGAAGCTCAAGGCGTAGTAATTGTAAATGCTCAGACCGGCGAAATTAATGATTATTCAATTGCCAACACGCCTAAATGGGTCGATAGAATTCAACCGGGTGAGTTTATTGAAACACAGCTAAACAATTGGGGAGAGTACGTAAAAGGATACTGGAATTTTTCCAACGAGAATAAGCTTAAAATAACCGAACCGGTTTCGTTGGTTTACGGAGATGACAATAACGCATACTGGTATACCGGACTTACATCGGTAGGTTCTGACGAGTCGACAGTGGGTTTCGTATTGGTGAATACCCGTACCAAGAAAGCAGTTTGGTATAAACAAAGCGGCGCTACGGAATACGCAGCCCAAAATTCGGCTAAGGGAAAAGTTCAGGAAAAAGGATTCTCGGCATCTTCTCCAATTCCGTACAACATCAATAATATACCTACCTACGTAATGACACTGAAAGATAACGGCGGCTTAGTAAAAATGTATGCTATGGTAGCCATTGAGGATTATACGATAGTAGGTGTTGGCAACAACCTGCGTGAGGCGTTGATGGCTTATAAAAATGCGTACAACCAGACCGGCAATAAAATAAGTACGAAAAGCAAAACCGAGAAGAATATTATTAAATCTGTGATTACACGTATAAACGGCGATGTGAAAAACGGAAACACGTATTATTATTTCACGTTGAAAAACTTTCCAAAAATCTTTATTGGTTCTACACAGATTTCAAATGATTTTCCGGTTAGCAATTCGGGCGATAGTGTTTATGTAAGCTTCGACAATGACAACCAGGAAGTAATTGATATTTCATCGTTTAAAAATAAGAGTATTGGTAAATGAAACAACAAACAAGCTTTAGCCAAATGAAAAATTTTCATTTGGCTAAAGCTTGTTCTTTTAAGCGTTAATCGTACTAAAGCCGCTGGACGCTTGTTCTATCGATTCATCATACTAGGTTTGCCTGCCAATTGAGCTGCAGCATCTACACTGAAAGTACCATCGGTTACTATTTCTTCGCCATCATTCAAACCACCAAGCACTACATAGCTATTGCCGAGCATAGGACCCAGGTCTATTTCGCGCATTTTGAAGTTGACTTCCTGAGTATCGGGCTGTTTCACATACACAATGGAGCGTTTGCCGGTCCACAATACTGCTGAACGTGGAATAACCAGTTTATCCTTGAACTCGTTCAGATTTGCTTTTACCACACCGGTGGCAAACATTTCGGGTTTCAACTTTCCTCCGCCATTACTCACTTCCACACGCACTTTAGCCACACGGTTCACCGGATCAATCACCGGATCGATAAACTGTATTTTTGCCGAAAATTTAGTTCCCGGCAATGCCTGCAAGGTGAATGAAATGGTATTGCCCACTTTGAGGAAAGGCAAATCACTTTCATAAGCATCAAAAAGTACCCAAATACTCGAAAGGTTGGCAATGTCGTACAACACGCTGCCTTCCGACACATGATCACCTGTATTGACGCGTCGGGCAGTTACAATTCCCGATGTATTGGAATAGACTTCAAAGTTCGTCTTTACCTTTCCCGATTTCTCTATTTGAGCAATTTGCCGATCCGTCAGCATCCATTGCATCAGTTTCTCCATAGCCGCCTGGTAAATTTCAGGTTGCGTTTGTTTACTTTTGGCTGCCTCAATCAATTCCTGTTGAGCCGTAATCAAGTCGGGCGAATATATCATAGCCAGCAACTGTCCTTTGCGAACCGGTTCACCCGTGAAGTTCACGAACAGTTTTTCAATCCGGCCACCAATGTGCGCCACCTGATTTTGCAACAAACGTTCGTCGGCCTGTACTTTGCCATAAAGTCGAACATCCTTGCTCGGCTGTTGACGACTGACAACCGACGTTGCAACATTGGCCAGTTCGGCTGCTTCTTTGCTGAAGTGAACAGCATTGGAATCGACTTTAACACCACTACTTTCCACTACCGGAATCAGATCCATAGCGCATATCGGACATTTACCCGGATGATCTACCCTGATCTGTGGATGCATGGAGCAAGTCCACATTTGCTTTTTTGTTTCGACTGCTGATTTCTGCTTATCTGTTGTTTTATTATTGGAATGGAAAAATAACCATCCAAGAAATAATCCTCCCAAAATCAGCAATCCAGAACGAACATATTTATTTGAAAATATTGTTTTCATAATGTTTTGTATTTAACTGTCAATTGTCAACTATAAACTGTCAACTGATTTTAATCGTTTAATCAACGCTTCCGCCTTATTATATTCCACCACGGCTTCTACCTGTTTCAATTCATAGTCGAGCAATTGCTGGCGAATGCGTAGAATATCGCTTAAACCGGAGGCTGACGATGAAAAGGTTTTAATGGAAATATCTAACGATTTTTTTGCCAACTGGCTTTGACTATCGTACAATTTCATGCGTCGTGCGGCATCGTTATACTGCTGCAATGCTTCATAATACTGTGTTTGCAGCATATTAGCAGTTGCCTGATAGTTTTGCTCCGAAGCCGTTTTCAAAAACCGGGTTTCCGCTTGCATGGCTTTGTACTTCTTTCGGTAAATAGGTAAACTCACCGTGAGCATAGGCATAATCATGTCCTGCCCATTCATGGCCGAAGTGGACATCTCGCTTTTGTTGATAACCGTGTAATTCAGCCCCACTCCTACCATGGGAAGTCCCATTTGCTTCTGCATTTTGGTGCGTGCCATGAGCGATTGTTGTTCGTACGATAACATGCCCAACATGGGATTTCGGGTAAACATCGAATCAGTAACCGACAAATAAGCGATATCCAATGGTTCGATAGGCAACAACTCAACGGATGCAACAGAAGTTTTCTGCTGACGATTCAGCAAACTATTGAAACGTGCCACTGCAGCCAGTTCTTCATTTTTCAACGATGCAATATTATCTTCCAAACTTGCCGTTTCAATCTGAATCTGGTACACTTCCGACAAACCGGAAGCTCCCGAAGACGAACCCATGGAAGATGAACCCGATGAAGTTGCTGGCCGGGAAGCCGTTGTAGCTCCTGAACCACCGCCCATCGTATTCATACCCGAAGAACCTGAAGTAGTTGATGGAGCTCCACTGCCCTGCATATTTCCACTGGAAAGAGCAGAGCTACTACCCGAAGAGCCCGACCGGAATTTCACCAAGGTAAGTCGTTCAATCGTTTTCAAAAGCTCCACATTTTTCTCCGAAATGCGAATATTCTGCCTGACTTTATACAAGTCGAACCAGGCACGCTGCACATCAAAGTAAACCTGCAACTTAGCATCTCTGAAGGCTTCAAACTTCATTTTTGCCATCAAACTCATTTCATCCTTGGCATTTTTGATGACACCAAACCACGGAAACATTTGCATCAGCTTGATATCCGCCACCTGATTACCACTAATCAACTCCATCGGACTCAAAAAAACGCCCATCTCCAATTGAGGATCGGGCAAACTGCCTACCTGCGGAACTTTTTGCAATGATGCCTGATATTCATTGTATCGTTGCAAAACAGTCGGGTTATTTTTTGTAGCCAGCTCAAGATAATGCATGAGCGAATCCTGCGAATAACCGGGCATGCTGAAAGCCAATAAGCCAATATATAATATTAATTTTCTCATACCTTTATACGCTTTAAATCTTTTTTTACAGCATTTTCTCTCCACATTGCCTGAAACAGCGGTACCACAAAAATGGTCATTACCTGAATAATCATTCCTCCAAAAGTAGGGATAGCCATTGGCACCATAATATCCGCGCCCTTTCCAGTAGAAGTAAGTACCGGCAACAGGGCGATTACCGCTACAGCTGTGGTCATCATAGCCGGACGAACACGCTTCTTACCTGCTTCAATAACAGCTTCACGTACTTCAGGTACAGTTTTGGGTTTCTTATCTTCGAACACCTGATGAATATATGTTCCCATAATCACACCGTCGTTGGTGGCAATACCAAACAGGGCAATAAAACCAACCCAGACCGCCACACTCAAATTTATCGGATGCATTTGGAACAGATCACGCAGATTCATTCCGGCAATGGAGAAGTTCAGGAACCAACCCTGTCCGTAGAGCCACAACATGATAAATCCTCCTGCAAAGGCTACAAACACACCTGAGAAATGGATAAACGAAGCTGTCACCGTTTTGAATTGGAAGTACAACAAGAGCAAAATCAGCAATAAACTGATCGGAATCACAATGGACAAACGCTCGGTAGCCCGAATCTCATTCTCGTAGTTTCCGGCAAATTTATAGGTCACACCAGTAGGTAATTTCAATTCGCCCGAATCCAACTTTTTCTTCAGAATATCGGATGCTTCGTTCACCACATCTACTTCGGCTTTACTTTCCACCTTGTCGAAAATGACATAACCCACCAAAAACGTATTCTCGGTTTTAATCATTTGCGCACCGCGTGTATAATTGATATCGGCCAGTTCACTCAACGGAATTTGGGTACCGTTCATAGCCGGAATCAGAATCCGCTTAATATCTTCGGGGTTATCACGCAATTCACGTGCATACCGCACGCGCATCGGAAAACGTTCGCGCCCTTCCACCGAAGTACTCAACGCCATACCACCCATAGCCACCTGTAGAATTTCCTGCACATCATTCACGGTCATTCCATAACGCGCCATGTTTTCGCGGTTCAGCTTTATTTCCAGGTAAGGCGCACCCACAGCACGGTCGTAAAACACCGACGAACCTTTGACTGACGGAACATGCTTCAAGGCTTTTTCGAACTGCATACCCGCTTTTTCTATCGATTCTAAGTCCGGTCCGTAGACTTTCAAGCCCATAGGTGCACGCATTCCGGTAGAAAGCATCACCAATCGGGTTTCAATCGGCTGGAGTTTTGGTGCTGAAGTCAAGCCGGGAATATCGGTCACTTTCACGATTTCATTCCATATATCGTTTGGCTTTTTAATTTGCGACCGCCACTGACGGAAGTATTCTCCTTTATCCGATTGAATCAAACTATCAGAAGGAATTACCCTAAAACCTTCTTTCTCTACATTGAAAGTCTTTCCATTTTTCAACAGAAAAGCACCATCTCTGTCCACCTTGAAGCGTTCGCGATGACCTTCTTCGTTCAGAATATATTCGGGACGATAATTAATCGTATTCTCGAACATCTGCACCGGAGCAGGATCAAGCGCTGAATTTACGCGTCCCCATTTACCCACAGCCACTTCCACTTCGGGAATAGATGCCAGGCGTTTATCCAAGGTTTCGATATATTGCAGGTTCTTTTCAATGCTCGAATGCGGCATACTGGTTGGCATCAGCAGATACGAACCTTCGTTGAGCGACGGCATAAACTCTTTGCCCGTTCCGGGAAATGCTTTTGCAGGTGACTTCCACCCTATCTTTTCAAAACCGGTAGCCACTGGTCCGAACAGTTTATCGAACCCTTGCCAAACCAACAATCCAAAGAATAACGTAAAAGCAGGTAGTATCAGGAATTTCCATTTATGAATCAATGCCCAACGCAAAATCGGTTCGTAGAAATGAACCATCGCCATCAATGCACCCAGAATAACCGCAACGATTCCCGCCACAAACAGGAAGTTGACGAATAAACTGTTGTGAGCACCCAACGGTAGCCACTCCATGGACAAATAATACAACGCCACCAAAACGGTAATGGCAATATTGATATAGTTCGGAAATTCTTTTCGCTCTTTCGGCCAACGATAATCCTGCAGGTTATTGATTCCCACAGCTACCAACGCCAGTGCCGGCCAAACCTGCCAGATAGCTACGAACAATAGTCCGGCAATGATTAATCCACCATTAAAATAGCGGCGAAGCTTCTTCGTATCTATCCGTATATCAAAAACGATATGTACCAACGTTGGTAACACCACGATACCAAGGATAAAGGCCGATAATAGCGCAAATGTTTTGGTAAAAGCCAGCGGGTGAAAGAGTTTTCCCTCGGCCGCT
>Ga0302286_10003565_pt1 | contig 10500 bp, 11 predicted proteins | sample III_Fen_E2_3_FD_198765 | JGI IMG/M metagenome (GOLD analysis project Ga0302286, IMG submission 198765) | Peat permafrost microbial communities from Stordalen Mire near Abisko, Sweden - III_Fen_E2_3 | ecosystem: Environmental > Terrestrial > Soil > Wetlands > Permafrost | place: Sweden: Abisko...
CGTAATCGCAGGCGGCGAGTACAACAACGGCTCGGCGGTGTGGACGACCTTAGGTTCGCGACTCACGTACTCGGGGAATTCCTTCACTTGGGTCTCCAACGCCCCGCCGTCGGGCTGGGGCACCATCGGAGACGCTCAGAGCGTGCTGCTTCCCAATGGCAGCTACATGCAGGCGAACTGCTGCACACCTCAGAACGCCATTTACACAGGCCCGAGTACTTGGTCCGCAACGGGCAATGTCAAAGCAATCCGCAACGACGAATCGGGATGGACGCTGTTGCCCAACAATAAAGTGCTAGCCGTAGACGTGCAGGTTGTGAATAATTGCGGCGGTAGCACCAGAAGCTCGGAACTTTATGATCCAACTACTGGCACTTGGTCATGCGGTCCCCAGACTCCAGTCCAACTTTGGACCCAGAACGATCAGGAACTCGGCGCCGCGCAGTTGATGTACAACGGCAAGGTGCTCCAATTTGGTGGCGCGGTGAGTGCAACGGCCATCTATGACGTGGCGAGCAATACCTGGGCCGCAGGCCCGACGCCTGCCAACGGATTGAACCAGGCCGACGGTCCCTCAGCGCTCGAGCCCAACGGTAAGGTCTTGGCCGTGTTGAGCCCTGGTCTTTTTTCGTCCCCGTGCCAGTTCGTCGAGTACAACCCTGCGACCAACTCCTTGGCCAATACGGCCAACGCCGCGACCTGCCCTGGCGGTTCGTCCTTCATCGCACACCTGTTCGTTCTTCCCACGGGCCAGATCATGAACACGGACTTCGGGAGCTTCGTACAGGTGTACAACCCCGTGTCGGGTGTTGCGGCAGGTGCCGCCCCCACCATCCTCGCGGCCTCTACGCATTTGACGGCCGGCTCCGTTAACAACGTGCTCTACGGCAAGCAGCTCAACGGCTTGTCACAGGGCAGCAACTACGGCGATGACTATCAGGGTGACACCAACTTCCCGCTGGTTCGCCTGACCAACACCTCTACCGGAAATGTCTACTGGGCGCTGACCCACGACGAGAGTACCCACTCGATCACGCCGGGCGTCGTCATGTTCACGAAGTTCGACATTCCGGCATCGGTGCCGAATGGCACGTACAAGCTGAACACGGTTGCGAACGGTATTCTTTCGAATCCCGTCGTCGTGTCAATTCCGTAACGACACGTTAGCGACCACTCTCGGGTGCCATGCTTTCCGAAGCATGGCACCTTTTTTTGTGCGGTGAAGCTTTCAAACTTGGTGAATCTAGAGCGAACGGTACTTCGCGGACCCTCTATTGCATTGACAAGTCATCTCTGTATATCTTCCGATTACTTCCTCCGAATGTGTAGTACCTTCTGAACCTCGGTGACCACGTCGCCAGAAGCGTCCTTCACTTCGACGGTAAAGGTCGGTTCGTACTTGGGCTCAGACTTCAGACGTTCGCGAATCTCGTCGAGTTGGTGGTCCGTCAGACGGAATTCTGCGCGTACCTTTCCTTTGCCGGGTTTGCGGAAGCGGATACTGGCTGCCTTGTCCCACACAATGTAATCGGGGCCGAGGTTCTTGATCAGCATCAGCATGTAGAACGGATCCGTCATCGAGTACAGCGACCCTCCGTAATGCGTGCCGACGAAGTTACGGTTCCACCAGCGCAGTTTCATCTCCACGTCCACTGACTTGATATCGGTGCCCCAGCGCACATGGATTCCTGCGGCAGCAAGAGGCGGCCAAATGTTGACCAGCCGGAGCATGAGACGCTGGGCAAGCGAAGACATGCCAATTCCTTTCTATCGACAATGTTGCGGCACGGTGTTTGGCGGCCAGCCACCCAGCAGGTGTGCCGGCGAGTCCTTGGGCAGAACCCAATGGTTGAATGGCGTGCGAATTGTCACTTGGGCGGTGCGACTGATGGCAGCGTCGCTGGAAACTTCGCTCAACCCGGCAATCTTCGCGCGTTGGCGTGTGACCAGACCACTTGCATCCTGGGTCTCAGAGTTGCCAAGGTTTAACCACCGAACTTCATACGTGTCATGACTTTCGGCACCCGCGGCCTGAACATGAATTACGCATCGGTTCCCCATCCATCCGATCACGGCCGACCATGGCTTCTGCGCAGTTCCGGTAGCTAACATCTGCAATTTGGAACCATCAGGTGCCGTGATAGCCGACCCTGTTTCGCAACTGAAGACAATTTGCGACCCGTCGGGCGACCACATGGGAGTGTTCGCATAGCAAGGCCCCTTGCCATCAACGTCGGTCGTCGAGGGCACTATGCGCATGGCTCCGGTAACGATGTTCATGATCGCAAGCGGGCCGGCCGCATCCGTTGCATCATTTCCACCCTTCGGCGAGAACTTGTGTACGGCAAAAACAACAAACTTGCCGTCAGGAGAAATATGCGGATCGGCATACACTTCGCGGTCCTGTCCCTCGAGATGAGTGAAATAGACCGGATCCAACAGCAATTTCGTGCGTTTCCTTTTGCGCAGGTCGATTATCTCCAGGTCGCCGCCATGAGTCGTTGCGTTGCTGATCACCACAACCGACCGACGGTCCTGCGAAATCGCAAAGTCTGAGATGGCCGGCCGCATGAATACCGTGTCCAGCACCTCTCCGTGCTTGGCTGTGATGGTGAGGGAACCATTGATTACGTAGGCAATGGAAAAAGCGGACGCTACCTGCGCAGCCACGGGCATTGACAGCGCCAGCCAAACAACCATGAGGACCCACGGATATCGGAACTCCCGCCCCATAAGGGCAGAATTATACTCACGGCAGTTAACGGACCGCTCGCAGGACGCTCCTCCAGGGGTTGAGACGTTATCGCTTCCAGAGCGTAATCACCAATCCGCCCGCAACGATCAGTGAGCCACCCACCATGACCGGCGCCGGCGGCATCTGCTGAAATCTCGCCCATGCCAGAATCTGCGCGACCAGAAAGAACAGCACAACGTAGATCCCAAGCAGCTTCCCGAACTCCCACGGAGGAGTGTTCACCACCAATCCATAGAAAGCCAGAGTCAGCCCGCCTCCAGCAAATGCCAAATAGCGCGCCGTGCCGGTAGAGCGGTACAGCCCCTGCTGGAAGCACGAGTCTCCGTAAGCCTCAAGAAATGCGGCGAGCAAAAGGATGGCGAAGGTGCCGGTTCGCGTGGCGACAACATGGTTCAGCGTTTCTTTCATCGTGTGGGCCTTACGATGCGGGCGAAATATTTCTGAGGCCAAAGCACAAGAAACCCCTCCCCGGCGGGAGGGGTCCTCCAAAGCAGGATTACAGTGCCGAAACGCCCCGTTCCTGGTTGCGGATGCGGATAACGTCATCGATCTTGGAGAGAAAGATCTTGCCGTCGCCGATTTTTCCGGTGGACGCGGTCTTCAGAATGGCCGCGACAGCAGATTCTACGAGCTTGTCGTCAATCACCAGTTCGATCTTAGTTTTGGGCAGAAGGTCCACGCTGTACTCGCGGCCGCGATAGTGTTCCGTGTGTCCCTTCTGGCGTCCATGGCCGCGCACTTCTGAAATGGTCATCCCTTCCACGCCCAGCTCGTGCAGGGCATCCTTGACGGCTTCAAATCTGGAGGGCTGAATGATCGCTTCAAGTTTGGTCATGATGGTTTCCTTGTCCTCGATTCTTGGTTCCGATTCCGATCCAACACGGGATTGCTATACGGCATCTGCTACCACGGTCAAAATCCACTGGCGACGGAGCGCTCTGCTTCACCATTCATCGTTATGCTGTCAATTGCAACCGCCGCTGCCGAAACCACGGAAGGCGTTGGCGGGAAAGCGTACTTCAACAGAGCCGGGGTGATCAGGGTCGTGATCAGCACCAGCACCACAACCTGCACATAGATGTCCCGGGTTACCAAGCCCGCCGCTAATCCCAAGCTAGCGGTAATGAGACCGACTTCGCCGCGGGGAATCATGCCAATGCCGACTACCATTGACTCACGGCTGGTGAATCCGTTCAGCCGCGCTCCCAAGCCACAACCCACGATCTTGCCGGCTAGAGCGATGACCAGCAGGAGTGCGAAAAACAGCATGCTTCCCGACACATGGCGAGCGTTTACAGCCAGTCCGATGGACACGAAAAAGATTGGACCGAACAGCGAGTTGACCATCGGATGCAGGTCCTGCAGGACGCGCTCATGCGATGGCGTTTGCGCCACGAATAATCCGGCTACGTAAGCCCCGGTAATGGCCGCCATGCCACCAAACCACTGCGCGTCAAAGGCGATCAGGAACGCGACAATCAGTGCTGCTGCTACTTCGGTGTGGTGTCCATGCAGGCGAGTCGCGCGATGCATTATCCACTTGGTGACCGTCGGCCCCAACCAGAACATGGTGATTATGCAAATCGCCATCTTCAGAATCGTGATGGACATGCCGCTCCAGGACGCTTTACCGCCTCCTGCGATCTGCGGTGCGAGGGCGATCACCAGCGAAAGCACGATCAGGCCCATGACGTCGTCGATGACCGCTGCCGACAGGATCGTCGATCCGGCGCGCGAGCGAAGTTGCTTCAGGTTCATCAGCGTCTGAGCAGTGATGGTCACGCTGGTAGCGGTAAGAATCGTGCCGATGAAAATCGCTTCGGGCCAGCTGAAATGAAACAGCCGCGCCAGGTATGCTCCGCCCGCCATGGGCAATACCACCCCTCCAGCGGCCGCCCAAAACGCCGGCGCTACCGTGGTGCGCATCATGGCCATATCGGTTTCCAGGCCTGCGACAAACATCAGCAAAACGACGCCGACCTCTGCGAGTATGTAGAACACGCTGGCGACCGAGACTCCTTCCGGACCTTCCGGTCGCCTCAGGATCGGCAACGAAAAGATATCGAATACCGTAGGTCCCAACACGACGCCTGCGAACAACTCACCCATAATGAGTGGCAAGCCCACGCGCGCGCTGAGCGCACCAGCGAGCTTGGCGACCAGAATGATCACCGCAACAAAGAACAGAATTTGTAGCGATGTATTCACCGGCCTCCTCTCGCTGAATGGTTGGTCACTGAACGGTAAATCGCGAGTCCACTCGCCAACACACAGCCGAGAACCACGGGAAGCACGGGAGCGTGCATGAGCAGAACCAGCACCAGTCCTACGATCAAGGCACAGGACAAGGCCATGCGCTGCTGCTTCAATACCCGGAACGCTTCTGTCATCATTTCACTCCCATTGTCTCAGCCGGCCGTGGTTAGCGCTTAGTGCATGTGCCGAAAGACGCTGACGATCGCCGCGGCCAGTCCGCTTCCAACCAGGAAGAGCGCCGGAACGCTAAAGGGCTTGTTAAATAGCGGTCGTGCTATGCCGTTTTTCTCCCGGGCTTTCTCTTCGCGCAGTAAGGCCGTGAGCAACCTGCGTTGCTCAAGAGTCATGTTGCAGCGCCGAGCACGCTCGGAGGCCTCGTAGCCCTTCTGTGGAATCCGCAACTTGAAGTTGAGCTGCGCAAGGGTGTAGTGAGCCGGGAAACTATCGTCGTCAAGGCGCGCGGCTTCTTCCAGATGGTCGAGCGCTGGATAGATCCTGTGCGTCAGTGCGTTTGCGATTCCGAGGAACACGTGCGCGTCGGAAAACTCAGGGGCCTGCTCCACGGCGAGTGAGAGGACGGCAACTGCCGCCTCCGCATCGCCTGTCTGAATGTGAGCTACGCCCTCTGCCAGATACTGCCGCGCCAATGCGGGAACGATGGCCTTGGGAGCGGGCTCCTGAACCAACGGACATTGCACCGGCTCGCCGAATTGTAGCGATGTGCTCGTCATATTTGTCTCTCTCTTCGGACGGTTAGTTGCGGCATGATCAATCCGCTGCCATCGCGCTGCCCACGCCTTCCGGCTTCAGGACGAATTCGGGATATCCCAATGCGCCCATTTCCGGGATGTCCAGTCCAGCCAATTCCTCGGCGGGATCCGACCGCTGTCCAACGACCAGGTCGATGACAACGTTCGCGACGTAGGAGAAGCTGAACACAAACCCGATCAGCGTTCCGACTCCGATCAACTGCGCCAGCAACTGACTGGCATCGCCGTAGAACAGTCCGGTGACCGAACCGTTGACGCCGTTCCAGCTGCCACCGTAGTTCGATGTGCCATCGGCGAAGAGCCCGACGGAGATTACGCCCCAGATTCCATTGGCGCCGTGCACGGAGATGGCACCGACCGGATCATCCACTTTCAGGACGCGGTCGACGAATTCGACGCTGATGCAGACAAGTATGCCTGCTACAAGACCAATGATTGCCGAGGAGATGGAGTTTACGAATCCGCTAGGCGCGGTAATGGCGACTAGTCCTGCCAGCAAGCCGTTGCCCGTCATGGAGGCATCGGGCTTTCCATAACGGATCCACATGTAGAAGATTGCGCCGAAGGAACCAGTCGCGCCCGCGAGCATGGTGTTGACCGCAACCGAGCTTATGCGGAGAGCACCGTTGCCAGAAGCTGCCAGAGTGCTGCCTGGGTTGAAACCAAACCATCCGAAGGCCAGGATGAAACAGCCAGTTAGAACCAGGACAATGTCGTGACCGGGGATGGCGTTCGGCTTGCCGTCGCGAGTGTACTTGCCGATGCGAGGCCCGATGATCATCGAGAGAGCAAGTGCCGTAAGTCCACCGACAGCGTGAACGACTCCGGAACCCGCAAAATCGCAATAGCCATGGCCGAGTCCGAAGTTGGCTCCAAGTTGCGACAACCAGCCACCGCCCCAAGCCCAATTAGCGAACAGAGGATAGGTCAATGCACCCATGAATACCGACGAGACCGCGAAGGCGACGTACTTCCAACGTTCAGCAGCGGAACCGGTCACGATGGTGAGAGCCGTGTCCATGAAGACCATTTGGAAGAGGAAGAGCACCATGACACCGACGTCATAGCTGCCGGCTTGCGTCAGGAAGAATCCGTGCGTGCCCCAAACGCCCCAGGTCTTGCCGAATAAGTTCAGCACGTGCTCGGAGTTCAGCGGGTTCGCGCCGCCGAGCGTTGCATAGGGTGCACCGCCGCCCATCTGAATAGCGAAACCGCATACCCAGAATGCGAACAAGCCGAGACTGTACACCATGAAATTCATCATCATGGTGTGGTTGGCGTTCTTGGCGCGGCACAGTCCGGTTTCCACGATGGCGAAGCCAGCCTGCATGAACATGACCAGGAAGCCGGTAATCAGCGTCCACACGAAATTGATGGCGATGCGGTTCTGGCCGACCTGGTTTACCGTGTCGGCGAGCGTCAGGCCCTTCTTTGGGTCCGAGACCACGATGTCACTGACAGTACCGGTCTTGGTACCGCCGGGATCGCCTTTGATCAGGTCATCCGTCGACGGAGGATTCGCAGCCTTCACGTCCAGGGGCGTATCCATGGATGGAGGTGTAGCCGCCGCTGGCGTCACGGCAGCAGGAGTACTAGCCGGCGGGGTGGTCTGCGCCTGTCCCCAGGCCCCGTGTCCACAGAACAGCAGCAGGCCTGCCGCCAAGAGCGAATAGCCAGTCTTTCGCGTAAATGATCCCATCATGATTTCTCCTCCGTACGATTCGTTTTGCAGGCCGCGGTCGGGCCGTCGAGTCGCCAGCTGCTGCGCGTCTGGCAGTCTTTGGAGCTACTGTTTCCAGATCACATGCTTGAGATGTGCCTGATTCAGAACAAAAAGAATTCCGACGAGAGAAATAGCGATTCCAACGATCGTAAGCACAAACCTTGTGCCTAGCGACTGCGTGTAAGTCAGGGCAACGACCGGAATCAACCATCCCACCACTGCCAAGAAAACGCCTACGAATTTCATAGATTGCTCCTGATGCTTGTAGTTATGCCGCGCTTTTGGCGCGATAGAAGCCGACCGCTGAGATCGCAAGGATCACTAGCCCCACAACTGCGATTAACACGCCCTTGGCACCTCCGATGGCGAGGCCGGCCGGGAAGGCCGTAAATCCTACCAACGTAGTGCCGAGGTACGTTCCCTGCTGACGAGTTGCTGCCATTACGTTTCTCCTCCGCTGAATTGGCAAACGCGTTCACTTCTTTTCACTGCTTCATTGCGCCATACTCACATTGTTCAGAACAAGAATCCGAGCTCAACCACGCCTCGCGTCTGCGTATTGCTGGTTCCAGCTTGTCCAAAAGCGAAGCCAGGCGTGGAGTTGACGGCCTGTACAAACGAAATGTCGCCGCGCGCAAAAAACCTCTGATACTGGTATGTCGGTGTCGCCGTGATCGACCATGCTCCGCTGCCCGGGCCATACAGCAAACTCAGAGAGTTCGAAGCTACGCTGCCGTTACTCGAGATGTACTCAAAGCGGCCAGCCATCGACCATCCCTTCTTTAGAGTCTTGCTGGCCAAAACTGCGCCACCCCAAGCCTGTGCGCCCTGCGTCACACCGATGGCGGGATTTGTTGGGACGACGTTGTATTGCACGTAGGGCTGCAGCACCCACCCATTCTTCGTGAAGGTGTAGATGAGGTCGTAGATCTGTCCATTGTTCTGAATGGGCGTGGCCAAGTTTGTCCAGTTGGTGTTCCCCAGGTAGCCGGCTCCAACAAATGCCACGCTGTGTGGCCCATTCGTATAGGACAGTAAACCGCTCAGTCCCGAATAGCGGTTGGAATAATAGCCATCATTCCAACTGAACGATGCCGCAAACTTTCCCATGGTCTGATTGATCTGGACGCCGCGGGTGATCGCATTTTCTTGGTTCCACAGCAGGCCGCGCTCAATGTTCATGTTTTGGAAACTGAAGGTGTACTCAGCGCCCACCAACGTGGGTAATACGCCAACCAGGATATTGGTGTTCTTTCCGGGTACCAGTTTCAGATACGCGGTCGGAACGGGACCGTAGAGGTCGGTCATGGCTTGCTCGGTGGAAACGAACGGTGATCCTAGCGAGCTGAGTTGGTAAGCGCCCGCTTGTACATAGAACTGCCACCAGCCATCGGTCTTCTGAATCCAGACCATGCCATTGCTAAGCGCCCCTTCAGCGGCGTTGTTGCCCGGCACGGCGTTCGACTGGAAAAGTCCCATGCCGCTGACGATGCCATTCAAGCTGAGTTTGCCCAGCGGGCCGGCCTCGAGCGTGATGGGAGCAGCAGCAGCTAAGGGACCCGTGATAGCGGGTGTGGGCAGCGCGGTCGGAGCAGCAGGTTGCGTAGCAGGCGCGGGAGTAGCCGTCTGCGTTGCCGCTGGCTGATCTGCGGGCTTGGCAACAGGCGCGTCTTGCGCGAATCCGGTGGACAAGAGTGCAAGCAACATAACTGGTGCGGCGAGTTTCGTAACGAGCTTGGAATTCTTCAATCGATTAGCCTCCGCCGGAACTTAGTTCTATGAACCTACGGAACTCAGAAGCATCAGTCCAACGCATAGTTCCGGACTCAGCCATCGTATTTTTCCCGACATTAAATTCTTATAAGGGGGATAAATGGCGGTTATCCGCTTTGTTCCGTCCGCAACCTAAGTCAGGGAAAACAATGACCGAGCTACTTCGAAATCGGCTTACTTAGTTTTCCAGAACGGCTGTCTCATACGCGTCAGCCTCAATCAGCGAGAGGTCCTGCAACTCAAATGCGCCCGCAGTCTTGAACTGTCGCACTCCGTCCTGAAGCATCTCGATGAAGGCTACGGCCGAGCGCGGCAGGGTGCGGTCTTGGTGATATACCAGCGCTAACTCGCGTGACAGGTTCGCATCCGATAGAGGAACCAGGTGCAGGTCCCCGGCGCGGCACTCTTTTCGCGCAAAGCTTTCGCTGATGAGCGAAATTCCCATGTCTGACGCAACAAAAGCCTTAATCATTGCGATGCTCGGCAGTTCCATGGCAATACGCATTTGCGACTGGTAGGGGCGAAATAGTTTATCCATTGTCTTACGCGTGTGGCCGGCCTTGGGAAGGATGATGGGATACTCGACCATGGCCTCAACCGTCACGGCATTCAGGCGTGCCAGCGGATGGTTGGGGCTGGTCATCAGCATGAGCCGGTCATGGAAGATGCGCTTGACGACCAGGCTTGGAGCTTTCACCGGCATGGTGACGATGCCGACGTCGATCAGGCCATCCTGCAGGCGCTCGAGGATTTTGTGGCTGAAGTTTCGATAGATGTTGATCTGGACGTCAGAGTAGCGCCGACGGTATTCGCGAAAGGTCTCTGGCAATACGTAGAGGCAAGTGGCTTCGTTGGCGCCGATGGCCAACACGCCTCGCGGCATGTGGTCCTGGTCGGCCACCGCGCGCAGCGATTCGCCGCGCAAGGCCAGCAGGCGAGTAGCGTACTCAAAGAGAACTTCGCCCGCGGGAGTCAGTGTGACTCGTCGGCCCGTGCGATCCAGCAGCCGTGTGCCGTATTCCTGCTCGAGCTGGCGAATTTGCGCACTTACCGCTGACTGCGAACGAAACACTTTGTCGCCCGCGCGCGAGAAATTCCCCAGCTTCACGACTTCCAGAAATGTCGTCAGTTGATCGAAATCCACGTCTACGCTCCACCTGAAACACGATTCCCATGGCCGCGGAAAGTAGACCCATTTACCGTTCCCGCTCTGTTTCTGGAGT
>Ga0302286_10003566_pt1 | contig 10499 bp, 8 predicted proteins | sample III_Fen_E2_3_FD_198765 | JGI IMG/M metagenome (GOLD analysis project Ga0302286, IMG submission 198765) | Peat permafrost microbial communities from Stordalen Mire near Abisko, Sweden - III_Fen_E2_3 | ecosystem: Environmental > Terrestrial > Soil > Wetlands > Permafrost | place: Sweden: Abisko...
CGAAAACCATAGAGAATAATCAGCGGGTTAATACATGGAATCAAATCATGAAAAATTATCAGGAAGGCATTGAAGATGCTCCGAAAGGAACCACCTGGATATTATTTAAATCCGTGAGCAGATGATAATGGCCGTAGTAAATGACAACCGATCGGTATAATGGATGATTGAATGGCAAATCAAGTTCTACACGGTTGAAATATTATCAGAATTTTCAATTTCGTTGAGTTTGATGTTCAGGCTCTTCAGATGGATTACATAAAGGAGTTGTGATTTGTTTTAGATATCTTTTTCCTTTATCTACTTCTAACCCTCGGTTGTTTATCATTTATCTCATAGATAACCCATAATATATATGATATGGGTTATCTATGGGATATAGGTGGGATATCTATGGGATATCTATGGGACAACCCTGAACAGGTATTAAGGAAATGAACCTGAAAAGTGCAAATAACCTGTTTAAGGAATTGAAAAACCGGGGAATTTCAAATGAAAAAAAGCGGTGATATTTTACCGGATGATAAAATTTAATTGAAAACACAACCCTTGAATGTCATGTAGACTTCATTCAACGGGAAAATGAAAGAATTTTTTTAATAGAAACATATTCATGCAACAAACCAATTACCAACTTTTCGATTTCCTGGATTTCAATACTGAACTGAATGAAGGCGACAGGCTCTGGCGGGCATGTGCTCCCACCCATATTGAAGAACGGAATGGTGAAATAATGCTGAAAGTTCCTTTCCGGAAACAGAATAACTCAAATGAAATAACACCTGACCTAACCGTTGACCGAAGAGAATATACGTTGCGCCTGAAAGCATACGGGGATAAGATCCTACGGGTTTCAATGGCTATTGGCGGGGCAGTTATGGAAGAATCTGAAATGCTGGAACTGTCGCCGGAGTTGAAAATAACCCCTTTGTCGATTGAAAAGAAAGAACAGGAATGGATTATTAACGACGGTCAAGGAGCTAAGAAGGCAGTAATCAGTTTTCATAAGCCGGAAACAGACTGGTGGAGTGATTTGGTTCCTGCACCTGCCGAAACAATACAACTCAGTTTTTTTCCGGATGGAAAGAAAGAAGTCAGGTTGTCGGCCTACGACATGTTCTCGCCTGCACGCCATGATGCCTTTGCACTGGCCTTCGTGGAAAGGAACGATATACCGCATCGTACTACTTTCTCACTTTCAGCAAAAGCCGATGAATGTTTTTATGGCACAGGCGAACGGTTTACGAAGATGGACTTGTCGGGTAAAACATTTCAAATGCGTAACCAGGATGGACAGGGCGTAAACAACCGCCGTACCTATAAAAGCGTTCCGTTTTACCTCTCTTCTGAAAACTACGGCCTGTTTGTACATACCAATTCATTTGCCAAATTTTCATTAGCCGATCATTCCACCCGTTCAGCACAGGTAATGGTTGAGGAGCCTGTCGTTGATTACTTCCTTATCGGTGGGGAATCACCGGAGAGAATATTATTCGGGTACCGTCAGCTGACAGGATTTCCTTCCTTGCCTCCCGTTTGGAGTTTCGGGATATGGATGAGCAGGATGACCTATTTCTCGGCAGCAGAAGTGAATGATATCTGTGACCGGATGCGAAAGGAAGATTACCCGTGCGATGTCATACATATAGATACCGGATGGTTCGAAACAGACTGGCTGTGCGAATGGAAATTCAATGATGAACGCTTCCCTGATCCTGCACAATTCATACAGGATTTAAAGAAAAAAGGATATCGTGTCAGCCTCTGGCAATTGCCTTACATATCCTATAAAGCCCTTCAATACGAAGAAGCTGATAAGAATGACTATATCAGCAAAAGCGAACGGAACCTTTCGGGTTCATCCAATTTTAGTGTGCAGGATTTTGCAGGTACCATCGATTTTACCTACGATAAAGCCACCGAATGGTATAAGGATTTGCTGCGGAAATTGCTTGAAATGGGCGTAGCCTGCATCAAAACCGATTTTGGCGAGGATATACACCTGGATGCGGAATATCATTCCATGTCACCAGATAAATTGCATAACCTTTATCCGTTGCTTTATCAGAAAGCGGCTTATGAAGTGACCAGGGAAGTAACCGGTGATGGTATTATCTGGGCAAGGGCAGGTTGGGCAGGTTGCCAGCGTTATCCGTTGCATTGGGGTGGTGATTCAGCCTGTTCGTGGGATGGGATGGCAGGTTCACTTAAAGGTGGGCTGCAATTAGGCTTATCGGGTTTTGGATTCTGGAGCCATGATGTACCTGGATTCCATGGGGTCCCTGACTTTATGAATTCGGTTCTTCCTGATGATATTTACGTACGATGGACGCAATTCGGGGTATTTACTTCCCATATCCGTTATCACGGTTCCCATAAACGCGAGCCGTGGCATTATCCGAATGTGGCACATATCATTCAGGACTGGTGGAAGCTGCGATATAAACTGATCCCGTATATCCTTCAGCAAAGTGAGAAAACCATCACAACCGGTTTTCCCGTGTTAAGGGCACTAATCATGCATCATCCCGATGACAGGACGTGCCGGCAGATTGATGACCAATACTATTTTGGTGATAATATCCTTGTAGCCCCTGTGATGAACTCTGAAAACAGACGGGATATTTACCTGCCCGAAGGCAAATGGGTTCATTTCTTTTCGCACAAGGTATATGAGGGAAACCAATGGCTCAAAAATGTAGAGATACCCCTGGAGGAAATGCCCGTTTTTGTGAAATTTGGTGCTTCAATACCTATGTATCCGGAAGCAGTCAATTGTACGGATGAGATGGATATGGAGAAAGTGGTTGATATAATTTTTGAATAAATAATACACACCTGAATCAACATTTGCAGGATTTAAGGGAAAAAACACAAATAGAAAAATATGACCTGGAAATCTAATTTTAACGAATCAAAAAAACACTATACCGATTGGTGGAATCAAAAGGGCATTGTCCTTACTATGTGGGAACACCTGAATAAAGAAGGTGCACCTTATGATTTGGTATTACCACCCTCATCAGCCAAGGATATTAACCAGTTTTGGTTTGATCCGCAATGGCGTGCCGAATACCTGCATTATTGCATGTCGCGTAATTCGTATATGGCCGATATATTGCCGGTAGCCAATACACAGCTTGGTCCTGGCTCACTGGCTGCTATACTGGGAGCTGATCTTGAAGGAAGGGAAGATACCATTTGGATACGCGAAAACGCAGCCTTTGATGGTCGGATTGTATTTGACAGAAACAACAAATGGTGGCAATTGCACAATGACCTGTTGATAGCCTGCAAAGAGAAAGCCCGGTCACACTATATGGTAGGCTGTCCCGACCTTGTAGAGGGATTGGATGTATTGGCTAGCCTGAAAGGATCGGATAATGTGTTGATGGATCTGATCATGGATCCTGAAAATACCCTGCAACAACTGCAGGAAATAAACAATGTTTATTTCGATGTATTCGACCGGATTTATGATATCATCAATGTAAACGGAGAAATGGCTTTTTGTTATTTTTCATTGTGGGCGCCGGGCAAGGTATCCAAGTTGCAGGTGGATATTTCCATTATGATATCGGAAGATGATTTCAGGATATTCTGCAAACCGTTTCTGCAGGAGCAATGTAACAGGATCGATTATACACTTTACCATTTGGATGGGGTTGACGCAATCCGCCATTTGGATACAGTGCTTGAAATAGAGAACCTGAATGCCATTCAATGGACACCCGGTTACGGGCAACCACAGGGAGGAAACAAACAATGGTACGACCTCTATAAGAAGATCCTGTCATCGGGGAAATCGGTGATGGCCAACTGGGTTACTCTCGATGAACTGGAGCCGTTGCTTGATCATGTAGGGAACCAGGGATTGCATATCAATGTTGATTTTAAATCGGAAAGAGACATTGAGAAGGCACTCCGTATTGTTGAACGTTACAGATAAATCACACCTTAAAAATTACACATGAAGATCGCACTCAATTTTATTGACATAGCCGTAATTATCGGGTATATACTGATTCTATTCGGGATAGCCTTTTGGGCAAGTGTAGCAAAGAAAAACAAAAACGACAACTTGTTTCTGGCGAATAAAAGCCTGGGATGGTTTGCTATCGGGTTGACCATGTGGGGAACCAATGTAGGTCCTTCCATGTTGCTGGCTTCTGCCAGTGCCGGATATAGTTCGGGAATTGTGTCAGGGAACTTTGCCTGGTATGCCTTTCTGTTTATCATGATGCTGGTATTTGTTTTTGCTCCCAGGTACTTAGGTGCCAAAGCATCAACACTTCCTGAATATATGGGAAAACGTTTCGGACAATCCACACGTTACCTGCTTGCCTGGTATACCCTGATCACCATCCTTATTTCATGGCTTTCATTGGGATTGTTTGCCGGAGGAATACTGGTAAAACAAATCCTGGGTATCCCCATGTGGGAATCAGTGATTATCATGGTGGTATTTGCCTCCCTGCTTACTGCTGCCGGTGGATTGAAAGCAATTGCCTATACCAGTGTGTTTCAAATGTTGTTGCTGATAGGTGTCTCGTTAACCCTGACGCTTTTAGGACTCTCGAAAGTCGGCGGGCTGACAGGGCTTTACCATGCTACACCTGAACATTACTGGAAATTGTTCCAGCCAATGACCGATAAAGACTTTCCATGGTTGCCCATTGTCCTGGGATATCCGATCATGGGTGTCTGGTTCTGGTGTACCGAGCAGTCAATGGTGCAATCGGTATTGGGAGCCAAAAGCCTTAAACAGGGACAGCTGGGTGCCAGCTTTATAGGCTGGTTGAAAATATTGGATGTGCCTTTGTTTATTTTGCCGGGTATCATTTGTTTTGTATTATATCCGCACCTGCATGATTCAAGTGAAGCATACCTGACCATGGTCACCAACCTGTTCCCTGTGGGAATGAAGGGATTGATCATCGTCGTATTACTGGCAGCTCTCCTTGGGAACATAGGCTCATCACTCAATTCTGTCAGTACGGTTTATACCATGGATATTTACCTGAAGAAAAACAAGCCCAATGCCACCAGTGCTGAGGTTATTCGTATCGGGCGGTGGGTAACCTTGTTCAGTGCTATTATATCCGTTATCGTGGCCTTAGCCATTGACAACATCAAAGGATTGAACCTGTTCAATATCTTCCAGTCTGTACTTGGTTTCCTGGCTCCTTCCATGTCGGTGGTATTCCTGTTTGCCGTATTCTGGAAGAAGACCACATCAAATGCTGTGAATTTAATACTGACGGTGGGTACTGCCTTCTGCCTGATGGTTGCAGTGATGTATTGGTGGATATTCCCTGTTGAAAAATATCACTTCTGGCCGCATTTCATGATGATTTCGTTCTATCTGTTCATCATCCTTTCGATGGCTATAGTGGTTATTTCAAAGCTGGATAAGCATGCTGACGATCAGAATACACTTGGACTTGAAAAACTGCCAAAGACTTCTAAAATTGTCTGGATATCGTGGATCGTGTTGATCCTTGTTATGGTTTCCTTGTATTTGTTTTTCAATTAGTAATTACGTTGTAAATGAATCAGGTTATGACACACAAAGAACGTTTTTATGCCACCATTGCCAATCAACAGGTCGATCGTCCTGCATCATGGCTTGGATTGCCTGTACCGGGAGCGCAACAGGGATTGCTTGATTTTTTCAAGGTTGGTTCTGTGGACGAATTGAAAGTATTGCTGGATGATGATATTTATCCGATAGAAGTTCCGTATCATTATCCACCTTCAAACCACATTGCCTGTGCATTTAAGTTTGCCAAGTCATCGCATGATGACAAACCGGATGAACGTACACTCACTGCTCCCGGTTTCTTTGAGGATATTGATGATCCGGCAGATGTGGACTTATTCCCATGGCCTGATCCGGCATTGTACCTGGATGTGGAAGAATCAGCAAGGCTTGCACGGTCAGTTGATCCATCCTATGTACGGATGGGAGTGATGTGGAGTGCTCATTTCCAGGATGCCTGTGCGGCTTTTGGAATGGAAAAGGCCTTGATGGTCATGTTGATGAATCCGGATATGTTTGTGGCGGTGATTGACCGGATTACCGGTTTTTACCTGAAAGCCAACGAATTGTTTTACGAAGCAACCAAAGGATATCTCGATGCTGTATTGATTGGCAATGACTTTGGAAGCCAGTGTGGTTTAATGGTCGATCCCGATTCATTGCGTTCATACGTATTCCCGGGAACAAAGAAATTGATCGACCAGGCTAAAAGCTATGGGTTGAAGGTAATTCATCACTCCTGCGGTTCGATTTTCCCGATCATTGATGATCTTGTTGAAATGGGAGTTGATGTGATTCATCCCATACAGGCACTGGCACAGGATATGGATGCTACGAACCTGAAAATGCATTTTGAAGGTAAAACAGCTTTCTGTGGTGGGGTAGATGCCCAACATTTACTGGTAAACGGGACTCCGGAGCAGGTGGCTGATAAAGTGCATGAACTGAAGTTATTGTTCCCTACCGGATTAATTATTTCACCGAGTCATGAGGCTATTCTGCAGGATATACCACCTGCAAATATCAAGGCATTGTTTGATGCATTAAAATTATAACGTTGCAAGGCACTGCTTTTAAAACTAAAAAAAGGATATGAAACGATTTGGACAAACCATTTACCTTAAACCGGAAGGTGCAGAAGAGTATCTGAAACATCATGCTTCTGTTTGGCCGGGGGTGTTGAAGATGATAACGGCGTGCAACATAAAAAACTATTCCATTTTTAAAAAGGATCATGTACTGTTCGCTTATTTCGAATATGTGGGCAGTGATGTTGACCGGGATATGGCAACTATGGCTGCTGATCCCGAAACACAACGTTGGTGGGATGTAGTAAAGCCCCTGATGGAACCCCTGGATACACGCAATGTTGGTGAGTTCTGGGCTGACATGCAGGAAATATTTCATCTGGATTGATTTAAAATAGTACGTAGTAGGTAGAAAGTAGTCGGTAGCAGGTAGAAAGTAAAAAGTAATGGGTGAAATAGTAAATAGTAAATAAAAAAATAGTAAAAAAATAGATGGTTAATTCAAATCCAATTCTCGGTACATTCTTACATGCTATTGGCGGAGCATCGGCTTCCACCTGTTATTTACCAAGCCATAAAACAAAACAATGGTCATGGGGAACCTTCTGGCTGGTGCAGGCCACCTTTGCCTGGCTGCTTATGCCTCTGCTGGTTGGTTACCTGACTGTTCCCTGCTTCTTTGAAGTATTGCATAAAGCTCCGGCGGGTGCTTTTTGGGGTGCCTTCTTGTTGGGTGGTGTGTACGGTTTCGGGGGAATGTCGTTTGGATATGCCATCCGGAATATCGGTTATTCGCTTACCTATACCATTGGCATCGGTATCTCGGCAGTGCTGGGTACGTTGACTCCGATCATCATGCGGGGACAGGTTATTGAGTATTTCTCCCGTCCTGGCAGTGGAATTGTGCTTGTAGGCATGGTGTTGTCGGTTATTGGGGTATCGCTTTGCGGCATGGCTGGATTTAGGAAAGAACGTGATCTGGGAGAGTTGAAAAACTCTGTTCATTTCAATATGAGGACAGGCCTGACGCTTGCCATTATAGCCGGATTGTTGTCGGCAGTATTTAATATCTCGCTTGAAGTAGGCAAACCGATTTCTGACCTGGCTGCTTCCTACGGAGCCGGAAACTTTGAAGGAAATGCCAAAATGATTGTTTCCACGTCAGGGTGTTTTCTCGTGAACCTTGTATGGTTTGTTATCCTGGGAATTAAAGATAATACGCTTAAGGAGTTTACTAAATCAAGTGGTATCGTAGTCGGTCAGCGGGTTAAGAATACGTTGTGGTCGGCATTGGCAGGTACGTTATGGTGCGGCCAGTTCTTTTTCTATGGATTGGGCCACGTACAAATGGGGAATTTCCAGTTTATCAGCTGGGTGCTGCACATGTCCATGCTGATTTTCTTCAGCTATATTGTGGGCTTGCTTATGAAAGAATGGAAACAGGTTTCGAAACGGACATACCTGATCCTGATCCTGGCATTGGTTGTGCTTTTCGTTTCTTCCGCCATTATCTCTTACGGAAGCTATTACGGTGAACAAATGCTTGCCGGAAAGTGAAATACATGAAATATCAATAAATAAATAACAATAAATTATAGAATATGAAACAGAACTTTTTAGACAAACTGTCCGAATGTGTTGAATTCGGCAAAATTAACCTGGCATCGCCTTATCCACCTCAAATGAAGGGACAACCGGGGGCGGATGAAATTACCAAAGAAGCTTTGGAAGCAGGAGTAACTCCCACAGAGATATTGAACGAAGCACTGATCACTGCCATGAATAAGGTGGGTCAGAAATTCAGTGAAAATAAGATTTTTGTTCCCCAGATGTTGTTGTCGGCAAAAGCCATGGGTGCATCACTGATCCATCTGAAACCATTCTTTGCCAATGGGACTGTAAAGCGCAAGGGTACATTTATTCTGGGAACAGTATACGGCGATTTGCACGATATCGGTAAAAACCTGTTAGGAATGATGGTCGAAGGTGCCGGATGGGAAGTCATTGACCTGGGCATTGATGTCAAGATAGATAAATTTGTGGAAAAAGTAAAGGAATATCCTGATGCTGTGGTGGGTATTTCAGCCTTGCTCACAACGACAATGGTAAACATCCAGCCGGTAATTGTAGCAATACGGGAAGTAGCTCCAAATACTAAAATTATTGTAGGAGGTGCACCGTTATCGGAAGAATTTGCGTTGGCTATCGGTGCTGATGCCTATGGAAAAAATCCGCAGGAAGGTGTTAGTTGGTTGGATTCGATAGCTTGTTAGAAAAATATAATTATGAAATATACTAAATTAGCAATTGATACCCCCGAAGGCCTTCTTTTTGGAAATGCCTTGTATCCTGTTACCACCCGAAGGGGATTGGTTATTGGCGGTGGAAGTGTTATCCCCGAATTGAATTTTACCCTGCCGCCAATGAGCATTAACGAAAGCACGCTAAAAGCTATTGGGGGGCATTATAAAGGAATCGTGACGGATGCCATTGAACATGCACGCCACTTACATGCTCCGGGTGTGATTTTTGAATTTGAAACCTTGCTGGAGATGACACAGACGCCAAGCATTGGCATTGAGTTAGTGAAGATCATGAATGAGGTCTGTGAAGAAAATTATATCAGACATGGATTTAAGAGTGAAATAAGGCTTACTCCGAATGACTTGCGTGAGTTCGACAGGCCTCCGTTGTGCCGTACATCCAAATACCTGGATGCTATGTGGGAGCTGTTTGATAAAGGCTCGCTGGCAGGTGGGGATTTGCTTTCCATCGAAAGTACCGGTGGTAAGGAAATTCATGACGACGCATTGATGATGTGCGATATCAAGACTTCTATTTTTGCATTGTCCGTACTGGGTGTGCGGGATATGAAGATGCTCTGGTCGAATATTGTGGCTATTGCCAGGAAGAACAATAAAATTGCCGCCGGGGATACTGCCTGTGGCTTTGGAAATACGGCTATGGTGCTGGCTGAAAAGCAATGTATTCCTAAAGTGTTTGCTGCCATTGTCAGGATTGTTACTGCAGTCCGTACCTTGGTGGCCATTGAGGAAGGTGCTGTAGGGCCTGATAAGGATTGTGGCTATGAAGGTCCGTTCCTCAAGGCAATTACCGGAACCCCTATCTCCATGGAAGGCAAAGCATCCGCATGTGCCCATTTCAGTCCGCTTGGCAATGTTGCGGCCTGTTGCGCCGACCTGTGGAGCAATGAATCGGTACAAAATATCAAACTTCTTGCAGGAATGGCTCCTACCGTTTACCTGGAACAGCTGGAATATGATGCCCGTTTAATGAACCAGGCTTTGAAACACGGAAAGCCTACAGCCAACATGCTTCAGCTTCTTTTAGCCGAATCGGATCAGTCACTCGATCCCCAGGCATTGATACTGACTCCTAAAAATGTCATTATCCTGGCGCAGGAAATGGTCAACGGTAAGAACTACATCGATGCTTCGGTCAGGGCTGCCAGGAAGGGGCTGGATATCATTGAGGATGCCTATAAATCCGGTCAACTCTTACTTCCGGAAGTCGAAATCGTCTGGATTGATATGATCCGCGAAGCCTTATCCGATATTCCAACTGATGAGAGCAAGTTTGTAGAAGAAATGCTTCCATTGCTGGAAGGAAAATTCATTCCTTCGGAATATGGGCTCTAATAATAATTGTTTTTAAAGAAAATCTTACATGACATCCTGGATACAGAGTATTTTATCAAGTGAAAAACGTGTTGCATTGCCTTTTATGACCCATCCGGGCATTGAACTGATTGGCAAGAGTGTAAAAGAAGCAGTGTCCGATGGACGGGTGCATTATCAGGCTATCAAAGCGGTTTCGGATCATTTCGATACCACTGCCTGTACCGTTATTATGGACCTGACCGTTGAAGCGGAAGCCTTTGGTGCCACCATTCAGTTGCCCGATAACGA
>Ga0302286_10003567_pt1 | contig 10497 bp, 8 predicted proteins | sample III_Fen_E2_3_FD_198765 | JGI IMG/M metagenome (GOLD analysis project Ga0302286, IMG submission 198765) | Peat permafrost microbial communities from Stordalen Mire near Abisko, Sweden - III_Fen_E2_3 | ecosystem: Environmental > Terrestrial > Soil > Wetlands > Permafrost | place: Sweden: Abisko...
TAATTTCAGATCGCTTTTGAACAGATTTGATGTTACCGGTTCCAGTTGGTCTGGTTTTAATTATATCGCTTTCATTACTATATTGCTTGAAAAAATTAACAATAAGAAAAAGTCAAGATAACTTCATTGCATCTACTTTGCATAAAACGATGGTGTCAGGAATGTTATTTGCATGAAAAGGAATATCTCTCATTAGAAGTGTTGCCACCCTGCTAAGCGGGATGAAACATTGGATACTGTGGACGAGTGAAACGGAGGGGTTAGAGTTGATACCGAATGTAATCTTGCGAATTATCATATAAGTGAATACTAATCTGCTTTCGCATTCTGTGTCAACTCACTCGAATGGAAAATCGAATGTCAGCGACCGCTGATCAAAGGTCAACCAAGTTAATTTAGAGCGGCTAATACTATGTGCCCTCATTATCCCTTTCAAAATCCAATCATTTAATTACAAAATCGGCTCATAGTTATCTTTTTCAGTGTAATAAACGAGCCTTTTATTGCAAAAGCTGTTCTACTCACCGTATCTCAGCGCCTTCTCATGCAGTTGCTCAGTGTAATACAAGTCAATTACACCGAGTATAAGGAGGAACCTCTGAGAACCGTTGAGGAATGCTTTCAAAATCCAATCATTTAGTTTCAAAATCCGCTCATTGTTTTTAGAATAAATAACTCTACTTGTCAAATGATAAATGATTTCGATTCGCCCCATTGTTTCTTTGCATTACCGGAAACAACACAGAAGAATATTGCGTTTTGTGAAGGTTGAAAAAATTAGTTCTTTGACCGTCTTTTGCAAATAAATCGACTGAATCGCCGATGAAACAACTCAATCTCGCGAATGTAACGTGACATTGTACCAATGTAAGCTGTTTTTCGCGAAACTCACGTCTCATTGTACCAATGTAAGCTGTATCTCGCGAATGTAAGGCTACATTGTACCGATGTAAGCTGTTTCTCGCCAAACTCACGTCACATTATACCGATGTAAGCTTACATTATACCGATGTTGCTTGTTTCTCGCGAATGTAACGTGACATCGTACCAATGTCAGCTGTTTTTCGCGAGATTCGCCTTACATAGAGAAAGAAACAGTTGAATCAGCGACAGAATCAGTTCGGTTTATCGGTTTTCAGGCTTACATAGTCGTATAACAGGGTAACATAGTGGCATATTCACCCTGCATTATCGGGGTAACGCGTGAAACACACAGTGAATCGATTGTTTTATAGAGAAGTTTAATGCAAAAAACGGCACAAAGAGACAGAGTGGTCGGTTTTCAGCACACTGTTGTAACTCAACCTCAACACATTGAAACGGGAAAAGTGTCGGTTCGAAAAGATAGACTTCAAAAGGGAGTTTCCGGCAATTAATCTCTTATTTTTTTACCCCTTAAAAACAGCACACACATGAAAAGAGCAAAACTTGTACTGGATTTTATCCGTTTGTCAATTTTAGAGAAAGTTGCATTTTACCGCAATGTGATTGACAAATTAAAAAGTAACCCCTTGTTTACCGATCCCGATGTGACTCTTGCCGATGCCACAACCTCAGTAGATACATTGGAAAGTGATTACATGAAAGCCCGCAACGGAGGCATTGCCGAAACGGCAGCCATGCATCAGGCCGAAGATGATGCCGATAAGATTTTCCGCAAACTGGCAGCGTATGTCGAACGTATTGCCAACGAAGACGACACCATAATTCTTCAGGCAGGCTTTAACCTGTCGAAAGACCCAAGTCCACGTCAACAACCGGTACTATCGGTTGCCGATGGCGACAAACCGGGCTCGGTTTCCCTTCGTCGTAAAGCTGTGATGGGTGCCCGTTCCTACAGCTGGCAATTAGCTACCGCCATACTGCCTACCACGGAAGAGGGTTGGACATCGGCAGGTGTCTCCACCCGTGTCGATTATGAAATCGACAGCCTTACCAGCGGTACCCGTTATTTTTTCAGAGTAGCCGCCGTTACTCCCGATGGTATTGCAGCTTTTTGCGAACCTGTAAGCCGTATTGTACAGTAAACCCAGAACCGACACACCAAAAAAACTCCGTAGGGAAGAGATATCCCCACGGAGTTTTTTTGTGTACATCCTTTCGTATCTGCCGGAGAGTTGGTAAAACCTTAAATGATTATCCGCAAAACGACCTAAAATAGAACAATTAGTTTTTCTAACCCTACCCCCTGCGGGTACTTCCCTTGATCACAAGGGGAGACAAATCTGCAAGAGCACCTTGCACACGCATTTTTAGCCAAAATCTTGCGTACAGTGGTGTCCCCTTTTGATAAAGGGGACGAGCGAAGCGGAGGGGTTAGCAGAATAATTAGGCCGCTTTGCGGATAATCATAAAACCTTATACCGACGGAGGAGTCGAGGCCATTTTCTCCGCGGCTTTTCTTCTTCGGCGGGTATAAAATATCTCTTCCCACAAAACCCACATAAGAAAAATAATAAGGTAGAAGATATATTTGAAGAAATAGGTGTGTACCAAATCGAACGATTGGGGATTGTGATGCATCACTATACCCATCAGGCTTATACGCGATACATTGACCACATGTACTGCCAGCAACCCTACAATGATATACCACCATTTGTGTTTCCACGGACCACGGCTGAAGAAGATGATACAACTGAAAATAAAGGCCTGTTTCAATCCGGTGCATCCCCAGGCTATTTCGGTCGATTGGTTGTTGTCAAAGACAAAGAGCGTGCGATGTACAAGGGTGAACGGAATATCGAACAACTCGAATACCAACCCGGCAACCCGCACAATTTCATGCTGTACTTCTCTGAATGGCCAGGTAATATTGATCCCGAAAAGCGTAACCAACGGATCGTAGTTGCCGTCGTGTACAAAAAACTTCCACAACCAGTTGGCTATAAACATAACCAGCACAAATACAATCACTCCATGAAAAGGATGGAGCTTCTTATATAATCGCTGTATGTTTTCGGGAATCATCATAGTTATTAATGTACGTGTGTATCACTTATTTTATTGTTCGGTCACGCTGCTTGTAAACTTTTTAAATACATCTTCCATGCTCCGCTCCTCTTGTTTCATAGTGAGAATCACACTATTGTGTTCCACCGCAAAACGAAACAATTCAGCCCGCACATCCTTATCGCTTGCCACATGAAAGGTGCGTGGTGCCACCGCCTCTACATGCAGCACATGCGCCATCAAGCGCAAAGCTTCGGGCGATACCTCTGCGGCAAACTCTATCAAAGCCCCGTGATGCCCCTGTTCGGTTTCGTGCAACAACATCTCTTCGGTACTGTCGGCCACCAGCTTTCCGTCATTTACAATAATCACCCGTTTACAGATAGCTTTCACTTCCTGCATGATATGTGTGGAGAAGAGCACCGTTTTTTCGCGTCCCACTTCCACTATCAGGTTTCTTATTTCGGTAAGTTGGTTGGGGTCGAGACCTGTGGTAGGTTCATCGAGTATAAGCACCTTCGGGTCGTGAATAAGTGCCTGTGCCAGCCCCACCCTCTGCCGGTAGCCCTTGGAGAGTTGTCCGATGCGTTTTTTATATTCGCCTGTAAGCCCTGTTTGTTCAATCATTTCATCCACACGGCTCTTACTTTTTTTGCCCAAATGGTACATTCCTGCCACAAATTGCAGGTACTCTTTGACATACAAATCGGGATAGAGCGGGTTATGTTCGGGTAAGTAACCAATCAGACGGCGGGTTTCGAGTCCGGTTTCGCTTACAGGAGTGCCACACACATGTACTGAACCTGAATTAGCTGACAAATAGCCTGTTGCAATCTTCATCAGGGTAGATTTTCCGGCTCCGTTTGGGCCGAGAAAACCTGCTATTTCTCCTTCATGCAATTCAAAACTTACATCGTTGAGCGCAGCTTGCTGCCCGTAAAATTTGGTTAGATGTTGAACGGATAGAGACATTTTTTACACTTCAAATTGTTGTATCTTTGCACTCGGATTGTATCCGTGGCAAACATTTACCGGAAATTGTTGGTTAGTTTCTATGCAAACAGGCTTAAAGCCTTTTACCTCGCAAAAGTAGCGATTATTTTGTAATAAACAGTAAGAATCAGATATAATTGAGTTTATAAAACATAGTTGAAACACATACACCATTATGAGTATTCTTTTGAAAGTGAAAGGCATTCACATTCCTGAAAATCTGGAAAAACTACGACCTACAAAAAAAGATATCCGTGAACATATCACCATAGTATTCGGACTAATGCTCTATGCACTTGCCTGGAAGGGATTCTTGCTCCCTCATCAGATTCCGGGTGGAGGTGTAACCGGCATCGGTGCATTGCTCTACTTCGCGTGGAACATTCCTGTATCCATCACCTATTTTGCCATCAATGTGGTGTTGCTTGTCATTGCCATCCGTTCTATCGGAGTCTCTTTCAGCCTGCGCACCATTTTCGGAGTGGCGGTGCTTACATTGCTTTTCTCCATTATTCCCATTATTCCCAAAGGCACTTTTGTGGGGCCGAACGAATCGTTTATGGCCTGTGTATTGGGAAGTATTCTGGCCGGTGCAGGTGTAGGACTTGTCTTTATTTCCAACGGAAGTTCGGGAGGTACCGATATTATTGCCAAAATTCTGAATCAAAGCCGCAATATTACCCTCGGTCGCGCATTGCTCTATTGCGATGTAATAATTATCAGCGCCTCTTATCTTATTCTCGGCAGTATGGAGAAAGTGGTATACGGGCTGGTAATGCTCACAATCTCTTCGGTAACTGTGGATATGGTGGTGAACGGGGTGCGCCAGTCGGTACAGTTTTTTATTATTTCGCGCGAATATGAGAAAATTGCCGACCGCATCAATGTGGAAATATATCGCGGAGTGACTATTCTCAACGGAGAAGGCTGGTACTCCAAAGACCCCGTAAAAGTAATTATGGTGATTGCCCGTAAAAACCAGTCGGTAGCAATTTTCCGCTTAGTAAAACAGATTGACCCTGATGCATTTGTCTCTCAGGGCTCTGTAATCGGTGTGTATGGGCGAGGCTTCGAACCGTTTAAGGTCAAATAGCAGAGCGTGGAACAAGTCTGCCGGTTTGCCGGAATAGTGCTGTTAGAAATAATGACTATTTAGGTCTATTTATTCTCCCAGTGTAGCCAGATATACTTCCTGCAGAATGGCAGGGCTGTACGATAGTTTTGCTTGTCGCAGGCCTTCCACACCTCCGTCTTCGGCACGGTTAATGTATTTATAGTTCATGGCAAAATGACGCACAAACTCGCGGTTAATCATTGTATATGCCCCCCTCTGAATATGTGATGCCTTTTCAAACAGGCAAAGATACACCTCTTCATTAAGCGGACAGCCTATTGCTAATGCCGCAATTTTTCCATCCATTCGCAGACAGCCGCCATCAAGTTGCATGGTATCGTAATGCAGAAAACATTCGTTGAGAGCTTTGTTTTCGGTAAAAAGTTTTGATTTGGGATTGTCGTTGTAATTGTAATCCCACTCATCGCTAAAGGCAATGCATTCGCCAATATTATCGGACGAAATCTCTTCAAATTGCCATGAATGATTCTTAGTGAGGAAATTGATATGGTTACGTTTCGGTTGCAGGGATTTACCGCTCAACGATGCCAGCTTTTCCGATTCGTAGATATATTCAAACTCATTGCGAGAAGATATAAACTCAAATTTCCCGGGCAAAAGCTCTTCTATCAGCGCTTTATTCTCAGGAGTAATTTGTCCGATTACAGGCGGGCAGTCAAGGCAAAACGAATGTTCAACAATGGCTTGCAGAGTCTTTGTCAGATCGTGGTTCCCAACCGGAAAGAGAAAATAATGACATCCGTCCACACAGGTTTTGATAAGTAAATGGTTATCAAATTCTGCATATTGGAAATCATAAACCTCGCGCCATAAGAAAAGCACTTCGAACGAATAAGTGAAAAGCCGCGTCTTCTGTTGACTTAAATAACTGTTTATTAATATTTTGTCCGATAATGTTATCGGTTTGAATAAGAGCATACAAAGTGAGTGTGTGTGTGATGCAAAGGTACGTTTTTTCGGTTAAAATGTATATCGCCAATAAGCGCAATCATTTCCTCCGTCATCTTTTCTTTGTCGCGCAGCACAATGATTGACCCAATTCTGCATTTTTTTGCCATAGTGTAGGTAACTTGCTGGCTGTTAACCACCCCACTCTATACATTTTTATATTGAAAAAAATCGATTCGATTCAACAAAAAATTCTGTTCAATATTGATATTCAGAGGGATAATCTTTTTTTATTGCCTGCATCCACTATCTGACTAACTTCTCTAAAAATGCGCTAACTTTGCAGCTGTTTTTTAATGAATTTATTATGGGTGAAAAGCCAATCTTTTACACTGATTCTGCATCGCGGTGGAAACGTTTCCGTTGGGGAATACGTATTCTTGCCGTACTACTTATTATAGCAGTGGTTTCTATCACTGTGTCAATGTTTCGCAAGCAGTCTATGAAATTACCCCCTTTGAAAGAACAATCGGGTATGTTTCGCAAGGTGACGGACAGCGTAATGTCTAAAAGTGACCAGAAAGAGTACAAACGCCTTGAGAAAATCATTAGCGAAGCACGCAAAACACGCAAGCATGAGTTTTATCCCGAGAAAAAAGCAATTCCGGGCTTTATCCGCAACTACTACCCTGTAAAAGCGGCATTTTATGTCAATTGGGATCCCCAGTCGGAAGCATCGCTCAAGCGCAATATCTCCAAACTCAATATGGTGTTGCCCGAATGGCTCTTTATTACCGACTCTTCGGATGAGATTTATGACGATGTCGATTCTACGGCATTGAATTTTTTACGAAAAAACAACGTGGCTGTTGTCCCGATACTCTCCAACTTTTTCAACAAGAAATGGAATGGCGCCAACGTGCACAATATCCTGAAATCGGCAAAACGTCGCACGCAGATAATTGATAATCTCTTTAATATACTGAAAAAATATCACTTTGCGGGTGTCAACATCGACTTTGAAGAGTTGCAGGAGACTAAAAACGAAAACCTGGTGGCTTTTCAACGCCAACTTTACGATAGACTCCATGCCGGTGGTTTTCTGGTATCGCAGGACATCTCTCCTTTCAACGAAGATTACAATATTACAGAACTTGGCAATGTCAACGACCTGCTCTTCCTGATGGCATACGACCAGCATTCGCCTGAGAAAGTGCCCGGTCCGATTGCTGCGCAATATTGGGTAGAAGCGGCAATGGATGAAATGTTCCGCAAAATCAGCCCTCAAAAGGTAGTGCTTTGTTTAGGGGCATACGGCTATAACTGGACCCAGGGACACAACGCAAAAAACTTTACCTATCAGGAAGCCATGGCGGCAGCCTTGACAAACAACGTTCCCGTACATTTCGACAACCAGACCTATAATTTAGATTTTAAGTATTACGATTCCGAAAACCTTGAGCATACGGTTTATTTTACCGATGCCATTACCAATTTTAATGCTATCCGTACTGCTTACGATAATAATATGGCCGGATATGCGCTCTGGCGTTTGGGTGATGAAGATGCCCGAATCTGGAGCTTCTACGACAAGGATTTGTCGATAAAAGCATTAAAAACAAAGCCATTCGATTATCATCAACTCGAAAACATCAAGTCTTCATTTATGGTCGACTACGTGGGTGAAGGCGAAATTCTGAATATTGTGTCGTATCCCCGTGCCGGTAAAATAAAGCTTGAAATAAACCGTCCCGAGCAATCTATCTCCGAAGAAAACTACCTCGAAATGCCTTCGAGTTACGTGATTAATCAAACCGGAATGAAAGAAAAAATGATTGCTTTCACTTTTGATGATGGACCGGACGATGATTACACTCCTCAGATTCTCGATATTTTAAGTCAATATAAAGTACCGGCAGCTTTTTTTGTCACAGGCATTAATGCGGAACAAAATCTTCCGATAATGCAACGCATCTATCGCGAAGGACACGAAATAGGCAACCACACCTTTCTTCATCCCAATATTGCGGCTATTTCACCCTCTCGTTTTCGTGCAGAATTGCGGGCAACCGGTTATATTATAGAAGGAATAACAGGTCATGCCACCATGCTCTTCCGTCCTCCTTATGATACCGATATTGAACCGACCAATCAAGCTGCTATCGAACCGCTTTCGCTTGCGCGTTCAGAAGGATATCTTACCATCGGTTCAAGCATCGATCCGCTCGACTGGGAACCGGGCGTATTACCCGACTCTATTGTGGCGCGTGTAAAACGTCAGAATGAAAAAGCTGAAAACGAAAATCAACCCCACAATATTCTTTTATTACACGATGCAGGCGGAGATCGTGATGCAACGATAGCTGCCCTTCCCAAAATTATTGAATATTACAAATCTCATGGATACAAGTTTGTAAGTGTTGCTGATCTCTTAGACAGAAAGCGTGATGACCTGATGCCGCTTCAAATGGGTGATTTCAATCGTTATCTGCAATCGGCCGACGCCACGGTAATCACAGCCGGTTATATAATGCACCGGATAATTTCCGTTTTGTTCTTTATTGCATTGATTCTGTCGGTGGCTAAAATTCTTATTGTGGCTGTACTGGCAATCGTTCACCGGAAAAGAAACAAAAAAGAAAAGAAGTCGAATCCCGTCATTTTCCCTCAAATCAGTGTATTGGTTCCTGCATATAATGAAGAGGTAACCGCCGGCAAAACAGTAGAAAATCTTCTGAAAAGCACCTATCCGAACCTCGAAATTATCTTTGTGGACGATGGTTCCAAAGATCTTACATACAGCAATGTGCTCAAACAGTTTGGCGACAATCCAAGGGTGAAGGTGCATACAAAACCAAACGGTGGAAAAGCCTCTGCACTCAATTATGGTATTGAAATAGCCACAGGCGAAATCTTAGTGTGCATTGACGCGGATACGTTGCTCAAGAATGATGCAATTGCCAAACTGGCGCCTTTCTTTGCCGACCCGAAAGTAGCTGCCGTAGCCGGCAATGTGAAAGTAGGCAACAGGGTAAATCTGCTTACACGTTGGCAAAGTATCGAGTATATCACCAGTCAGAATTTCGACCGACGTGCTTTCGATATGCTGAATGCAATTATGGTAATCCCTGGTGCCATCGGAGCTTTCCGTCGCGATGCTATTATCGAAGTAGGCGGATTCGACACCGATACACTTGCCGAAGATTGCGACCTCACGCTGCGTTTGCTGCGTAAAGGATATGTCATTCACAGTTGCAACGATGCGCTGGCCTTTACCGAAGCACCCGAAACAATGAATATGTTGGTACGTCAACGATTCCGCTGGTCGTTTGGTATTATGCAGTCGTTCTGGAAACACCGCAAGATGATGTTCAGGAAAGGACAACCAAACATGAACTGGATATTACTCCCGCACTTATTGATATTCCAGTTAACATTACCGCTTATTGCACCGTTGGTGGATGTCTTGTTTATTATCTCGCTGTTTATGCCAAAAGCCGGATTAATTGTAATACTCTATTTTGCCTATTTTGTGCTCGATTTATGTATTGCCTCCATGGCTTTCCGGTTCGACAAAGAGAAATTCAGACCGCTCAATATTGTCTATCTCTTCTTACAACGGATTATCTATCGTCAGTTGTTGTGGTATGTGTTGCTTAAGTCTTACCTGCGCGCCATCAAAGGTGAGTTAGCAGCCTGGGGCATCCTGAAACGTACCGGGAACACCAATGAATTGAAGGATTAAACAGAATTATTCGTTAGATATCAAGCTAGTGAATTAAAACTCAAAAAATAGAAATTGAGAAAGAGACGTTTGACATATTTAATCATTTCACTTTCCATTTTGGTTTTGGGTGGGCTTTGGGTTTTTACGAAGTTCAATTTTAATTCAACCTATACGGTTGGGGAACAAATTGACAGTTTGAACGGAGTAACTGTCTTTTATAATGGCGGGGTTAATAATGTGTCCGGACGGAACACAACAACTGATGGTTATAATTTAGGACTCAAATACCAGTGTGTTGAATTTGTAAAGCGATATTATTACGAACATTTAAAGCATAAAATGCCTGACAGTTCGGGACATGCAAAAGATTTTTTTGATAGTAGTTTGGAGGACGGACAAAACAACAAAAAAAGGAATCTCACACAATACACAAATAAAAGCCAGACAAAACCAAAAGTTGATGACCTCTTAATATTTAGCGGAACTATTTTTAATAGATACGGACATGTGGCAATTATTTCAAAAGTGACTGAAAATGAAATAGAGATTATTCAACAAAACGCAGGTCCATTCAGAAAATCAAGAGAGCTGTTTACCCTTGATAATCAAAATGACAAATGGGAAATAAAGAATAACAGAGTCTTAGGCTGGTTGAGAAAAAAATAAATCATTAAAGTGTACCCATACTTATATCATCAAGCAATTTTATACAAAAAAACCTCCCATAACCGGGAGGTTTTTTTGTATAGAAAGAATGACACTTTTATCTCTCTTTCCTTAGAATCACTGTGGCTTTGCCCAC
>Ga0302286_10003573_pt1 | contig 10480 bp, 6 predicted proteins | sample III_Fen_E2_3_FD_198765 | JGI IMG/M metagenome (GOLD analysis project Ga0302286, IMG submission 198765) | Peat permafrost microbial communities from Stordalen Mire near Abisko, Sweden - III_Fen_E2_3 | ecosystem: Environmental > Terrestrial > Soil > Wetlands > Permafrost | place: Sweden: Abisko...
AATTCAGCTCGAGTATAGTACGTTTAAATATATGCGGCAGCCTAATTAATAATTCACAATTAATAATTCACAATTATTAACTTTCCTCCCATGCTACCGCAAGTGTTACGAAGTTCACTTGTGGGTATAATTAAAAACAACAAACGGAGCAATGAGTATTTTTCAAAGTTTATAACTTTGAAGCGATGAATGTAATTATACTATTTTATTATAGAAGCAAAGTTAAAAACTTTGCAGGTAATTTACTTCTAAAAATAAATGTTATAGTAACCACAAGTGTACTTCGTATTACTTGCGGTAGCTAGGTATTAATTGTAAATTATGAATGATTAATTGTAAATTAATTTTGTGTTTATAGTTATTTATCATCCTTGTGTTCTAGATAAACATGCGGCAGCCTAATTAATAATTCACCATTAATAATTCACAATTATAAACTTTCCTCAACAGTATCTAAATACAAATTCTCAACCTTTTTTCTAGCCCATTCGGTTTTTCGTAGAAATGTAAGACTTGATTTAATGCTTGGATTACTTTTAAAACAATTGATGTTTATTCGAATAGCTAATTGTTCCCATCCATAATATTCAACAAGGTGACGAAGAATAAACTCGAGGGTTATTCCGTGTAGTGGATTGTTTTTTTGAGCTTCCATTTAATAGTTTTATGTGATTTATTCAATAAAAATTGAATCGTCAAATATCGTTATTGTTCAATGCTTCAAAGATAGTGTTTGTTGGTATAAGACATCGGATTTTGTGTGCGAAATCGTTATACATAATTATGATTAATAAAAATTATTACTAAAACAGAATGCAACCATAATGAAACTATCACAGTCTACCTCTCGAATTGAACAATTAACCAAAACCAAAAACTACATTATGAAAAGAATCTATTTATCGTTTGCAGGTATCGTCCTCGGGTTACTAATGCAAGCTCAAGTAAGCAAAACAATTGATTGTTCGGCTGGAACGTTACCACAACTCGTAAGTCTTGACGATTTGAAAACTATCACCGATTTAACCATAACTGGTACTATGGATGTTAGGGACTTTTATGTAATTAGAGACAATATGCCTGAATTAAAAACATTAGATTTAAGTGCTGTAACGATAAGTGCGTTTAATGATAATGTTACCTTTTTTAAAGCAAACGAAATACCTGTATCTGGATTATCAAACTGTACATTTACATCGGTTAGTTTACCAAAAAGTATAACTTCAATTGCTGACTATGGTGTAAATGGATGCATGAATTTATTGTCAATAGAAATACCTGCAACGGTAAAAAATCTTGCTCAAGGTTCTTTTAACGATTGTGTTAATTTAACATCAATTAGCATACCTTCAACAGTTAAGACTATTGGCGGAAGTGCATTTAATGATTGTATCGGTTTAGAAACAGTAACTTTGAGTAAGGGAATTGAGAAAGTTGGAGATTATGCTTTTCATAACTGTGTAAAATTAAAATCGGTAACTGTTGCTGTCGATTCACTTGGTGGTGATGTTTTTAGTTATTGTCCTCTTTTAGAATCTGTAACTTTGAGTGAAGGACTTGTTTATATTGGTCGTTATGCATTTACATATTGTAATAGTCTAAAATCGGTTACAATGCCTTCAACTGTTAAAAATATCGATGAATTTGCGTTTCAAAATTGTGAAGGATTAACTTCACTTACGTTAAATGAAGGTTTAGTTACTTTAGGTAATTACGCGTTTAATTATTGCACAAATCTTAAAGGTTTAGTCACAATTCCATCGACCGTTAAAACAATTGGACTTGATGCTTTTAACTATAATAAAAGTCTCGACTCATTAGTAATTAATGGTGCCGATACAATTAAATGGGCTGCTTTTTATCAGTGTTTTAATTTAAAAGGAGCTTTAGTTATTCCTCCAACGGTTAAATATATTGATGCTTCTGCTTTTTATGGAGATACAAATTTGACATCGATATCAATACCTGCTTCGGTCGATTCACTTGGTTGGTCAGCATTTGGAAGTTGCAGTGGATTAAAAAGTATTTATGTTTATTCAAAAATACCTATGATGCTTAAACCCGATTCAATTTCATCTGTTTTTAATGAAGTTGATACTGTACATTGTGTGTTATTTGTTCCATTTGGTTCAAAGGCTGCATATCAAAAAGCTAATCAATGGAAGAATTTTAAACACATCGAAGAGATCAACACTATTACAATATCTCAAACGTCATTAGCCTTTACATCTAAAGCTACAACAAAGAAAATATTTCTTGCAACCAATGCACCTTGGACAATTGAGTCCGATTCACCTTGGTTAACCATAAGTCCTAGTTCAGGAACTGGCAACGATTCTATAACAATTACTGTTGAGGCTAATACTACGGCTGTCGATAGAATTGCAAATATAACTGTTCAATCGAGCGAAGCTGTTACTTTAAAAGCATCGATTGAAAAAGTAATTATCTTGTCGCAAGCTGCAGGAAATAAAACTGGAATTAATGGTGTAGATGCTCAATTATTAACCGTTTATCCTAATCCAGCAACATCATATTTTTCGGTAAATACAGATCAAGAATCAAGAATTGAATTATATGATGTAAATAGTCAATTACTTCAAACGACAATTGTTCAAGGAAAAGAAACAATTTCATTATCGGTAAAATCGGGAATGTATTTTGTGAAAATAATTAATAAAAATGGGGTGGTAACTAAGACTTTAATTGTTGAATAGATAATTAATCGTATAAAAGAAAAAGTCCTAAACGTTTTCTTTTCGTTTAGGACTTTTTTTATTGATAGGAGGACTCAACTATTATTCTAAAGCCTGTTTTAAATCGGCAACCAAATCTTCGGCATCTTCAATACCTGTTGATATTCGAATAAGGTTTTCGCTGATTCCAAGTTTTTTCTTTAATTCAATTGGGAATGAACCATGAGTCATTTCAGTCGAATAGTTAACCAACGATTCTACACCACCAAGACTATCGGCTAGATGGAATATTTTTAATCGACCAAAAAAGTCTTTTACTTCAGCATAGCCACCTTTTATTTTGAACGAAACAACACCGCCAAAGCCAGTCATTTGTTCTTTTGCTATGTGGTGATTTGGATGATCTTCGAATCCTGGGAAAAATAATGCTTCAACTTTTGGATGTCCTTTAAGGAAATTAGCAATAGCCCAAGCATTTGCTTCGTGTTGACGCATACGTAAAGCAAGTGTTTTAACACCACGTAAGGTTAACCAAGCATCGAAAGGTCCAGCAACTGCACCAACAGATTTTTGGTACATGCCAATGAAATTATACAGTTTTTCGTCGTTTACAATAACAATTCCTCCAATTACATCGCTATGTCCGTTGATGTATTTTGTTGTACTATGAACTACAACATCTGCACCAAGCAATAATGGCTTTTGGAAATAAGGGGTAGCAAAAGTATTATCTACAACAAGTAACAAATTATGCTTTTTAGCTATTTTAGATATAGCTTTAATATCAAAGATTTTCAACAATGGATTTGTTGGTGTTTCAAGCCAAATCATCTTTGTTGTTGGTGTAATCGATGCTTCAAGTTCATCGTGATTTGATGCATCGATAAACGAAAATTTTACACCCATTGGTTCTAAAACTTGTGTGAATAAGCGAAATGTTCCACCATACATATCTTCGGGAGCAATAATATGTTCGCCTGGACGAAGCATTGAAACAACAGCATGTTCTGCAGCAACTCCACTTGCAAACGATAAACCATATTTACCTTCCTCGAGCGACGCAACACATTTTTCCAAAGCCGAACGGGTAGGGTTGCTTACTCTCGAATATTCGTGCGATTGAGGTGTTCCAAATTCTTCGCGAACAAATGTTGATGTTTGATATATGGGAGTAATTGCCGAGTGATGTGCCGATTCTGGTTCTTGACCAACTACAACTGCTTTGGTTGCGAATTTCATATCTTAAAATTATTATGCTTCGACGAGCTCAGCATGACGATAAGCAATTGGCTTGTCACCCTGAGCTTGTCGAAGGGTTTGTATATACTTAAAAAAAACTTCCCGCAAATGTAATGAACATTTTTGGGAAGTTTTAAAATCAAATGAAGTAGCAAATGTTTATTTTACTTCGGGCTCGTAGCTGTAAAGTAAAGTTGTTAAGTAACGTTCGCCTGTATCGGGTAATAAAACAACAATTTTTTTACCTTTATTTTCTGGACGTTTTGCAACTTGCAATGCAGCATAAGCAGCCGCTCCCGATGAAATACCTACAATCAAACCTTCAGTTTTTGCTAATGCTTGACCAGTTAAGAAAGCATCTTCGTTTTTAACTTTAAAAATTTCGTCATAAATTTTTGTGTTCAATATATCAGGAACAAAACCTGCACCAATACCTTGAATTTTGTGTGGAGCTGGACTTCCACCCGAAAGAACTGGAGAATCATTTGGTTCAACTGCAATTATTTGTACGTTAGGATTTCTTGCTTTTAAAACTTCACCAACACCAGTTATTGTACCACCAGTTCCAATTCCTGCAACAAAAATATCAACTTGTCCATCGGTATCTTTCCAAATTTCTTCGGCAGTAGTTTGTCGATGAATTTCGGGATTTGCTTCGTTTTTAAATTGTTGTAGCAATATTGCGTTTGGTGTTTGTTTTACTAATGCCTCTGCTGTGCGAATTGCTTCACCCATTCCTCCTGGTCCTGGTGTTAAAATTATTTCAGCTCCAAGTGCTTTTAATAAATTTCTACGTTCAACACTCATCGTTTCTGGCATTGTAAGGATAAGTTTATAACCTTTTGCTGCTGCAACAAATGCTAAAGCAATTCCTGTATTTCCCGAAGTTGGTTCAATTATAACTGTGTCTTTATTTATTAAACCACGTTTTTCGGCATCAGCTATCATTGCAAAACCGATTCGGTCTTTAACGCTTCCCGCTGGATTGAAATACTCGAGCTTTGCTATCACTGTACCTTCAGCTCCATTGTTTTTGTTAAAGTTCGATAATTCTAATAATGGTGTATTACCAATTAGTTCGGTTAGGTTTTTTGCAATCTTTGACATGGCTTCTATTTTTTATGTATTTATAATTCCTTTTTGTATGATACAAAGTTGCAACAAAAGATAGTGTCTGCGCATCGCCCGAGTTGGGTAATTTTATATACCTAATTCTTGGTATGTAAAAACAAAAAAGACATCACTTCTTAACTAATTAGTCTCGAAATGATGTCCTTAAAGATAAACTATATTCGGTTATTCTTTAACAATCGTTTGTGAAAATTTGCGAATACCATTGCTTGAAACAACAATGTAATAAACTCCACTTGTTAAGCTTTGTGTGTTTATTGTATTAAAATTTAATCCAATGCTCTTACCCGAATTCTCATAAACTTTATCAGAATTGGTAGTATAAATTTCTATTTCATAAGTAAGTCCATCTTGTAAAAAGAACGAATATTGTAATTCGTTTTTAAATGGATTTGGGAATGAAATGATATTTTCATTCTCTGCCATTGTTTCGATAATTGAAGTTTTAGGTGGCATTTTGAAATACATTGTTTTAATGTTTGCATCAATCCAGTCGATACGTGCCGATAGATAGGTTTTCATCATTGCAATATCTTCTTGATATGTTTTGGCAGGATGCTTATAATTCCAAATATCCATTTGTTTTCCATCGTATGGCCATACTTCGTAATTGCGTTTTAATCCATCACCAGCGTATGCAATTATTGAATCGATTCTTTTATTCAATGCATCTTTGTCGAGAATTGTCTTTCTTAATTCAAACCATCGATTTCGGAATGACTTTACCAGATTTGTATCTCGGAATGCTCCTTTTTGAAAGAGGTATTTACAAACCGATTCATTGAATTGCCAGCCATATGTTTTATTAGCATTTTGAACATTAATATTCCCACATGACAAATCAAAATCCCAAATTGGACCAAAGTGAATTTTTGGGTCAATATCGTCTCTATCTTTGTGCATATATACACTGTATTGATATGCATCTGCATTTTTTACAATTTCATTTATAATGGTGTAATCGATATAACTTTTTTCATCCATCTTATTTCTAAATCCTAAAGCAGAATCAAGAAAGATGTTTTCTGTTTTTGCGATAGCTCCATTTGCAAATGCAGAATAATATGCTGACATGTAGTTTCTCTGTACTGGCTGTAAATCTTCGGCTTTGGGATATACAACTTCAAAACCTTTTTGATCTATTTTGTAAACATAACCACCCGTAATATCATTACCAGAAATATCAGTTGGTTTTATTTTCTTTAAATCGACTCTGTTTGTATCGCGTTTTATTGTTTCAATCAGGACATATAATCCAAGGAAATCACCATTTATAATAAGTTCAAAATACTTTGTATTTGGCGACCAATCATCCATAATATCGCGACCTAATGAAAACGCAAGCATATTTCTAGCATTACTTTTATCGGCAAATGGGCCATTGAAAACCCAATCGTTTTCTGGCGATAATCCTAAAAGGGGAATATTTAAATTATTGCCTGCTCCATCACGTGTTTCAACAGAGTAATTCTTTTTAGGCCATTGTAATGTTGAATTGCCTCTTAGCTTTATTCCTATTTCACTTATTACTTCGGGAATATCTGTTAACCTATTATATTTACCTGAATTATTGTTATAAACTGTCATGTGACCTAATACTTTACTTGCATCACTAACTATGCCCATTTCATCTGTTTCAATGTTTATGATAGGAAGTAATGTTGAATCTAAAGGCGTTTGTTTTATAACATGCCAAGGTTCTGAATATCCATCAAGTTTTACTGCGGTTAAGTTATTTAGATATGCTGAGAAAAATAAATCGGATCCATTAATACTATCATTATGAACTTGAACAGCAAGGATGTTTTTACCAACTTTTAATGCTTTATGTAAAAGTGCTGAATCGATATAATAACCATATAGTGGTTGATTTAATGCTCTAGGATTAGTGTTAATCCTTTTTCCAATAATTTCATGAGATCGATCACTTAATCTATTGAATGGAGCTACTTCTCCTGGTTTTCCCATGTTAACTCGAAGTATTTCAACTCCATTTAAATAGGCTATAAATCCATCATCATAATCGCATAATAATGATGATTCTAGAACAATATTCCCAGTATCTATTGTAAAGGGATATCGAATATATACTGATTGTGTAAAGAGGGGGAGAATTGTTGAATCCTTTTCTCCATATCCAATACTACTGTGTCCTTCTAACCATGCATTATCTACATAGTTAGTATCTTTCCAAGTAGCTTCAGGTTCATGGTTTCCAATAAAATATCGATAAAGTGTGTCGGCGAAAAATTGCTTTTGACTAAAGCCTGAATAGCTGATTAAAAGACCCAATAAAACAATGTAAATTCTCTTCATCATTAGTAAAAATTAGTTTCGTCAAAAGTAATCTAATTAATATGAAGGAATTAAATTGTAGAAATAAAGTAACCTTAATTTTGAATCATTCTACTGCTTATTTTGTTGCATTGTAGATTTATCAAATTGCACAAGCCTTTTCCGATTCGTTTTGTAACGTAAAATCATGTTTGCGATTTCCACAAACTGCACATTCTTCATCTTTGTAGAACCCTATGGTTTTAAATGTCATGTTTAGTGCATCAAACGATAGTAGTTTATTGGTAAGTAATGAGCCAGCACCAGTAAAATATTTTAAAACTTCGGTAGCTTGTAATGTTCCTAGCATTCCAGCTATTGAACCTAAAATTCCAGCTTGCGAACACGATGGTGTTTGACCTTCGGGTGGTGGTCCTTGATATAAACATCGATAACATCCCGAGCCAGGAATATGGGTAAATGTTTGTCCTTCGAAACGAATTACACCACCTTGAGAAAATGGTTTTTCTGCTATAACACAAGCATCGTTTACCAAAAATTTAGAATTGAAATTGTCGGTTGCTTCTACTATAAAGTCAAATTCTTTAATTATATCTAATGCATTTTCAGCCGTTAGTCTTTGTTCAAAACAAATAACGTTAACATCTGGATTTAATGCTTCAATTCTCTGTTTTGCCGATTGAACTTTTGCCGTTCCTACAGCTTGTGTCGTATGGATTACTTGTCGTTGTAGATTTGTAAGGTCAACCACATCACCATCGATAATGCCAATCGTTCCAATACCAGCAGCAGCTAAATAGAGTAAAACGGGTGAACCCAATCCTCCAGCACCTACAACTAAAACCTTTGCTTGCAATAGTTTTGCTTGACCTTCTACACCAACTTCTTGTAAAATAATGTGGCGACTATAACGCTCAATTTGCGATTCTGTAAATTCCATTAAGCAAAGATATGGAAATTCTGTTATGGTTGATTTAAAATTGGGCTAAAGCCCTTTGGTACTATGCAGACATCCCCGACCTAAAGGTCGGGGCAATAAATTAACCCTTGGCTTAGCGCAGACTTGTAGTTTGTGCTACTAAATAATATAACGAATGGACTACAAGTCCGCTTGAGCCATTTGGCTTAGTTCAATTATCTTCTCTTGAAATCTTTAACCTTACCCAGTTGTTTGAGCTTTTCGTAGTTAGATCGTAAACGCATTAACCAAAACACACGTTCTTCTTCGTAAAACTCATTAAACTCTGGTTTATATTGCTTAAAGTAATTGTAGAAACCAAAGAATATCGATACCGTTTTATCTCCATTAGCATTTTCAACCGAATGATAGAAAGGTAAAAGGCTTTTTTCGCGTTTGCCATTTTTCTTCACGTTTGCATACAGTAAATAGAGGAAACGATTTTCGAATTCGCCATTAGCATCGTGTACCGAATTAAATACTTTCCATAAAACACTGTGCGAAATCGATTTGTTGAACACATTGTCGTAGCGATACAAAATCCAGAATAATATGAATGTTTTGCGGCTATTACTTTTAAACGAATACTGAAAAGGTTGAAACGAAATCATTCTCGAAGTATCTGTTTTTGAATACCAAACAAATGGTGCTATGCGGAAACTTTTTTCGGTTTTAGTTTTTTCTCTATCGCAAAGTGGCCAGAGTATCGATGTTTTTGAATAATTCAAAGCAGTTTTCTTTCGGAACAAGAAAAAGAATATTGATGTTTGTGACTTATCGTCTTCCGATTTGTAATTATATAATGGGAAAATGTATGAATGCATTGTATTTGACGATTTGAAATATCCTGCAATTGGAGTTACAAGAACATAACGAGAGTCTTTATTTTTTGACTTTCCAAAAGAGAAAAGAGGGAAGAAGGTAAATGAACTTCTAAAGTTGTTTTTGAATGAATACACAATTGGGAAAATCACTTTGTTGTTTATCGTACTCGATTTCTTTGACCAATATATCGGGAACAAATGTGTTTTGGTTAATGTATCGTTATAGCTATATTCTGTTCTCGTTCTAAAGATTGGATAGAGATTGTCCGATTTGAAATATTTATCTTTCAAGTGCCAATAAAACATCAAAATTGAATAGCTTTTCTTCTCTGATAATTTCGACTTTGAAATTGTAAACAAAGGGAAAACAATTGTCGTTTTGCTTAAGTAGTTATTCGCATGAAAAATCGTTGGGAAGATATATAAATAATGTTCCGATTTATTCTTCATCGACCAATAAAAAGGCAGAAAGGCTCTTCGCTTATTTGTATCGTTTTCGAAATATTCGTTTTTACTCCACCAAAAAGGGAAAATATCAAAATAGTTTTTGGTTGAATCGGTCGATTGCCCTTTTGAGAAGAAGGGGAGAATTGTTAATGATTGAGCTTTCTTGTTTTTTAAACTATACACAAATGGAAATAATACTTTGTTGTTTGATGTATTTGTTTTGTGTGAAAAATATATGGGGAAAATTGTTCGATTTTTTATAGTATCGCCATTTCTGTATTTCTTGTTGATAAACAAAATTGGGAATAGTGTTGTTGACAAAGATTGTTTGGTTTGACGATGTAAATAAAAAGGGAAAATATAGGTGTATTTCATCGACGAATCTTTACTCATTCCCTTAGAAATAAATGGTAATATTGTTGTTGAATGTATATTGCTATTATTAACACTATACATTATTGGGAACAATAAAACATTGCTTTTCCCTTTACTTTTTACCGAAAGATAAACGGGGAATAAAAGTCTTGTTTTGATGGTATCGTTCTTTATGTAAGAATCGATGTTCCACCATAAAGGGAAAACAGTCGATAATGACAGTAACGGATTTTGAATATGCCAATATAATGGACTAATATTTAAGCTTCGGAATGACGAATCGCTTGTTTGGCTTTTCGAATAGAAAGGTAAAAAACTGAACGATTTACAATCTTTGTTTTTAACTGAATATACAAAAGGTAATACAAATTTTTGATTCAAATCTTTTGTGTGTTTCGACCAGTAAAGGGGGAAGATTGTTATTCTTCTAATGGTATCATCTTTTGAATAAACAATCGATTTTCTAAATATTGGAAATACTATTGTTTGACGAATTCTAGGATCTTTTATATGCC
>Ga0302286_10003574_pt1 | contig 10478 bp, 5 predicted proteins | sample III_Fen_E2_3_FD_198765 | JGI IMG/M metagenome (GOLD analysis project Ga0302286, IMG submission 198765) | Peat permafrost microbial communities from Stordalen Mire near Abisko, Sweden - III_Fen_E2_3 | ecosystem: Environmental > Terrestrial > Soil > Wetlands > Permafrost | place: Sweden: Abisko...
TTCAATCCGATTATATTTCACCCGAAGCATATAATTTACTTTTTAAAATTAAATTAAGGTCGAATGGAACCTACACGATTAAAGTAGACAACAATAAACATTTTAAAGATTTCCAGTTGGATGGTAGATATGGTAAACCAGTTCAACATAATTTATTTTTCATCACTGTTCATAATGTGGATAAAATCATGGAGAATAGTGAATTATATTTCCAGTTTAGATCCCGTGAATCATTGATTTCAGACTTTAAAAACCGTCTTAATTTTGGGTATGATGTTGAAGGTTCTTCGGTATTGAAAATATCATTAATTGGCGAGACTCCCGACAGAGATATCGATTTTATAAATAAATTATGTGAAACTTTTCTGTCTGAAAATCTCGACAGGAAGAATGATGCTGCTAATAAAACAATTAAATTTATCGATGATCAGTTAGGTGAAGTTTCAAAATCGTTAGCGGTTTCAGAGGGCTCCATGACTAATTTCAGGCAATCGAATAAAATTGTTGACATTTCAAGTCATACCAGCGACTTATTAGGTAAATCGGCTAAATACGATGCCCAACAGGCAGAACTAAAACTACGTGAAACTTATCTGGATTATTTATCCAAATACCTGAAGACAAATCTGGCTGACGGTGCCATCATAGCACCCTCAAGTCTGGGATTGAGCGAACCTATGTTAATGACTTTTGTGCAACAGATCAATGAACTTAATGTTGAACGAGGTGAAACAACTGAATTAAATCCGTATTATGCAAAATACACAAAACAAATTGAAAGGGCAAAGTTAACCGTTCTGGAAGTGATTAAAAACATGCGGGCATCTCTTAATATTGAGAAAGCTGATTTCTACAAACGATTAGGTGTTGTAAATAAAGAGATTGAGGAACTTCCAAAGAAAGAACTGGAAATGATTGCCATTGAACGAAAATATAAAATGGACGACAATTATTACACTTTTTTCCTTCAAAAAAGAGCAGAGTCTTTAATTTTAAAGGCATCGAACACTCCTGACAACAATATTCTCGATAAAGCCCGTATTATTTCAATTACAAATTCAGGCAAAAGATCAAAAACTATTTTGATATATTTACTTTTTGGTATACTAATTCCCACAATTATCGTTGTAATAATTGAACTATTGAACAATACTATCCGTTCAAGTAAAGATATAGAAAAGAATTCTACTTTCCCTTTAATAGGTGCAGTTCGACATACAAAAAGTTCGGATCCCTTGCTGGTTTCCAAGAATCCACGATCTGCATTTACTGAAATGTTCCGTGTTATTAGAACCAGGGTAGAGTTTATAGTTAAACGGAAAACGAATATTATGATATTGTCAACTTCAACAGAATCAGGCGATGGAAAGACATACTTTTCTATTAATTTAGCTGCAGTATATGCAATGGCGAGTAAGAAAACGATTCTGGTTGATATGGACATCCGTAAACCTAGTGTAAATCAACGATTTAATATTGTACAACCAATAGGTGTAACCAACTATTTGGTGAATCAATGTACTCTTGATGAAATTATTTTACATCTTCCTAAAGTAGATTTTGATATTTTACCCGCAGGGTCGATACCCCCAAATCCGGGTGAGTTAATCAGATCGGACAAATTGATCGTTATGTTTGAAGAATTACGTAAAAGATATGATTACATTATTGTGGATTCAAGTCCAATTGGTATGGTTACAGATGCATATTCATTAGCACATCTTTCAGATGTAAATTTATTTATTGTCCGTAGTGATAAAACAAATAAAACGTTCTTCAAGAAGCTTTCTACTCAATTGAAAGTAGATAATTTACCGCATATGTACTCTATTTTAAATGATGTGGTTGATGATGGAAGCCGTTATTCAAATTATAAGCTCTACAAATATGCGTATTTAATTGGAAATAGTTATGGATACGGATCAAATTTCAAGAAGAAAAAAGGCGAAGCTGAAAAGTATTTCCATTATTATGAAGATGATACTGAGATTTAATTCGCTTTTTAAAATATTATAAATAATAACAAAAACAATTATCTAAACAATTAATTAAATTATTAGAATGAAAAAAGTAGCTTTAATTACGGGAATAACAGGTCAGGATGGTGCCTATTTAGCTGAATTACTATTAAAAAAAGGCTATATTGTACATGGTCTGAAACGTCGTTCATCTATGTTTAATACCGAAAGAATTGATCATTTATATCAGGACCCACATGTGAATGATCGTAATTTGATGTTGCATTACGGCGACATGACTGATTCAATGAATCTTACAAGAATCATACAGGAAACACAACCTGATGAGATATACAATTTGGCAGCTATGAGCCATGTGAAAGTAAGTTTCGATACTCCCGAATATACAGCGAATGCAGATGGTATTGGAACTTTACGTTTACTTGAAGCGGTACGTTTACTTAACTTATCACATAAAACCAGAATATATCAGGCTTCGACTTCAGAATTATATGGATTGGTTCAGGAAGTTCCTCAAAAAGAATCAACTCCTTTTTATCCAAGGTCACCTTATGCAGTAGCTAAAATGTATGCCTACTGGATTACGGTTAATTATCGTGAAGCTTATGGAATTCATGCCAGCAATGGAATTCTGTTTAATCATGAATCGCCTTTACGTGGAGAAACCTTTGTAACACGCAAAATCACACGCGCAGCCTCACGTATTGCCATGGGTATGCAAAACAAATTATTCCTTGGTAATTTGTCTTCAAAACGCGACTGGGGACATGCAAAAGATTACGTTCGTGCCATGTATCTGATATTACAACAGGACACACCCGATGATTATGTAATTGCCACAGGTATTACTACTGAAGTTCGTGAGTTCGTTCGAATGGCATTTGATGAAATAGGACTCAATATTGCATTTACAGGTGAAGGGAAAGATGAAAAGGGGTTTATTGACAGTATTGATGAAGCAAAATTTACTGAGTCGGTTGGATCAGAATTTTTGGACATTGTACGTGCAATTGAAGGACCGGTTATTGAAGTTGATGCTAATTATTTTAGGCCTACAGAAGTTGAATTATTGATTGGTGATGCAACTAAATCACGTACCAAACTTAATTGGATACCCGAATATGATTTAAAAGCATTAGTAGAAGATATGATGCGCTCAGATGTAAAACTTATGAAAAAAGAGACCTATCTTAAAGAAGGTGGTTTTAGAGTACTAAATTATTTTGAATAATCTTGACATTGAATTAAACATGGACAAAAATACGAAAATATATATTGCCGGTCATCTGGGGATGGTTGGATCAGCTATTAAAAGGAACCTTGAAGAAAAAGGGTTTACTAATTTTGTTACCCGGACTTTTGATGAACTTAATTTACTCAACGAACAGGAGGTAATAAAATTCTTTGATGAAGAAAAACCCGAAGTTGTTGTACTTGCAGCTGCAAAAGTGGGTGGTATTATTGCAAATATGACTTACCGGGCTCAGTTTATTTATGAAAACCTGATGATTCAGAATCACGTGATTCATCAAAGTTATGTACATGGCGTGAAGAAACTGTTGTTTCTTGGTTCTTCATGTATTTATCCCAGGCTTGCTGATCAGCCCATGCATGAGGATGCTTTGCTTACCGGACTTCTGGAGACGACAAATGAACCTTATGCCATAGCAAAAATTGCAGGTATAAAAATGTGTGAAGCATATCATGCTCAATACGGATGTAATTTTATTTCAATAATGCCTACAAACCTGTATGGGCAAAACGACAATTATAATCTCGAAACATCCCATGTATTGCCGGCGTTGATCAGAAAAATGTTTTTAGGTAAATACTTAATGGAAAGTAACTGGACGGCTTTACGTGCCGATTTAAACAATCGACCAATTGAAGGAGTGAACGGTTCATTCAGCGATGATGTGATCCTGCAGGTGCTAAAGAAATATGGAATATCCGGTTCAAATAATGAAGTATCAGTTACTTTATGGGGTACCGGTTCACCTATGCGTGAGTTCCTTCACGTTGACGACATGGCCGATTCAAGCGTATTCCTGTTATTACATTACGATGCACCCGATACAACTCCATCACATGTGAATGCAGGTTGTGGAGAAGATCTTACCATAAAAGATTTGTCCGAAATTGTCAGGAAGACTACCGGGTACGAAGGTAAAGTAATTTGGGACAGCAGTAAACCGGATGGTACACCACGTAAACTTCTTGATGTATCCAAACTTAAAAGTTTAGGCTGGAAACCATCAATTACATTGGAAGAAGGAATAAAACGGGTAGTTTCGGTGTATATTAACGCTTAAAAGCTGAATAGCTTAAATATACTTTTAACAATAAAACAATAAAGTTCTGTTAACCAAAATGGTTGATAGAGCTTTATTAGTATTTGACAGTAAGGAGTAAGGAGAGCCCTCACACGATGTTGCGATGCGCTCGTTTATTATATATCATTTAACCCCAAACTTAGTGAGGGTTTCACTTGGTGGGCGATTGGCAAGAATTGAGAAGTGAAGCACTCACCAGTAGTAGCGAGGCATTTGGTTTTTTTTCATAAATCTACAATCTCTGTAAACTTAGTGTGATTTTCACCCGGTAAGGCAATAATGAGAATTAAGTGGTTATTACTTTATCTTTTCTACCAACTACCGACTACCAACTACCAATTGTTCCGGTACTGATATAAAAATGGCTGTCCGATAAATCGAACAGCCATTTTAATTTAACAGATAGAACTGAATTATGCTTTAGCAGCTTTTTCGGTTGCATCATCAGCAGCTTGTTCAGCAGGTGTTTCAGCTGGTTTTTCAATAGCAGGAACTTCAGCAGGTGCATCAATAGCAGGAACTTCAGCAGGAGCATCGATAGCAGGAACATCAATAGAAGGTGTTTCAACAACAGCTTCTTTAGCCGGTGTTTCAACAACTGCTTCAACAGCTTTTGCTTTCTTTTCTTTTTTAGCAGCTTTTTCAGCAGCAAGATCCATTTTATCTTTCAAATCGGATAAAGATTGAATATCTCCCAATGTTGTTTTCTCAGCAGCAGGTGTTAATGAAACAGGAGCTTCTTCTTTCTTGGCACGTTTCGGAGCAGCTTTCTTAGCAGGAGCTTCAATAGTTGATGTTGATCCTGTAGCAGTACTTGTTTCAGCTTTTTCAGCACGTTTAGCATCTTCATGAATACGACTGTGTGAAAGAATGATACGTTTAGCATCTTTATTGAATTCAATCACCTTGAATGGTAATTTTTCATCAACATGTGCCTGCGATCCGTCTTCTTTTACCAAATGTTTTGGAGTTGCAAAACCTTCAACGCCGTATGGCAATGAAATTACTGCACCTTTATCCAACATTTCAACAATAGTACCTTCGTGAATACTGTCGACAGTGAACATTGTTTCCAATACATCCCAAGGGTTTTCTTCCAATTGTTTATGTCCAAGACTTAAACGACGGTTTGCTTTGTCAATTTCCAATACCTGAACATCAATTTCAGCACCTATTTGAGTAAATTCAGATGGGTGTTTTACTTTCTTGGTCCATGATAAATCGGAAATGTGAATCAATCCATCAACGCCTTCTTCGATTTCAACAAATACACCAAAGTTTGTAAAGTTACGAACTTTAGCAGAATGTTTGCTTCCAACTGCGTAACGTTCTTCCACATTTTCCCAAGGATCAGATTTCAATTGTTTAATGCCTAACGACATTTTGCGTTCTTCACGATCCAGTGTTAAAATGATTGTTTCTACTTCATCACCCACTTTCAGGAAGTCCTGAGCAGAACGAAGATGTTGTGACCAGCTCATTTCGGATACGTGAATCAATCCTTCAACGCCCGGTGCGATTTCAACAAATGCACCATAATCGGCCATAACCACTACCTTACCTTTTACTTTGTCACCAACTTTAAGGGTGGTATCCAATGCATCCCAAGGATGAGCAGACAGTTGTTTTAATCCAAGAGCAATACGTTTTTTCTCGTCATCGAAATCAAGGATAACCACGTTGAGTTTTTGATCCAACGAAACGATTTCTTCAGGATGAGAAACACGACCCCATGATAAGTCAGTAATGTGAATCAAACCATCTACGCCGCCAAGGTCAATAAATACACCATATGATGTGATGTTTTTAACTGTACCTTCGAGAACCTGACCTTTTTGAAGTTTACCGATAATTTCTTTCTTTTGAAGTTCCAGTTCGGCTTCAATAAGAGCTTTGTGCGAAACAACAACATTTTTGAATTCGTGGTTAATTTTGATAACCTTGAATTCCATAGTTTTGTTGACGAATACATCGTAATCACGGATTGGTTTCACATCGATTTGTGAACCCGGAAGGAATGCTTCAATTCCGAATACATCAACGATCATACCACCCTTCGTACGACATTTCACAAAACCTTTCACAATTTCCTGTGTTTCAAGGGCTGCATTTACGCGATCCCATGAACGGGTTGCGCGGGCTTGTTTGTGTGACAGAATTAACTGTCCTTTTTTGTCTTCCTGGCTTTCGATATAAACTTCAACTTTGTCACCAACAGCTAAATCCGGATTGTAGCGAAATTCGCTCATTGGCACAACACCATCCGATTTGTAACCTACATTGACAACTACCTCACGTTTGTTAATCAAAATAACCGTTCCTTCAACAACTTCTTTGTCCTTGATAGCATTCAAGGTGCCGTCGTAAATTTTTTCTAAGTCTGCTTTTGATTGAGCAGAGATAGTAACGCCGTTTTCATAAGCATCCCAATCAAAATCTCCTGATGGAACGGGTGGCACAACAGGAACTCTTACTTTAGCAGTAGGTGCTTCTTCAATTACGGTTTCTTCTTCTGCAACGATTTCTTCTGCTACCGGAGTTTTTTCGACAACAGGTTCAACAGCTACAGGTATTTCTTCTTCTTTTACAGCTTCGATCACTTCCGGTGTTTCTTCAACAACAGTTGTGTTTTCGATTTCTGCTTCAACAACAGGAGCTTCTTCAACAACAGTTTCTTCCACTGCCGGTGTTTCTTCTACAATTGTTTGTTCCACGGTTGGAATTATTTCCTCCGCGATGTTTTTGTTTTCTTCCATTTCTGAAAATTGTTTTTTTTACTAATAAATAGTAGGTTAGACATTATATTGATTAAAAAAATAGTGGGTGCAAAGGTACAAAAAGAATGTCATTCAAAAAAGAAGATTTCGATTTTATTTACTGCATATACAACATGATGAAATTTACAAGTTGAAATTTACTATTTGCAATTGATTTGTAGCAATTTAGATCCACAATTGATTCAACAAATTAATCAATCAACCATTAATCAACCAATCAATAATCAACCATATATAATCATCAGTCCAAAACGCAGAATACGGAACACGAAACACGGAACATAGAACGCGGAACACAATAAATTTTATTCGTTCTAAATTAAGCCAAGGGATTTAAATAGATGGTTTATTTTGATGTCATTCTAAATACTTTGAGTATTTTTGACAAAAATCATTGAATAACAATTTGTTTTCAATTTAAAATTATTTCATTTATTTCAATATGATTCAGGAAAAAAAGAAAGTTGCATTCTGGTCGGTTATTGCGGCCGTTTTTATTACCACATTTAAATTGATCATCGGGCTTCTGACCGGTAGTTTGGGAATACTTTCCGAAGCTTTACATTCAGGTCTTGATATGGTAGCTGCAGCAATCACGTATTTCTCAGTCAGGGTATCCGACAAACCGGCCGATCGTGATCATAATTACGGACACGGAAAAGTAGAGAACCTATCTGCATTTATTGAAACCATTCTTTTGCTTGTTACGTGTGTCTGGATTATATATGAAGCAATTCACAGATTAGTATCTGGGAAAACGGATATTGAGGTGAGTGTATGGAGTTATGTGGTGGTGATTTGTTCCATCATAATTGATTTCACACGTTCACGTGCTTTATACCGTGTTGCAAAAAAACATAACAGCCAGGCACTCGAAGCCGATGCTCTGCATTTTTCTACCGATATCTGGAGTTCGGTAGTTGTATTGTTCGGATTAATTTGCTACCAATTCCTCGACTGGCATAAAGCCGATTCAATTGCTGCGTTGTTTGTGGCTGTCATCGTTTTATTTGTTTCCTATCAACTTGGGCGTAAAGCAGTCGATGTACTCCTCGACAGATCACCGCTTAATACAACAAAGATTGTTCATGAAATATTAAAAGGATTCCCGGAAGTGTTGAAATACCACGGATTAAAAGCACGTACAGCTGGGGCAGATACTTTTATAAAATTTAATGTACACTTCGATCCGGAGTTAAGTCTTCGTGAAGTACATGAAGTTTGTGATAAAATAGAACTGGAAATTAAAAAGAAGGTTGTCCGCAGCGAAGTCTATATTCATGCCGAACCTGAAGAAACAAGTCATCTCGAAAATGAGGAAGATGATAACATTGTATAAACTAGTGCTGATTTAATTTGAAAATGAATTAATTTAGTTCTACTTTGACAGATTCTATTTTTTAGACAGAATTTACAGGATTAACATGTCAATTGTGCCCTAAAGGAATGATATAATCCAAAAAAGCTATTAAATTTATGTTTAGATGATTATTGAATTATATGAAACCTGTTAATCTTGTCTCATTTTTTTTATTATTTTAATCTGTTAACGTAGAATAAGAATAAATATGTTCTTCTATTTAAATAAGCAAATAAGATCTGGTTTGATGGTTTACAGGTTTTCTATGAAGGTTTAACGATTGAAAATAAGGTTTTTAAATAATTGATCCTTATTTTTCTTCATTCAACCTTCGTAGATATATTTTAAAAAATATCCTGCCCTCTAACCTTATTTTTTTTTTTCATAGTGCTATCTGGATAGTTGAATTCAATTTTACTGCTTTCTCCTTTTCAACTCTCAACTCTCAACTCTCAACTCTCAACTCTCAACTCTCAACTCTCAACTACCCACTCCCAACTACCCACTCCCAACTACCCACACCACACCCCACTACTGACTACCTACTTCCAACTACCTACTCTACTCTTTGATAGATTAAAGAAATTTAAACAAACAGGTTAATACTTAAATAGATAAATCCTATATTTAGAATTTTTTAAAAAATGTTTATTTAAAGACTGTAGTTGGGATAGTTAAGTGAAACGGTACAATTATTGAAATGTTTCACACAATATATCTATCGCAATAAGATTCTAAAATTGCAGTTATAAATATATTAGCAATTTAATATTGATTTAAAAAATTAGATTATGAAAACAAAGAGTTATTTATTAGGTTTAGTATTACTAAGCTTTTTGACATGGAGTTGTTCAAACAAAGATGACGTGAGTACTTCTCAGGGATCATTTAAAGTCTCTATGAATACAAATGTTACTAATCTGACAACCGCTGTAACTGCCATAACTAATTCACCCGGTTATCAGGTATTGGCAACGAGCGGTACATCCAATGGCCCAAGTATGGTTAAATCGGCCACTTCCAATTCAGGATCGGTTTTTTCAACTCCACTGGATACCATATCACTGGCAGCAATAGCCGGTACATATGACTATAAGGCTTCAAAATATAAAAAATGGAGTCCTGCTTTCTTTAATTTCTTCTCTAAAACGGCAGCGAGTACCGACTTCATTGTCCGTTTACCTTCGTCGAAAGTAACGAAACCCGGAATGTTGTTCCATTATTCACCTGCCGACACTTTATTGGTAAATAATTATGTGATCGATGTGTCGAACTATAATTATAATTTCGGACGTTTTCTTTGGAATTACGACATGACATCCACTATTACCATCGATAATATTGCAGCCGGTACATTGAGTATCCAGACTTCCAGAAATAAAACAAACGGATACCAGTATCAGTCCGATTTTATTTTTGCTGATGGTTATGATGCTAAAATGACCATCTCGACAGGCGATACCATTTTGTCAGACTATACAATATCTAAAGCAGGTACAGTTCTTTTTGGAGAAAAATTCACGTCCATTAAATCAGCCACAACCACAAAACACAGGGAAAATCAATATGCTCTCACCATCGGTAATGTGTTGATTGAAAGAAGTCCAAGTAAAGGCAATAATGGACTGGATAGTGCGAAGGTATATGTAGGCGGAGTTTTACAGACAAAGGCAACAGTGAAGTTTATCGATATTACCAGTAAGTCGGATACTACCGAATTTAGTATCGTTGGTCATAACCGTGATCTGCAGATTACTTTCGACGATGGAACAGTTCAAACAGTAAGCCAGTTGCTGGGTTCTACTATTACTGATGTCAGGACATTATTCACATCGTTACGCCAGGTATATTTTGCTACCAACATTGTCGATTGGGTTGCCTGGGATGTTTATATGAATAAGGAAAATATGTAAATTACAAATTAAGACGAATTAAACGAATTAAGAATTTTATAAAAGGAAAGAATGTGGAAAGAAGAAACCACATTCTTTCTTTTTTTATTGTAATACGCAAGGAATGAGAAATGAGG
>Ga0302286_10003575_pt1 | contig 10477 bp, 7 predicted proteins | sample III_Fen_E2_3_FD_198765 | JGI IMG/M metagenome (GOLD analysis project Ga0302286, IMG submission 198765) | Peat permafrost microbial communities from Stordalen Mire near Abisko, Sweden - III_Fen_E2_3 | ecosystem: Environmental > Terrestrial > Soil > Wetlands > Permafrost | place: Sweden: Abisko...
GTCGCTCAGGTATATTTCCCCCTTATTAAACGATTCTTCAAATATATATTCCATTATTATCCTGAACTTATTCTTATTTTTAGATTTTTCTAAAAGATAACCAAAGTGAGGATCGTTCTGTAATGACTTAGTCATAATTTCCACAACAACATTCTTGTCTTTTAATCCAGCTCTTTTCATTTTCCAAACACATTAAAATTTACACCAATACCTTAATTTCGAAATATAAACGACTATTAATCAGCAAACGAAAGGCATATTGTAAGCTTATCTGCACAACTGATTTATAATTTATATTCCAATACAAATGTCTTGTTATTTTTTATATTGTATTTTGACAAAAGTCAAAAAAGAGAGTCCTTATATGTTATTTTTTTGTACGAATCCTGCTCAGGGTCTCTTGCGAAATTCCCAGATAAGATGCTATATGTCCCAACGATACCCGCTGTAGAATCTGAGGTCTATTAACAACCAACTGCTCATAATTTTCTTTTGCCGATTGATATTGCAAGCATAACGTTCGTTCCATTAAATCAATGTAATATTTCTCGGTCAGGATTCTGCCTACGTAATTAAATTCGGGATATTTTTTATAAATAGAATACAAATCTGTATAAGAAATGGCGTATAAAATACCGTTTTCGATAGCTTCTACAATCTCAAATCCTGTCTTTTGAGTAATAAACGAATAGGTAGATGTACCAAAATCATCCTCAAAACCAAACCAGCTAGTAATGTCTTTTCCATTGTGATAATGAAATCCCCGAAGCGCACCCTTTTTTATAAAAAACAACTGGTCACAAACTTTCCCTTCATTTACAATTATCTCGCCTTTTATTACTTTTCTAATGCAAATCTTATCAGCCAAATCAGCTCTTAATTCTGAACTTAAATACATTGATTCGCCCAGTAGTTGAAAAAATCTTTCCATAGAAATTTTATTTATATCGATCAATCAAAACGACATACAAATATAGTCGTTTTCTCAATGTTTATTGAAATTCATAGACGAATCTGATATTAAAGAAATAAAAAAACGCTCTCCAAAATATCGTTGATATTTCAGAGAGCGCTAACTATAATAAAACCTTTATTGCATGAAGCAATATTGGATATATTCATTTAATGTATATAGGTCAGATTCGTCGAGAATCAGAGAAATTAGACTCCGCTGTATATGCTGAATCCACCATCGATTGGTAGTACAACTCCAGTAATAAACGATGCAGCTTCTGAACACAAGAATTGAACAGCACCATTAAGTTCATTAATATCACCAAAACGGTTCATAGGAGTATTCGCTAATACTTTTACGCTTCTTTCTGTCAACGATCCATCTGGGTTCAGAAGAACAGCACGATTCTGATCGCCAATAAAGAAACCCGGAGCAATAGCATTTACTCTAACTCCATCTCCATATTTCATTGACATTTCGGTAGCTAACCATTGTGTAAAATTACTTACAGCAGCTTTCGCAGCAGAATAACCGGGTACACGGGTAATAGATTGTAAAGCAGCCATCGAAGATATATTGATAATGCTTCCTGATTTTTGTTTAGACATCACATTTCCAAACACATAACTTGGGTAAACCGTTCCGTTCATATTCAGATTGGTTACTTTATCCCAATCGGCAATTTTCATATCAAAAAATTCCTGATCTGGCGCTAGTGTTGCTCCGGGAATGTTTCCACCGGCAATATTCAATAAAATATCAATGCGTCCCCATTTCTTAATAATTTCTTGAGCAGCAGCTTCCAAACTCGGAATATCAAGAACATTTCCAACTAAACCGATAGCTTCTCCACCTAAATCGGTCAATTCTTTTACTCTCACGTCAAGATTTTCCTGGCGAATGTCCATTGCCACTACCTTCGCACCGGCTTTTACAAAACTTTTGGCAATACTTCCTCCCAATACACCACCTGCACCGGTAATTACTGCCACTTTTCCTTTAATACTAAAAATTTCGTTCATACGATATATTATTTTCTATGATTGTATATTTTTCATTTCGTTCTTTACAGTAGCTATAATCCCTGAGACCTGAGCCAACGCATACATACGTCCTAAAAACGAATAACCCGGGTTGTAAGGTTTGTTGACATCATCGAGCATCAGCTTTCCATGGTCTACGCGCATTGGTAAATTTGGATTTTGCTGTTCGAAAATACGTACCAGATCAATCAAATGTCCTCTCCCTTCTAAATGAGAAGCTTCAATAAAGTTGCCATTTTCACTTACATCGGTACTGCGTAAATGTACAAAGTGAGTTCGCTTAGCAAATCGCTGAGCCAGTTCCGGAACCTGATTATGCAATCCTGAACTCAATGAACCTGCGCAAAACGTCAAACCATTATTCGGACTATCCACAGCATTCAAAAACCACTCTATATCATCCGCATTGGTAACAATTCGTGGCAATCCAAGCACTGCAAACGGAGGATCATCCGGATGTACGCAAAGATTTACGCCATATTCTTCTGCTACCGGAATTACCGCTTCAAGAAAATACTTCATATTTTCACGTAACTGATTTTTATCAATTCCATCATAGAGAGCTAGTAAACGCTTAAATATCTCAACAGGTTGCTGATCGCCTTCCTTTATATTTCCATTAATGAAGCCTTGCGTTTTTACAATTATTGTTTGGATTAATTCATCTTTTTCAGCCTCGCTGATTGTTTTATCCAATTCAAAAACCTGCTTCATTTCTTCCTGAGTATAATCTTTCTCTGCTCCTTCGCGTTTTAAAATCATACAGTCGAAATATATAAAACGGATCTTATCGAAATAAAGCGAATAAGTTCCATCTTCTCCTTTGCGATATAAATCAGTACGTATCCAATCGATAACAGGCATAAAATTATAGCATACCGTTTTAATCCCTGCTTTGCCCAGATTAGCCAAACTAACCTTGTAGTTTTCGAGCAGTCTGTCTCTGTCAGCGCCACCATACTTGATACTTTCCGAAACCGGTAAACTTTCCACCACAGACCATCTTAGTCCGGAAGCTTCAATATAGCTTTTCAAGTCATTTATAGCTTCCAAAGTCCAGATTTCACCATTCGGCACATCGTGTAACGCAGTTACAATGCCCTCTACTCCTATCTGGCGAAGCATATCAAGCGTTATGATATCCTTCTTTCCAAACCATCTCCAAGTTTTTTCCATCTTTTATAGCTTGTACTTTCCATAAATTTAAATAAAACAGGAAAGTGATATATATTCTTATTAATTATGATGCGTCAAATCCAGTTTAATTTTCATTAGATCATCCAATTTATAAACAGGACGCTCAATATCATACGGAATTGGACGCTTTGAGAACTGTTGAAAATAAAGTAAACAGGCATCTTTCCACCATACTGCATCATGAGCCTGAATTTTCAACCTGTTTTGAACTTCAGTAAATCTCTCCGGATCAACAAATTTTTCAGCCTTATCCCATACTGTTTGAAATTCACGAGTCTGTTGCACACCTTTATCATAAGTATAGCAGAGTTCATCCCATAGTATGTTGCCACTTTTCATTTTAAAATCCCATGGTAAAAAGTGAAACCACAATATATATTTATCAGGACAAGTTTTTGCATCGTTGAAATCCTCTTTTAGTGGAGAGAGATATTGTAGCACTGCATTGCTGCCTGTTGTTGAACGGTCAAAGCCGATACCTTTGACAGATGCATTATGATAATACTTTGGCATCCAGTCCTGACGAGCACCGGGTACATCACACCATGGCTCTGGTCCGTAATGGTGTCCGTAAGCAAAAAGATGGTGTAATCCCAACGGCATCATATAGTTTACCGTAGCTTCGCGAGATTCTAACATCATTGATTTTACCGGTTCTACAAATTTTGCGTCTGTAGAGAAAGTCTGTTTAATCCATTCATCAGCTATCTTGGCTGATGTAAGACTATTGTTCCATGCCAGTCGTCCGAAGGCATACCAATTGGCTTGCGCAAAATGATGACCACACCAATTTGCATCGAGTCCTATATTGGCTACGCCGGCAATAGCAGTTAGTTTCTGTTTGAATATTGTGCCATCGGTAGTTTTAGCTACAGTCGAACCTTTTCCGCTGCAATAAGTATCACTTTCCAAAAACTCTTCCCACATCGTTGACAGAAAAACCAAATGGTTAGAAAAACCCAAATATTCCTGAGTAATTTGTACTTCGGGCATTAATGGAGTTTTTTTCATTGCTCCGAATAATGGACTGAATGGCTCACGTGGTTGGAAGTCAATTGGTCCGTTTTTGACCTGGATAATTACATTGTCTCTAAACTGTCCGTCAAGCGGCATAAATTCTTTGTAAGCCAGCTTTGCACGGTCATCTTTTACTGCATCGTAAACAAATGCACGCCACATAACAATTCCACCATGAGGTTTCAATGCATCTGCCAACATATTGGCACCATCAGCATGGGTGCGTCCAAAGTCCTGCGGACCGGGAAGACCTTCTGAATTGGCTTTTACTAAAAATCCTCCAAAATCAGGAATCAGTTTATATATTTCATTCACCTTTTTTGCCCACCATATTTTCACTTCAGGATTCAGCGGATCAGATGTTTTCAGTCCACCCAGATTGGCCGGCGAAGAAAAATTTATAGACAGATATACTTTTATATTATAAGGGCGCAACTCAGAAGCAATTGCTTTTACCTTTAAAAGATATTCTTCTGAAAGCATTTTAGGCGAAGCATTTACATTATTCAGAACACTTCCGTTTATCCCTATCGAAGCATTGGCACGTGCATATTCTTTCCAAAGAGATATATCCTTATCGGTTGTAGTTGGATGTTCTTCAGAAGATCTCCAAAAAATAGATCGCCCGGCATATCCACGTTCAATGGTACCATCCAGATTATCCCAATGATTTAATACACGTACCGAATACGAAGGCTTTTCCGATATATTAAGCGATTTACTGTATTCTCCTGTTTGAAGAATTCTCAACAAATGGTAAACACCATACAACAAGCCTTTTTCATCTGCCGATGCTACCACTGTAAAAGTTTTGTTCTGCTTGCTGATAGTCTTAATTACATAACCTTCTTTCCCCAGACGTACTAACTCTTTATCAATTCCCAACGAAAGAATATTCTTATCTTTCAAGGTACCTACTATCAACAAGTTGTCTATTTGTCCGGAAGCGACAGGCAGCAATTTACCTGTCTTTTCCTTCCAAATCTGTTGAAATTCTTTTACTGCAAATCTAGATTTATCAGCATTGATCCCTGAAAAAATAGGTGATTCAGCCTCTAATCTATCAAAGCGTAACCATAGTTGGTGCCCATTTTCAGCATTTACACCGATTACAATCAGGAGCATTAGTGTAAATGCTATCAGATTTCGCATCATGAAGTTGTTTGTTTTTATTTGAGTGCATTTTGTTTAATGCACATGTATGATTATTTTGAAGGTACTTATTTACCCTCTCCACCTCCATCGATGGTTTTAATTGTTCCATCTTCATTATACTCTAATTCCACTACTTTAATACTTCTCAACCATGTTTTACCTCCGGAAGGTACACTATCGTGATGGAAAAGATACCATTTACCCTGAAACTCAACAATCGAGTGATGAGTGGTCCAACCAACCACAGGAGTTAAAATAACGCCACCATAGGTAAATGGTCCGTAAGGATTATCCCCTATAGCATAACATAGTTTATGTGTATTCCCTGTTGAATAAGAAAAATAATATTTTCCGTTGTATTTATGCATCCAGGGTCCTTCGAAATAACGACGATCATGATCACCTGCTGTAAGTGGTTTACCATTTTCATCCAATATCAATATATCGCGTGGTTCTTCAGCAAATTCAAGCATATCATCACTTAATTTTGCTATGCGTGCACACAAAGCATCTTCATTGTCTGCTGGCTCAGCAGGGTTTTCAATGGCTTTGTTGTTACGATACCGTTGAAGTTGGCCACCCCACAATCCACCAAAATAAATATAATAGTCTTTATCATTGTCATGCAAAACAGCAGGGTCTATGGTAAAGCTTCCTTTTATAGGATCACTCTGAGGCACAAATGGACCTTCAGGTCTATCGCTTACAGCCACCCCTATACGAAAAATATCATTCTTATCTTTTAATGGAAAATACAGATAGTATTTGCCATCTTTATATGCTGCATCAGGTGCCCAAAGCTGACGACCAGCCCAAGGAATATCTTTCACAGCGAGTGCTACACCATGGTCAGTTACTTCACCATCGATACTATCCATCGAAAAAATATGATAATCACGCATATCAAAATGATCTCCATTATCATTTTCAGGAATGCCCGATTCAACATCATGAGAAGGGTAAATATAAATTTTCCCATTAAAAACGTGAGCCGATGGATCGGCAGTGTAAAGATCTTTTACTAGATAACGAGGTGTCTTCATAATTTTTTCATTTCCGGCTCCGTCACCGGTTTACATTAATTTTTATTTATTATTTATATATTACTCTTCTGAGATAAAACCCGGTATATTCTGAAAATACATTTAGATCTAAGAAAACCAGATTCAACAATATGGTTTTATATTTGAAAACAAAGGTAGTAATATATGACAAAAACTCCTGACCTAATGGGCGTTTTTTTACTATTATATTGATTTTTTATCAACAACATAGATCCAAAAGAAATTGATTAAAGGAAATGAAGGTATTTCTAAAATACCAAATTAAATTAACAAAACAGAATTCAGATCTATTAAACAATATCAAACTAACAATTTAACCCTAGTGTATTTAAACTACAAGTAATTTTATATTGTTGATATTTCTGTTTAATGATTTTTTTATCATTTGAATAACCGTAAGTGAAGTTATTTTAGATAGAATTCTGTTTTAATATCCGTCAAAAAACTTAGCGTAGTTTCGACTAATTAAAAACTGGTCACAAAGTTGAGAAAAGAGCGTCTCAATACGTTTTCTTGTTTTTCTAAGCAGATAAGGTTGTTTTTGATACTCATGCTGATTCACTCTCATTGGAACTTCTAATCTGATTTGGTTTGAAGTAAATAAATCGAGTTGATATTCAGCACTTAAATATCCCTTATCACCAATTAAAACACAAGAAGAGAAGTTGTTTTTTATGTTCTTCAAATAATGGATATCATGTACAGATGCTTGTGTGAGTTCAAAATCAGAGAATACACCGCTTGCACTACATACCGCATGTAATTTGTAGCCAAAAAAATGTAACTTTTGACCGGCACAATAACCTTTGGAAGGACTTGTTTGATAATCTTCTTTGCAAATACTTGTTCTCGAAGAACGGGATAACTTGCAAATTTCCAAAGGTATGCTGTCAACTATAAAATAGTTGACAGCATTTGTTCGCTTTTCCGACAACGCTTTACGGATGCGCTCTTTAATATAAAACAACTTTCGTCTGCGACGATTATATACACTTCGTTCAATCTTAGAACTTAGTGAATCTGGCAAAGTCCTAAATAATTGATATTCTAAATCAATACTTAGTGATTCTGCTGTTAAATCGACTGAAATTAGTTCGATGTTACTTAAACGTGGACAACGCTTTTTGATTCAAAAAATTACTTTTTGTTTCAAATTGCTTTAATATCTCGCGAATTTTCTCGTACTTTGTTATGAAGTTATTCATTATTATTTAAATGATTGGTAGTCTTTTAAACATACGGATTTTATCCGAAATGAACAACTTTTTTTATTACTATTTTATTAATATACTACGGGTCAATTTAATAAAAAAACTGGTAAATTCATTTGTACTAATCAGTTTTACAACAATCTATTATTGACACTAAACAACACTTAAGAATTAAGTCATTGCGTGTATCAGTATGATAGATTAATATCAAGGATTTTGAGAAGCAGCATTCTCAGCAACAGTCAAGAAAGATATTAGAAATTTTCGAATATAGATATAACATGAAAATTCAACATGAAAATTCTCATATTTGAGGAAGGCAAAACGAAATTTTTAAACAAAAGAATATATAATGGATATTTTGGCTTTTTTACTATCTTTGAGAATCATATCACATAACAAAAATGAATAAACTAATAGACACAATAAAAAGCATTTACAGCCGTCAACCCTATCTGCTCGTATTATTTGTTTGCTTGTTTCTTACCTTACCATGGACGAACATGGGCGAATTTTACACTAAAGGCGAGCCACGAGAAGCTACTGTAGCCACTTGCATACTCAACACCGGAAATTGGGTTCTTCCTTCTGATTATGCTGATGAAGTAGCTTATAAACCCCCCTTTATGCACTGGTTTATTGCTGTTTTTTCGTTACCGGTAGGTCATGTAACAGAAACAACTGCGCGACTCCCATCGGCTTTAAGTCTGATTGGGATCACCATGATGTTTTTTTATCTTCTGTATAAACGAACAAATTCTTATCGTGCTTTTGTGGCATCTATAATACTGTTAACCAGTTTCGAGATGCATCGTTCAGGATTAGAAGCCCGGGTAGATATGACGCTAGCATTCTTTATGATTGGCGCACTCATAAGTTTATTTAAATGGGAAGAGAAAGAACTAAAGGGCTTTCCGTTGCTCATTCCTGTTTTTTTAGGAGGCGCAGCACTTGTAAAGGGTCCTGTAGGCATACTCCTTCCTTGTATGGTGTTTAGTATTTATTTACTGATTCTGAAACGTTATTCATTATGGAAGATTATTTATAAAAACGTACTCATAGCTCTACCCGCTCTAGCTATTCTTTTGATTTGGTACATTCTGGCTTACAGACAAGGCGGTGAGCATTTTCTGAATCTTGTATATGCCGAAAATTTTGGACGTTTTCTGGGAATGGACAGTAAAAAATTAGGCATATCCTATGAGCTTGGACATGAAGGTCCTTTTTGGTATTATATTCCTGCCATTATATTAGGTTTTATGCCCTGGAGCCTCTTACTCATCTTTGCTGCTTTTTCAATTTCCATCAAGAAATCAACTCAAAAACAGTCTATTTGGCAACGATTCATAAATCTGAATAAATTGACTTTATTCAGTATCATTTCGGTAGTTATAATACTCACATTTTATGCTATTCCTTCATCAAAGCGAAGTGTATACATTATGCCTGCATATCCTGGTGCTGCTTATTTACTTACATTACTTTACGAATGGGCACTAAACAAAAAACCTATTTTAATTAAACTGCTGGCACGCATTATTTTAGTTATATCCGGAATTATATTATTAATTATTGGCTGTTTTCATTTTATAGATTTATATTCTGTTGCCACTTTATTCCCAATTGACACAAAAACACTTCATGATATAAATTTATTTTCTACTGCTTTCCAGCATTCTTCCATCTCTGGATTTCTAGTATGGTTTTTGTTACTTAGCGTTTCTATTAGCGTATGGTATTTTTTAAGAAAAAAGACTGCCAGAATAATACTAATCTCTACTTTAGTACTATTTATCTGTACGCAAATCTTTTTGGAAGGTTTAGCTTACCCTGTATTTAAAAATGGATATTCTTCCAGACCGTTTGCAGAGAAAATAATGTCCAAATATGATTTAAAAAATAATACATATGTAATGAACAACTTGAAAGAATATTCCAACTTGTATGGTCTAAACTTTTACATGGGTAATAATTACAAAAATTTTGAGAAAGAACAACCCGAAGTTGGTTATTTCATTACAGGTTTAAGATCTATTGATAAAATAAAAGCTCTTTATAACGGCAAATATAAATTCATAGAACTGGACAGAACTCCAGACAGATTCAATGATTACGGAGATGTTATTGTATTATATAGATTTAATCAAACAGCCAAAGAAATTAAACGCTAAAGAAAGTCTTGATATATTTAAATAGAGTTTTTTCGGCAGCTTTTAAATAAATTACATTATATATCGTTTTAATAAAAAAATAAATAATTACAACACCTATAATTTTTTCAAATGATGAACTTACTTTCCATTATTCTTCAGATCCCTACAGATTCTATAGCAAACACTGCTGTCACGACTACAGCAGCAGTTGCTCAACAAAATTATTTCCTTTTATTATTAAAAGGTGGTTGGGTTTTACTCCCATTATCAGTTCTATTTGTCATTTCCAACTATGTTTTTATAGAGCGTTGGGTTTCGATTAATATACTCGGCAAAGTAGATACCACCTGGATTGCCAGAGTGAATGAAATGGTAGCTGAGGGGAAGATTGATAAAGCCATTAAGTTTTGCAACGAAAGGCAGACAGTATATGCCAAAGTACTTGCTGCAGGATTAGAATCGGCTCATGGAGAAGACATTGAAGTGCAGGACGCACTCCAATCGGAAGCTCGTCAACAAATATCAGTCCTTGAAAAGAGTATGAATCTTCTGGGAATTTCAGCATCTATTGCACCGATGATGGGTTTCTTGGGAACTATTTTTGGAGTAATCAAGATTTTTTACAACATCTCTATAACTAACGATTTAAATATTGCCAATATTTCTGATGGTCTTTATCAGA
>Ga0302286_10003577_pt1 | contig 10474 bp, 8 predicted proteins | sample III_Fen_E2_3_FD_198765 | JGI IMG/M metagenome (GOLD analysis project Ga0302286, IMG submission 198765) | Peat permafrost microbial communities from Stordalen Mire near Abisko, Sweden - III_Fen_E2_3 | ecosystem: Environmental > Terrestrial > Soil > Wetlands > Permafrost | place: Sweden: Abisko...
TGCCGGTATCAACACTTACACCCCTGTTGCTTTTTTCTCCGAAGATGCGCATTACTCCATTACTAAATTCATGCGGGTACTTGGCATCGCAACGTTCAACGAAATTGGAGAGAAGTATTACCCGGATCAGAACCCAATCGATCCGGTAAACGGAGACTGGTCACTAAACAAAGAAGTCCCTTCTTTTGAAGGAAGTGCAGGCCCGGGGTCGGTCGACATTGAAAAGCTGGCCACGCTCGTTCAATTTTTTGCTCAAAAGGGTTATCCCATCCTGATGATCTGCAACTTCGGATCTACGTTTAAAGGCGCTTATGATGATGTGGAAGCCGTCCGCGACAGGTTAATGCCCATTTTCCACACTTGTGGACTGGTGGACCGGAAAGTAATTTACGAAGACAATGAGGGCAACCAACATGTCGACATCCGCAATGGCTATTGGATTCATGTGGATGGAGCCCTGGGCGCTTCATATATGCCGTTTGTCGAAATGGCCTATAATCTGAAAAAGATCGGTCAGCGGGGTCCCAATTTTGATTTTCGCATTCCTGAAGTCAATTCCATCGTCATGAGTGGACACAAATGGCCTGGAGCTCCCTGGCCCTGTGGTATATTTATGACAAAATGTAAATATCAATTGTACCCACCCGATGATCCCGCCTATATTGGCGCTCCCGATACCACTTTTTCAGGTTCGCGCAACGGATTCTCACCCTTGATTATGTGGGATTTTCTGGCCCGGCATAGTTACGACGATCAGGTTGAACGTGTTTTAAAATGCGAAAGTATCGTCAAATACGCCGAGGATAAACTCAACGAATTACAGGAGAAATATTATTCCAACCCTTATCTTGATCTATACATTGCACGTACACCACTTGCCCTGACGGTTCGTTTCCGCAGACCGAACGACGATTTGGTTTTCAAATATTCACTCTCGTGCGAATCGCTCATCGTCGATAATGAGGAACGTAATTATGCCCATGTATATGCCATGACCCTTGTTACCAAGGATCTGATTGATGAGTTCATCGAAGATCTTCAGGATAAAAATGCATTCGATAAACCGAAGCCTGATCAGGCAAATGCAGTGGCACGGTTCAGCCATTCAAGCGGATGGAAATAGAAACATTGTTAAATGAATAAACAGTGGAGTCCAGAAACCACTTAAAAAACGGGGCGGATCCCGAAAAGCCTTATGAGTAGGGAAAATCTAAATGTAATATAATCATGAAAGACGCTTTAATGAATCATCTGGAAGCCAGTGTTGCTGGTTCGATTACCGTTAGAAATGAAGGCGGGTATGTTGCGAAATTTAGCATCACCTATGCTTATCAAGGGAAAGAGATTACGATAACCAGCGACAATTTTACGCTTGGAGTAAACAAAACCCTTGAAATCCCGGAAGGGGCAACCAACATTTACCTGAAAGTGGAAGAGTATTGGTTCATCGGTCAAACGACAACCATCTTCACTAAAACATTCCCCACACCGGTAACCAAATGTTACAAAATCTGGGGAACAACCCTCAATCCCAAGTGGGAAGAAATTTCATGCTAAATATCAATTAACGAATTGAATATGCAGCTATGGAAAAGCAGGTGGCTTAAGGCCGCCTGCTTAAACCATCTATGCTTGTTGCTTAAAAGGGGGTGAAAACTGGAAAAATTTCCTAAGCTGAAAACTAAAAATCTGTCAACTGATACTAACAAAATGGATCACCAACTTTCATATTTCCACATTAGCTGGCTTTCGGAAACAGACGGGCCGGGGAAGCGAGTAGTGCTTTTCCTGCAAGGTTGCCCGCTCGACTGTGCGTGGTGCCATTCGCCCCATTCGCAGCCAACAGAAAGTCCTTTGCTTTTTTCCGATCTGTTATGTACGCGTTGTCGTCGGTGTGAAGATGCGTGCAAAAACGGTGTCCATTCATTTGTCGACAAGCAACATATCACCAAACGGGAACAGTGTGTAAAATGTGGTAATTGTATCGAAGCCTGTCCTCAATCGTCGTTTTTCAAACCAGCCAATGCCCTAAGCTTGCCTACAAAGAGATGTGACATCGATTCATTATTTGAATTGATAAAGCCTCAGTTGGAGTTACTTCGCAATGGAGGTGGCATCACTTTTAGCGGCGGCGAACCGCTGCTCCAGGCTGAACCATTAACCTTCCTTGCAAGGAAGTGCAAGGAAGCCGGTTTTAATACAGCACTCGAAACATCGGGGATCGTTTCCTTGAAGTCAATCGAAATGATAGAACCCTATATCGACACCTGGTTATTTGGAATGAGATTGATTACCGGAACCAAAACATTTACCACGATGTACCTGGAGGAACAGACAAGCAAGACCCTCCAACTTTTATCTTTCAAAAGGAAATCAACTGTTATTATCCGTATTCCGGCAATTGCCGGATACACCAATACCTTCGATTATCTCGATCGTGTCAGTAAAATTACAAGCAATTATTCGATACAAGAAATCGAAGTGTTACCCCATAACCGTGAAAGTTCTCATTATTATGATGCAATGGGCAAAAGTCCACCTGTAGCTTATAATGAATCAGAAGCTAATGATGCATTTAAAGTTATTACCAATCATTTTAATATTAACTAATTATTAATGAGCAGACTATGAATAGTGATTTAACCCCACGTATTAAAAAACTACGTGAAGCACTCATGAGAAGAGGTTTTGAAAACCGTTCGGGCGAATGGTTTGTAAAGAACCAGTTGCCAGATACAGCAAAGATGTATCCATTGGAACATGTAATTGTACGCAGGGCCTATGCTATTGACGAGATGCTGAAAGCCATTTGCAATAACCACGATTTTGGCTACACACACTGCTTCGAGATCGAAGAGGGCAGTTTGTTGGCCGGAATCATCCCAATGGGATCGAATGGATTGGGAAAAGTATTCCCCAATTATCTTACCGAAGAAGAGCTCCGTGTGGGCTCATCAACCAATAAAACCGAAATGGCGCTGTTGGGACACAACACCATTAATTATGAAAAGGTACTTAAAAGCGGGTTGCAGAGTATTGTTGATTATGCCGATGCGCAATTGCATCCCCGTGGGTTGAGGGGCATTGAGATCGCTTATGACAAGAAAGCATTCTATAAAGCCGTCATCATTTCCTGCAATGCCGTTATCGATTATTCCCGCCGTTTTGCGCTGCTTGCCGAAATAGAGGCAGCAAAATGCAGTGACAAAAAGCGGATATCCGAATTGAAAGAAATGGCACGTATTTGCAATAAAGTTCCTGAGAAACCGGCAGAAACGTTCTATGAAGCTGTTCACAGCATTTGGCTGGTTCATTGCTGTCTGCATTCAACAATGGACTATATGTCGCTCGGAAGACTTGATCAGGTACTTGATCCTTATCTGAAAAAAGAGCCAAATAAGGATTTTGCCCGTGTATTGATTGAGAACTTCATTATCAAAGCTGCCGTCCGGTTGAACCTGACGACACAATACCTGGTACAACAAGACCACATGGATTATAATGCCGCACTGGGCATTCACCCTTATTATCTTGACCAACGTGCAGGATTGAACAATTTTTTACAGAACATCATTATTGGTGGGAAGACGCCCGATGGCAAAGATGCAACCAACGACTGCACCTACTTAATACTTGATGCCTTTAGAAATGTAAATCTTTCGACGCCTGGAATTTATGTAAGACTTCATAATGATAGTCCGGATGATTTGTATAAAGCTGTCGCTTTCTCGCTCGAAAAGACGAAGAACCTGCCATATGTTTTAAACGATGAAGTGATGATCCCCGCACTGACCAATGCACTTTCGTATGGGGAAACCGACCCCGAAAAGCTGAAGAAATACCAGGAGCTGGCCAACGATTATTGTGTCGATGGTTGTTGGGAACCCATTTTGAATGGAAAAAGTGAATGGACATTTGGTATGATCAACGGGATGACCATCATGGAATGTGCCCTTAACCGTGGTGCGGCCTTGAGTAATAATCCGGCTTTATTGCGTGGACAGAAGTTGAGTCCCGATATGGGCGATATTATAAGTTTCGAAAACCTGAAAGAGGTGCTTTCGAAACAGATACAGTTCTTTGTCGATCAGTCTGCACTGGCCATGTGCCTCTATTATATGACTACCGAATTTGTTGTCCCATCTCCACTGGTTTCGGCACTTTTCGGAACCTGTTTGGAAAAGGGACTTGATAAGTCGTGGGGTGGTGCCGAATATAATTTGGGCGGAACAGTTCTTGGCGGCGTCCCCGATATGGTGAACACACTCGCTTCAATTAAAACATGGGTGTTCGATAAACAGAAGTATAAACTGGCTGATGTGGTCAATGCGCTCCGTTTCAACTACACTGCCGGCGATACAGGCGATTATAAAAACCAGCGTTTGTTTGATTCAATCAAAGTCGATTTCTTTACCAATAGTCCGCAGTTTGGCAACAACACCGAAACCAATGAAATTGCCAAATTCATTCTGGATAGCTTTTACAATGCGGTCAACAAGACGAAGGATTTGTCTTACAAGGTTTTTCTCGATCCTAAAGGCGACTCCGATCCGCAGGTTTGGGCTTTGCGTGCCATTGCCGGTTACTACGGGAAAGCACTTCAGACAACTTTACCCGGTTTCGACCTGAAGTTTACAGCTGGGATGGGAACATTTGAGCAGTATAACTGGCAGGGGGCTGGGAATGCAGCTTCGGCATCAAGGAATATGGGCGACCCGCTGGCACCCAATTTTACTCCTGCCTCAGGTACATGGCATACCACACCTTCTTATCTGTTCGAAATGTTCAACGGTTTAGGATTGAACCGGTTTGCAGCAGGGGTAATTACTGACATATGCCTCTCATCCGACTTAATGCTTGAAAGTACATTGAAAACATTCATTGCTAAAAATGGCGGAATGCTCTCAGTGACTATCGCTTCGGAGCAATATCAGGAAATCTATGAAATAGCCAAAGCAACAGGTATGATTGAAAACCAGAAAGCAGCTTCTGATAAGCTGTTGAAATATGCCGACATCATGGTACGTGTTGGAGGATGGAACGCCCCCTTTATCACATTGCCATTGTCGCACATGGAAAATTATATCAACCGCCCTGTAATGAACGAAATTACTAATTAAATAATCATGGGAGGGAGAACAAAACTCCCTCCTGAATTTTCAAATATTAAATACAACCTTTAAAAAACAAATAATATTCATATGAAATAGCCATGATAAGAATATCACAAACCGGAAGGAATATTTCCTCATGGCTATTCCATCTGACCATTAAAAAACAAATTATATACAGATGAAAAAAATCTATTCAATTCTTATTATTCTACTTATTATCAATAACTCCTGTAATCAGGAAAAGAAAGCAAATGTCAGTCAAAAGGATCCGCTTCCTTCGTGGAATAACACACCAATAAAGCAATCCATTCTCGGTTACCTGAACGATTCAATTGCAAAGATCTTGGTAGAAGACCGTATTGCAGTTTTCGATATGGATGGAACTATTGCCTGCGAAACCCCATTGTGGTTTGAAATGTACGCAGCCGTAAAAGGGTTGAACGACCAATCGAAAAGCGACCCAATGTTACTGAAGCAAAAAGAATATCAATATGCTGTAAAGCTGGCAATTAATCCGTTCGACACTTCGGTAATCAATCATTGGGGACCGTATATCGACTCAATGGTATGGAAAGCTTATGTGGGAAGTGATAATGAGGCATATGTCGACTCGGCTCGGTCGTACCTCTCGGGGACGAAATCAAAAGATCCGAGATTCACAAAAATGGCCCTTGCCAACATGTTCTACCAACCCATGATTGAGCTACTCAACTACCTGAAAGAAAAGCAGTTTTCAATTTATGTGGTATCAGGTTCGGTGCAGGGGGTTATCTGGAGCACCTGTCCGAAAATCATTGGCTTCGACAGAGAACACCTGATCGGAACAATCCAGATAGATTCAGCCGTCTATAACTCTGTACGGAAGAAAACAGCATTTATCATCAAAAAAGGGATTTATCAACCAAAAGACGATAAAGACGGTAAAAGCCAGAACATCTATTCACGGATTGGGAAAGTGCCGGTGTTTGCATTTGGTAACACAACCAGTGATTTTGGGATGTTCAGATTGACCTCGACCAGTAAATACCCAAATGCCGAATACCTTTTGAATCATAACGATTCGGCTCGCGAATATTTCTACTTACCATGGCATGGAACGCCCGATCCCGACTGGCAAAAAACAATGAAGGAAAACGGATGGAAACAGGTTGATATGTTGAAAGAGTTTAAAACCGTTTGGATGAAATAGCCTTGATTGTAAAATCACAAACAGAAATGAGAATTATCGTATCTGAAAACAACATAATTTGAAATCAGTATGAAAACACAAAAGAAAAATCAAACAGATGAAAGGGAGGGGTGGTGGTCGCGCGATAGTATTGCTTTTTGCATAACCGTAGGAGTTGTTGGAGCAACCGTCTTTATCGCCATTTACCTGGTGCTTTATAATCGTTCGGTTGGCGCTGATGGTAAGTCTTTTGATATGTCGTTTATTGGACAAACACTTCTTCCGCTTTGGGGCACCTGGATAGGTACTGTGCTGGCCTTTTATTTTGGTAAAGCCAACTTCGAGGCAGCTAATAATGCAATTAAAAACATGACACCCGAGAGCAAGATGGCCAGTCTCTTAGTTAAAGATGAAATGATACGTCAGTCTGATATTGTGGTTTTGAAATATGAAGATGAGCTATCGAAAAATGTAAAAGATATTTTGGATTATCCTCAGTTCAAACCATATGACAGGTTTGCCGTTTTTGAAAAGAATAACGTCGTAAAAGCAATGATTCACAGGGGAACCTTTTACGAATTTTTATTTAAGAATAAGGATAAGGAAAATGAACTTACACTCAAGAATCTGTTTGAATATCAAGATGCGAATATCCAAAATCAAATCACGTTTGGGTTTGGGTTTGTTAAACTCGATGCAACAGTGTTAGATGCCAAAAAGGTGATTGATTCAATTGCCGAATGCCAGGATGTTTTCATCACCCAAACCGGTAGTCGAAACGAACCTGTTCTTGGGTTACTAACAAACAATAAAATTCTTGAAGTAGCAAAAGTGTAGTTTAGTCGATTTTTATTATCTACTTTTAGTATAACAATCTTTTGAACAACTTAAATTCGGAATCAAAAACAGAAATAATTATTAATCATGAAAAATTACCGTTACGATGCGCATTGTCACATCTTCACCTTAAAGTATGCTTTGAAGGAAGTTAAAAGTATGTTGCACGATATGTTAAGTGGCACCTACCCTTGGCATGATCCATCCACCATGGCTTTGTTAGGTGTAGAAGGAGCCTGGACCGACCTAAAAGAGTTGCTACGCCAATTATACGAACTGATCCATGCTGCGGGAAGTTCAGAAGAGGAAAACCTCAATTTTCTTCAGGATGAAGCTAAAAAAGCGTTCCCTTCGGAGAACCTTCGGATTATACCATTGATGATGGATATTTTCTATATGCTTGCTTATCCGCTTAATAAAGACAGGGATATTCAAATAGCAGAAGGATTTAAACTGTCGCAGGTTGATGAAAATGAGTTTCAGGATCGCTGGAATGAGATTCTCGACGATTTTAAAACTTACATTCAACCGCAGAAAATGACACTTACATTGTCCAAAGAGGCAGATAGTGAAAATATTGAAAAGACACTCCAATTAATTGAAGAGGAGAGGCCGGTTGCAGAGACGTTAAGGTTAAAAAGCGGTGCGCTTACATTTACCGGGTTTGAGGGGTTTTACCAAACGGGAGGATACTGCTTTCATATGAACAATCTTATTGATTTGGTAATTAGGCGAAAGGATGAATTGTATCCGTTTGTTGCCATCGATCCCCGTCGTCCTGGTATCATTGAGACGCTTTTGAATGGTAGCTTTTTCAAAGGTGACGGGCGATTCTATGGCGTAAAACTCTATCCGCGCATGGGCTTCCATCCACAGAGCAAGCCAATGGATGCTGTTTACCAGTATTGCAGCGATCATAACCTGCCCATTATCTTCCATTGCGGCATGGGTGGATTTCCGCCGAGCACTACCTGGAAGTATTTTGATTTTGGAAACCCGCTTAACTTCGAACCGGTAGTTAAAAAATACCCAAAACTCAAAATTGATTTTGCCCATTTGGGTAGTTCTGATCCAACATATGCATGGGCAAAAACCATCGTCCGGTTGGTTAACGAGAATGATAATGTGTACTCCGATTTGGCATGTTATACAAGCATTGACCAGTTAACACCTATGAAGAAGTTCTGGGATAACAATCCAAAGCTGAAGACCCGTCTGATGTTTGGAACCGATTTCGATGTCATGTATTTCACCGGCAAGGTTAATATGCAGCTTTATTACAAAAATTTTAAAACCATCTTTACGCCTGATGAATTAAAAATATTGATGTGTGATAATCCTGTGAATTTTATGGCATCAAGACAGAATTTAAATAAATTGGCGGATGCAAAATAAAATTCAGATTGCTAATCATTAAATTTTCTTTTCCCTAATATCATAAACCCTGTCGAACTTTGTTTTCCGGCAGGGTTTTTTATAAAACTATAACGATAGATTCTTCGTTTTTAATACGATAGAATTTTTAATATCTCTTTGATCAAATCACGGGGATTGTGTAGATTTGTTCTTGCAATTAATTAAAACAGATTATAGATAAAAGTATGGAAATTTTTACCGTGGACGCTGACATAAAGGTTTTCTGCGAAACAGCAAAATCTTTTCCCGATGGAATCATGAAAGCACATCAGGAATTGAGATCGATTGTCCCCTTCTCTGACCAAAGGCGATACTTTGGAATTTCACGTCCAAATGATAAAGGAGTTATAAGCTACGATGCCGCGACTGAAGAAATCTACCAGGGTGAAGCTGAAGAATATGGCTGTGAGACTTTTATTATCGAAAGCGGACAATACATCAGTATATTAATACATGACTTTATGAGCCATATTGAAAGTATTGGCAATGCATTTCATCAACTCACTTCTCAACCTGATATCGATCCTGAGGGTTATTGTATTGAGTTTTATTTGAATGAAACGGATGTTCGGTGTATGGTCCGGCTCAATCAATAAAGCCATCAAATCCAACTTTCCCGGGCCGATCAATAATTACATCAAAAATAATAACCCTAAATGGAGTATTGTATCCGACCATGCACTGAAAAGCAGCTACCCGAGATTCTTGATATTTTTAATGATGCAATCCTGAATTCGACGGCATTGTATGATTATAAACCGCGCACAGCGGAATCCATGCGATTCTGGTACGCGGCCAAACAGGCAGGAAACTATCCCATTATCGGAATATTTAATGCTGATGATACGCTTTTAGGCTTCACTTCATATGGCTCATTCCGAAATTGGCCGGCCTATAAGTATTCGGTTGAACATTCAATTTACATCAGGTCAGATTACCGAGGCAATGGTTTAGGAAGATTATTGCTCAAAGAGATCGTAAAGAGTGCGGAAGAACAGGATTATCACGTTATGATAGGTGGAATTGATGCTTCGAATATCGTTAGCATCAGGCTGCATGAAAAGGAAGGATTTGAATTTTGCGGAAAAATAAGGCATGCCGGATATAAATTTGGCAGGTGGTTAGACCTGTCGTTTTATCAAAAAATATTGCAAACGCCTGAATATCCGAAAGAAGGATAGATAATTCGTTTTTTAAGTGGTGAGAAAGTAGGTTTGTCCGATTAAGCAAAGTTTATTTGCATGGGGAAGGGGCAGACTGAAGAAGCTTTGAGACTATTCCCTTTTATGTAAAAATTTATTTTTTTGGATAGCTCTGATTATTTCTATTGTTAAGCAGAAAAATCTTACTTTTATAAAAAAATTGAGTTTAGTAATTTAAATATTATGACATCGGTTTCTCCATCGTTTAGCATATTAAAAGTCCAATTGTCAAAAGAAATGTTGATTTTATAAACAACGAATTAATTTTAAAACTAACTTAAAATGAAAAAAACAGTTTATTCTAATCTTAAAAGTTTTATTTGTCTGGTGGTTCTTCTTGCACCATTTGTCGTATTCAGTCAGAATGAGAGTAGCGAGGATAAGACACTTGCTCCCTGGTTACAGGTTGTTGGCGATACCACATTGGTGCCGCTGTTAAGTACTTCAGCTAATGTTCAAATTGCTGGTGTAATAGCCGATGTACATATTTCTCAGGTTTTTCACAATACCGGAAAAAAACCAATAGAAGCTATTTATGTTTTTCCTGGTTCTACCCGTGCGGCTGTTTATGCCATGCGAATGACCATAGGGAAAAGAACAATTGTTGCTAAAATTGAAGAGCGAAAAAAAGCACGAAAAGATTATGAGGCTGCCAAAAAACAAGGTAAGAGTGCCTCACTTCTTGAGCAACAACGCCCAAATGTTTTTCAGATGAATGTGGCGAATATTTTACCGGG
>Ga0302286_10003579_pt1 | contig 10471 bp, 11 predicted proteins | sample III_Fen_E2_3_FD_198765 | JGI IMG/M metagenome (GOLD analysis project Ga0302286, IMG submission 198765) | Peat permafrost microbial communities from Stordalen Mire near Abisko, Sweden - III_Fen_E2_3 | ecosystem: Environmental > Terrestrial > Soil > Wetlands > Permafrost | place: Sweden: Abisko...
ACCAACTACTTGCTTCTTATAACTTTCAAACTCTTCAAACCTCAAACTCTTCAAACTATATTCCTTACCTCTTACCTCTTACCTCTCACTCCTCACTCCTCACTCCTCACTCCTCACCTCTGTATTCAGCACATATCAGCACCCGGTTTGCCAATTTTAGCCAATCCGCCTTCAGAGGTTTCCTTATAAAGACTTGGAATATCTTTTCCAGTCAGACGCATGGTTTCAACCACTTTATCAAAGCTGATGATGTGTTTACCATCCGAGAGCATGGAAGCCAGGTTCGCATCAAGAGCACGTAATGCCCCAAATGAATTACGTTCAATACAAGGGATTTGAACCAGTCCGCATACAGGATCACAGGTTAATCCCAGGTGATGTTCCAGTCCCATTTCGGCAGCATATTCTATTTGTTGAGGACTTCCCCCGAAAATTTGATTTGAAGCAGCCGCCGTCATAGCACATGCTGAACCTATTTCACCCTGACAACCCACTTCAGCACCTGAAATTGATGCATTTACTTTAATGACGTTTCCAAACAAACCGGCAGTAGCCAGGGCCTGGAGTATATTTTTATCTGAAAAGCCATGATAGTTTTTCAAATGATACAATATGGCAGGTAATACCCCCGCAGAGCCGCATGTAGGGGCAGTAACCACTTTTGCTCCACTTGCATTCTGTTCAGCCACGGCTAAGGCATATGCCATGATCAGACAGCGGTTCTGAAGACTCGTTTTGTAACTTTTAGCTTTTACCCAGTAAGAAGCAGCTTTGCGTCTTAAATTCAGTTCTCCGGGCAATACGCCGTCGTTATCCAATCCTTCCAGTACGGATTGTTGCATGGTTTTCCATACTTCGTTCAGGTAATCCCACAGATCAGTTTCTTCATGATCCTGTACATATTCCCAGTAGGTTTTTCCACGATTTTCTACCCATGGAAGTATTTCAGAAAGAGTGTGCTGCTGATAGATATGTTTTTCAGTAAGATGCGAGTTTTCATCAGCTATTTTACCACCACCGACACTATAAACCACCCAATCTTTCATCAGTATTCCGTTACTATCAATGGCCTCAAATTTCATTCCGTTTGTATGAAAAGGCAATACGATTTCAGGCTGCCAGTTAAATTCAACTTCAATGGGGGCTAACGAATCAGCAATAGCCTTATCGGTAAAGTGGCCTTTCCCGGTTGCTGCAAGACTCCCGTATAAAGTAACTTTATAGGAATGCGTTAAAGGAGTTTCCTGTTTAAATTGTTCTGCTGCAATTTTAGGACCCATGGTATGACTACTCGAAGGGCCATTGCCTATTCTGAAAATTGATTTAATACTTTCCATCAGGATGATAAGTGATTGGTTGTCCCGATAGCTATCGGGAGGTTGATTTGTTCAGCGTTCCGTGTTTCACGTTCCGCGTTTTGGGTTTATGATTCTATTTTGGTTAATGAGAGATACTATGTAAATACAATCATTTCAATTACAAATATACGGATTTATTGAATAGTTGCAATCAGATATATTATTTATAAGTTTTTTATTTAAGGATCAATCGGGCATCATATCATCACTTCAATTTACTCCCCGTACTGCTTTTTTAATACAGAAAACAATAAACAGAAAGGTATAGAAAGTTCGTAAGGTTTCTGAGAGACAATTATTAAATAATACAATAGCATAGCGGAATAAGATCAGGGTCTGAAGGAAGGTAATAATAATTAAAATAAATGTTGTGACAAAAATGAAATAATACTTCGGTAATTACAAATCTGGTGAGAATTTGATGGTTGCAGGACAAACATTAGAAACAAATGATGATATTGATGCGAGGTTTAATACGATTATTCGAAAATAAACAGACTAACTTATTTGAATTTGCGAATTAAACCACGTATAGATTTGAAGACTTTATAACCCATAACAGCAGCATCAACGAATCCTAACCCTTTATTAAATGAATTGAATAAAGAACCAGTAAAATAAGAAACAGAAAAAAGGGTACGGGATTTTGTAGAAATCAGATTTTTCTGGTCGGTAAGTTCTTTTTTTAGCTCTGCTTTTCGACTTAATAAAAGGTCCAGGCCGATTTCATTCTTCTTATTAGTGGTAGTAGGTACAATTTCCATATATTCATTTGTTGGGTGTAGACAAAAATAAACCGGAAAGAAATTTAACCAGCGGATTGATTACAATTCGCTTACGGAGTAAAATAAGGAATCCTATTAATATCACATAAATGCCTGAAATAATTCCGAAACTGACACTTAAACTCCCCAAAACAGGTACTAAAGCATAGGCCAATGAGAAAAACAGGTAAAATAATGCAATGACGGCCAGTACGATTATTAATGTAGTTATAAGTAAAGTTGACAACAGGATTGTCAACTTTTCTACAAATTCCACCTTAATATATTCTGTTTGCAAAAAAACGTATTTCTTTACATCGTCATATAATTGTTGAAAATTTTCAACGGGTTCCTGAGGATGAATCATTGTAAAATGGATTTATTAATTGAACATTAGTCGTTTGCAACTTCAGTTTTGATTTCATCAACCAAATTATCCATATCTTTCTTACTTAACTTTATTCCTCTTTTATCGAGTGATTCTACAATTTTATCACGTGTTTCTTCACCACTTTTAGGAGCAAAGAGAATACCAAAGGCACCACCAATAAAAGCTCCACCTACAAATGCTGCCAGTAATCCAAACGAATTTTTCATGACTTTGAAAATTTAAATTAGTACTAATAAAACAACAAACTTAATGAAAAAAAAGGAAAGAACAAGTTATTTTGGAAAGTAATACGTAGAATGAAACTTATTTTCAATATATTAAAAACAAATCAGTTTAATTTTGGTTCAATCATTCATCAAATAATTAATCAGGATTATATCCAAAATTACGGAGTTTAGTATCTTTGTTCCGCCAGTCTTTTTCTACTTTGACAAACAATTCAAGAAAAACCTTTTTATCAAAAAACACTTCCATATCTAACCTGGCTTCAGTGCCTACTTTTTTAAGTGACTTTCCTCCATGTCCAATGATAATTCCCTTTTGGGAATCGCGTTCTACATAGATGACTGCATTAATACGAATAATACGTTCATCTTCCTGAAATTGTTCAACTTCCACTTCTACAGAATAGGGGATTTCCTTTTCGTAGTTCTTTAGGATTTTCTCACGAATAATTTCAGTAACAAAGAATTTAGCCGGTTTATCGGTTAATTGATCTTTGTCAAAAAATGCAGGTGATTCGGGTAATAAATCCTTAATTCTTGCAAACAGGTTGTCAATATTGAATTTTTCCAATGCTGAAACAGGATATATTTCGGCACGTGGAAGCAATGCTTTCCATTTATCAACCAACAGAACCAACTTCTCCTCATCGATCAAATCAATTTTATTGATGATAAGTAACAGTGGTGCCGGATTAAGTTTTACCTTTTCAATAAAATCTTCATTTTTTTCGTAGGTATCGTATACATCGGTTACGTACAATAACTCATCCGCATCGGTTAACGCTGAGCGTGAGAAATTCAGCATTGATTCCTGCAGCCTGTAATTCGGCTTCAACACTCCCGGGGTATCGGAATAAACGATTTGGAAATCTTCCCCGTTAACGATCCCCATAATTCTATGGCGGGTTGTCTGTGCTTTAGACGTTATAATGGAAATTCTTTCTCCCACTAACGCATTCATCAAGGTTGATTTACCTACATTAGGATTACCTACAATATTTACAAATCCGGATTTATGCATGATTAAAATGAAATAATGTTTTCTGTTATTGAATTCTGTAGCCGTATATTCTATCAGCTCATTAAAATTGGTTACAAAGGTACGATAATTAATGCAAAAGAAATTGAAGATTCTTTTCATACTTTTTTACTACATTTGACGTTTGAACGGAAACAGATACATTATCCAATTTCTTATAAATAATTATGCTTAATATCAATAAATTATACGAGATTTCGCAACGTTTAAAACTGATATTTATTCTTGTAGCCATTGCCATTGTAGTGGTTTCAACCTTATTTACAAATCGTTTGGCCAAATCACTGGCTGCTGAGGAACAAAAAAAGGTAGAGATTTGGGCAGAGGCAACCCACCAATCGATTATTGCCGGCGAAAATACAGATATTACTTTTATTTCGAGCATAATCCAGGGGAATACAACAATTCCGGTTATTTTAACTGATACGAGCAACAATGTACTGTCCTCACTGAATATTATTGAACCAAAAACAGACATAGAAGATTTCTATGTAAATGAAATTGCAAAATTCGGTGCCAATAAACCCAGGATAAAAATTAAAATTGATAAAACTGTCGAATATCTTTATTACGATGATTCCCGGTTTGTTAAACAGTTATATTATTTTCCCTACATTCAGTTAGGTGTAATTTTTATATTTTTATTAGTAGCATTTTTTGCTTTTTCGGGGACAAAAAAAGCAGAGCAAAATCAGGTATGGGTTGGATTATCCAAAGAGACCGCCCATCAACTGGGCACCCCTATATCCTCCTTACTGGCATGGGTTGACCTTCTCAAGATGCGACATCAGGAAGACAAACTGATCGGAGAAATGGAAAAGGATGTAAACCGGTTAAGGATTATTGCTGAACGGTTTTCAAAGATTGGTTCTAAACCTGACTTGCAAATTGTCAGTCTGAATGAAACATTGCTGAATTCAGTTCAGTATATGAGCAACCGTTCGTCGCAAAAAGTGGCCATAAATTGTCATTTACCTGAAGAGAAAAATATGTTTATCAGATTAAACGTCCCTCTTTTCGAATGGGTGATAGAAAATCTATGCAAGAATGCGATCGACGCCATGGATGGTGTAGGAAAGATAGATATAAATGTATTATATAAAAACGAAGAGGTATATATCGATGTCAAAGATACCGGCAAAGGAATGGACAAACGGAAGTTCAAAGTCGTATTCACCCCCGGATTTACTACTAAGAAACGGGGTTGGGGCCTTGGACTCTCCTTGGCAAAACGTATTATTGAGGAGTATCATGGAGGAAAAATATTCGTAAAACAATCCGAATTAAATGTAGGAACAGTTTTCAGAATAATATTAAAAGTAAATTAAAAGTCACAATAAACAGTATATATAACTAATAAGAAGCTTAATAAGGGTGAACAAAAATGGTTATTCGATTTGTAGATTGCATATATTGAATAAATTATACAAAATAAAAAAGAAACTATTTTGTAATAGAACATATTTTTGTACCTTTGCGCGGTTTTAAATATCAATAGAATAATGTCAAAATTCGAGCTGTACAATGTAGTATTGAAGGACCTAAGCAATGAAATGCGGATGTTCGAGTATGACCTGGATGACGCATATTTCAAGAAAATAGACAGTCCGGAAGTACAAAAGGGGTATGTAAAAGCGAAAGTAAGTGTTCTGAAAAAACTGACCACTTTTGAGCTTCAATTCGCCCTTGAAGGGACTGTTATTATCCCATGCGACAGGTGTTTAGATGATATGGTTCAACCCATACACTACAAAGAAAAATTACTGGTCAAATTTGGAAATACATTTTCCGAGGAAGACGAGATAGTCATAGTTCCTGAAGCAGAAGGAGCAATTAATATTGCCTGGTTTTTATACGAGTTTATCGTATTAAACATTCCAATGAAGCATGTACATGCCACCGGCGAATGTAACAAAACAATGGTGACAAAGTTGAAGAAACACATTACACGTCAGAAAGATGATGATGATGACGACAGTTCATCAGTTGAATTTGATGAAGATGATGACTTTACTCCCGATGAAATACAGACAGACCCGAGATGGGATGGTCTGCAAAATATAACAGAAAACAATTAAATAAACAACTAAGATGGCACATCCTAAGAGAAAAATTTCGAAACAAAGAGCAAAAAAAAGAAGAACGCACTATAAAGCAGAAGCTCCAACACTGGCAATATGTTCAAATTGCGGAGCTGCTCATATTTATCACACTGTTTGCGGCGAATGCGGTTATTACAGAGGTAAATTAGCTATTGAAAAACTGGCTGCAGTATAATTAAAGCCATTTTGTCAAAAAATAATTTCTAATAATCAATTGAGCTCTAAACATTACCTTTAGGGCTTGATTTTTATGTACTTAATAAATTGAAAATGTCTAATCTCAGAGCAGTCATTACAGGTGTCGGCGGTTACGTTCCTGATTATATTTTAAATAATCACGAGCTTAGCACCATGATGGACACCAATGATGAATGGATAACAAGTCGTGTAGGAATTAGGGAACGTCGTATTTTGAAAGAGAAAAATACCGGCACTTCCTTTATGGCTGCTAAGGCAATTGAAGACTTGTTTGCCCAAACGGGAACAAAACCGGAAGAAATTGATTTGGTATTGTGCGGTACGACTACTGCCGATCATATCTATCCTTCCTGTGCATCAATGGCCGCAGAAAAAGCAGGAATTAAAAAGGCATTAGCATTCGATATTCAGGCTGCCTGTTCAGGTTTTATTGTATCCCTGGCTACCGGTGCCAGTTTTATTGAGTCCGGACATTACAAAAAGATATTGGTTATCGGAGCCGATAAAATGTCTTCTATAACAAATTATACAGACCGTACCACGGCTCCTTTATTCGGAGATGGTGCAGGTGTTGTCTTGCTTGAACCTACAACCGAAGAATATGGTGTTCTTGACTCGTTGCTTCATACTGATGGCGTAGGGATGAAACACCTCCATATTAAAGCCGGTGGATCAGCTTTTCCGACTACACACGACACGATTGACAGAAAAGAGCATTATACCTATCAGGAAGGTGCCTATGTATATAAACACGCTGTAACGGATATGGCAGAAGTTTCTGCTGATATCATGCAGAAAAACAACCTTACCAAGGACGATATCGCCTGGTTAATCCCTCATCAGGCCAACCTGCGGATTATTGATGCAGTAGTTCAACGTACCGGGGTAGAATATGAGAAAGTGATTATCAATATAGATCATTTTGGAAATACCTCCGCCGCAAGTATACCACTTGGAATATGGGAAGCTCAAAAAAAATTCAAGAAAGGCGATAACATTATACTTACTGCTTTTGGTGCCGGATTTACTTGGGGATCGATTTATCTAAGATGGGGATATTGAGTAGTAGTTAGTCCCGAAAATACGGGATGTCGCAAGCTCCATTGGTAGTTGGTAGTTACAGGCTTTTACAGAATACAAATTATTTAACAATACTAATATAACAAAGCAGCCGGACTGAATCAGTCCGGCTGCTTTGTTATACGTTCAAAAGATAATCATTGAATTTCTTTCAGACGAGCATTGGCAATGTGAAAGAATTCTTCATTTAACTCATATCCTATATATTTTCTTTTCAACATTTTACAGGCCACAGCAGTACTGCCTGATCCGATAAAAGGATCGAGTACTACATCTCCCTCATTACTGCTTATTTCAAGAAATGGAAGACATACCTTCAAAGGTTTTTGTGTTTTGTGTTTCGATCTTTCTTTCCCCATACAAATAGGTGACTGAATGAAATTATGCATTTCATTTACCGGTTTGTAATTCCATGTTTTGGGAGATCCCTTTGAGAAGTGAACCAACATTTCCATACTGTTTGAATACATTTTCCGGGTATAAATAGCAGGAAAAGGATTAGTTTTGTGCCAGTGTATTACCTTTCGAAACTGAAAACCCACCTGTTCGACCATACGGTTCAGGAAAGAAACAAAATCATCCCCGCACCATAAATAACCGCTTGCCCCCGTTTTGCAGACCCTGTAACATTCTATCAGCACTTCTTCCAGAAAATGCAGGTATTCTTCTTCCGATTTAAATCCATCAAATCCAAATTCAGTAACAACATCTTTGTGCTTTTTCAAACCCTGAACATTTTTAGCCCGGTACTGATAATAAGGGGGATCAGTAAATATAAGGTCCACACAATCATCCGGAAGTTGTTTCAGCCCTTCAAGACATGACTGATGATAAATAACGTTAAATTCCATAAATGATGATGTGATAATGTGATGATGTGATGATGTGATAATGTGATGATGTGATAATGTGATAATGAGATAATGTAATATTTGATATTTGATATTTGATAATATTATAAAATAGTTTGATTAAATGATTTCATGTAAACTATTATCTGTTTGTAGTCCTAAAACTATAAACTATAAACTAAAAACAATAAACTATAAACTATAAACTGTTCGGACTGTCAATACCAACTACTAACTACTAACTACCAACTACCTTCTATTTTCCCATTCCTCCGAAATATTTATCCAGTAAATTTTTGGCTGCAATAAAAGAACTCAGTTCGTTTGAAAGTACCTTTTTTTCATTAACCGCCAGCAAATTTTGTATTTCCTTATTCAGATAAAAATTGGCCTTCAATTGTTCATTAATGGTTTCGTACATCCAGTACTTCGATTGAGTAGTACGTTTTGTAATGAAATAATCATTTGCCTTTGTAAAACTAATGTATCGTTCCACCATTTCCCATATTTCAGTAATGCCTGTATTTTCGACTGATGAACAGGTAATGGCTTCGGGTGTCCATCCCGATTCGTGAGGTGGAAACAGATGGAGTGCATTCTGGTACTGGGCTCTGGCTACCTTTGCTTTATCGATGTTGGAACCATCACATTTATTGATAGCAATGCCATCGGCCATTTCCATGATTCCTCTCTTAATACCCTGCAATTCGTCACCGGCACCAGCAATCTGTAACAACAAAAAGAAATCAACCATTGAATGGACAGAAGTTTCCGACTGCCCCACTCCTACTGTTTCAACAAAAATTGTGTCAAAACCCGCGGCTTCGCAAAGAATGATACTTTCGCGTGTTTTTCGGGCAACACCACCCAGTGAACCGGATGAAGGTGAAGGCCGTATAAAGGCATTCTTAGCTACTGAAAGCTCTTCCATACGGGTTTTATCACCCAGGATACTTCCTTTTGACCGTTCGCTGCTTGGATCAATAGCCAGCACCGCTAATCTATGACCTGAGCGGATCAGAGTCATACCAAGGGATTCGATAAAAGTGCTTTTACCTGCTCCGGGTACTCCTGTAATGCCTAACCGGATGGATTTTCCGGCATGCGGCAGACACTTTTCTATGACTTCCTGCGCAATAAGCTGATGTTCGGGAAGCGAACTTTCAACTAAAGTAACAGCCTGACTTAACATAGTAATATTTCCTGCCAGTATTCCTTCTACAAATTCAGTTGCAGAATATTGTTGCCGTTTGACTTTCTTTTGCCTGTAAGGATTGACCACAGGTGCTTTCTCAACACCATGGTTTACACTAAGGCCTTTGTAAGCAGGATCATTTTCGGGATGTTCATTATTATAATGATGCATGGGGAATGTATTGTGCATGATTAATTCCGGTATGCCGGAATTTATTAATAAAGTATATTTGTTGAAACAGCTTAAAACAAAAGCCAGGAAGTTGCAATTATATCCTGGCTTTCGTTGTTTAAACAGATGTTTTTATCGTTTTGTTTTTTTACTTTTCAACCTTCCAGCTTAAAATTAAAATTACAAAACTATTCTCAGGATCGTTTGTCTGAACAGTAACTGATTTTTTGTAATCACCTTCGGATAAATTTTTCGAATTCAGACTTAAATAGATTGAAGCCGATTTGCCTCCGCTAACCGATGATTTTGAAGAACGAACTGTCAGTTCTTTGTTATTATTAATAATTCTTCTGATTTCAAGTGCATTTTGCCCTTTGTTGTTTACTTTGAACTTTCCAACACGTTTTGTTCCTGCTTTTAAAGTTCCCAGGTTTAATGACCGGACAGGAATTTCAAGAATAGGAGCTTTGCGTTTTTGATCCAACGTAAGTCTGCTGAAATCTTCAATAACATTACTGACAACCGTCAGCTTATATTCCTCGGAATACTTCTTCTGACCGTTCAGGATCACATAAACATCATCAGCAACAGGCCCCCATTGGGCGGAATTCTTCGAATTAAATGAGAATGTCAGTTTACCTTCTTCATTTGGTTTAAGTGTTTCAGGAGAAACCGATACAGACAAATACGATGGCAGATTTTCAATGGTCGGATTGACAGAAGCATTTGAAGTATTTTTTATTTCCAATACCCTGGTCTGGCTTTTACCTTTCTCTACATTGTTCATCTGAACAACTTTGGATTTTGAGCGCAATACTCCCAGTACCACTGGGAAATTTGTACTCTCATTTGTTTTGGGTATAACTTCACCATGTATGGTTAATGTCATCTGTTCGTCCGTAGCATTACTATAAACAGTAATAGTCTTATTAAAAGTACCCGGTCTTCCCGAAGGATTATAAGTCACTGTTATGGTCCCTTTCTTTCCGGGTTCAACCGGTTCTTTAGTCCACACAGGAGTCGTACAACCACAGGATGCCTGTACTTTACTTACAACTAACGGAGTCATGCCCCGGTTGGTAAAATCAAAAACATGGG
>Ga0302286_10003581_pt1 | contig 10465 bp, 10 predicted proteins | sample III_Fen_E2_3_FD_198765 | JGI IMG/M metagenome (GOLD analysis project Ga0302286, IMG submission 198765) | Peat permafrost microbial communities from Stordalen Mire near Abisko, Sweden - III_Fen_E2_3 | ecosystem: Environmental > Terrestrial > Soil > Wetlands > Permafrost | place: Sweden: Abisko...
TTATTCGAATCACGAAATTCCAGTCGCCAGTTGCAAATTGCCAGCCGCTCTTGTTTTAAGTTTAACCCCCAACAATATTACCAGACCATTAAATTCACATTTATCACGATCACTCTATATCTTTTTATGTATTTTTGCTTATTGTTTTCGTATGAGAGTGCTTTGAAATGAATTGTTTATCGTATTAATAATCATATAGATATTTTAACCATGTCAGAATTTATTTATCAAAAACCTTTTCCAATTAAGAAAGACACAACAAAGTACAGGCTATTAACCAAAGATTTTGTTTCAACAATTGAAGTTGATGGTCGCAAAATTTTAAAAGTTGCACCTGAAGGGCTTGAATTATTGGCCAAAGAAGGTTTTGCAGATGTTTCGTTTTATTTAAGGGAAGCGCACCTTGAAAAATTGGCTTTAATTTTAAAAGATAAAGAAGCAAGCGACAACGATATATTTGTGGCTTATACCATGTTACTGAACCAGGTTGTATCCGCTGAAGGTGAATTACCTACCTGTCAGGATACTGGTACGGCCATAGTCCTGGGTAAAAAGGGCGAGAATGTCTGGACTGGTAGCGACGATGCAAAATCATTGTCAAAAGGGATTTATGAGACCTACCGTGATCGTAACCTGCGTTATTCACAGGTTGTTCCGTTTACTATGTTTGATGAAAAAAACACGGGAACCAATCTTCCTGCACAGATTGATATTTATGCCACTGAAGGGAACAGTTATGAGTTTCTGTTTATAACCAAAGGGGGCGGCTCGGGAAACAAAACCTATCTTTATCAGCAAACCAAATCGTTGTTGAACGAAGAGAGCCTGACTAAATTTATTCGCGAGAAAATCAAAGACTTAGGCACTTCAGCATGTCCTCCATATCACCTCGCTGTTGTTATCGGTGGTACATCAGCCGAGGCTAATCTTGCTACTGTAAAAAAGGCATCGGCAGGATATTTGGATTATCTTCCAACAGAAGGAAATGAAGGTGGCCAGGCTTTTCGCGACCTGGAATGGGAAGAGAAAATCACCAAAATTTGTCGCGAAAGCGGGATAGGGGCGCAGTTTGGTGGAAAATATTTTGTTCATGATGTGAAGGTCGTTCGCTTGCCCCGTCATGCAGCATCCTGTCCGGTTGGGATTGGAGTGAGCTGCAGCGCCGACCGAAATATCAAAGCAAAGATTACCGAAACCGGAATTTTCCTGGAAGAACTTGAACGCAATCCGGCACGGTTCCTTCCCAAAACTGCACCATTTATGCAACCTGCCGTTGATATCGATCTTGACCGGCCTATGGATGAAGTTAGGGCTGAGCTTTCGAAATATCCCGTTAAAACGCGCTTAAATCTCAAAGGAACATTGATAGTCGCGCGTGATATAGCGCACGCCCAAATTAAGGAGATGATTGATGCGGGTAAACCAATGCCAGAATACTTCAAGAAACATCCTGTTTATTATGCAGGTCCTGCAAAAACGCCTAAAGGAATGGCCTCGGGAAGTTTTGGCCCGACAACTGCGGGACGTATGGATAGTTATGTTGACCTTTTTCAGGATCTTGGTGGATCCGCTCGAAGGAGGTAACCGATGCCTGCAAAAAGCATGGTGGTTTTTACCTCGGCTCGATTGGTGGTCCTGCCGCAATTTTGGCAAAAGATAGTATTAAATCAGTTAAAGTAATTGATTTTGAAGAGCTTGGCATGGAGGCCGTCAGAGAGATCTATGTTGAGAATTTCCCTGCTTTTATTATTGTCGATGACAAAGGAAACGATTTTTTTGCTGAATTGAAATAGATTGAATTTCAATATTTTATTGATTTTCAATGAATAAAAGAGGGCGTCTCAATTGTTGGGACACCCTCTTTTTATGATTTTTTTATGAAATCAATTTATTCTACAAAGATAATTTATCTCAATCAGGCGCATTTTTTATTTGTCGCTTCTTGTTTTTTACCTAATTCAAGAAGAAATTCAGGTGCAAAATCAGCTCCATTACTCCATTCAATAGTATTAAATTTTATCGTAAATGATTGAAAATATGACTTATCCTTCAGTGGTTCAAATATATTACGGTTTTCATTAAATATTGTTTCTTCAATATCTGTAATAACCGATTCTCCATTGTTAAAGGTTAAGAATACCTTGTATTCGCCTTTATATTCCGCATATGTCACGTTGAGTATCATAACTTTATTCTAAGGGTTGTATTTTACTAAACTCTCCTGTTGTCATAATTGAATCCCAATCCTGAAGAAGTTCTTCTTTGTGTATTTCATACCATTCTATTACCATTCCTAATGCGCGTCTAGGAAATTTACCGTCAATAATACCAGAATTTATTTCAACAATAATTTCAAAATCCCCATATTTAGCATGGAAATGCGGCGGATTATGATCGTTAAAGTTCATGAAAATAACAATTCCTAAAAATCTGCTTATCTCTGGCATTTTTTATTTCAAAGGTACAATTTTTCAGAAAAAATGCAAAGCCACCAATAAATGTCAGGCGAAATTTATTCAATCTAACTACATCCTTTCCGGAACTTCAATCCCAAGCAATGAGAAGCCGTTCCTGATCGTTATTCCAATTGTCTTAGCCAGCAATAACCTGAATTTCCGAATCTCTTCATCCGGTTCATTCATAATTGTAATATCGTGATAGAACTGGTTAAACTCCTTCACAAGCTCATACACAAAATTGGCAACGAGGGCAGGACTGTGGTTATCTCCGGCTTCTTTCACCACTTCAGGGAATGAACTTAAAATTTTAATCAGGATACTTTCCTTTTCATTGAGTGAAATTTCGGGGATTTGATCAGGGATAATAATCCCGGCATCGGCAGCTTTTCGTAAAACACTCTGAATCCGTGCATAGGTGTATTGAATAAAAGGTCCTGTATTCCCGTTAAAATCAATCGATTCCTCGGGATTAAACATCATGGTCTTTTTGGGATCGACTTTTAATATAAAATATTTCAGTGCCCCGAGGGCCACCATACGATAGATGTTCTCTTTTTCCTTTTCGGTGTAACCATCAAGTTTTCCAAGTTCTTCGGAGACTTTTCGGGCTACCTCAATCATTCCGTCCACCAGATCATCTGCGTCAACAACCGTTCCTTCACGCGATTTCATTCTCCCTTGCGGCAATTCAACCATTCCGTACGAGAAATGATAGAGATCTTTTCCCCATTTATAACCTAATTTGTCGAGCAGGAGCGACAAAACCTGAAAGTGGTAATTTTGCTCATTACCAACCACATAAATCATATGATCGATCGGAAAATCGGAATAGCGTATTTTGGCTGTGCCAATATCCTGGGTCATATAAACCGATGTTCCGTCGGATCGGAGAAGGATTTTCCGGTCGAGACCGTCTTTTTCAAGATTAGCCCACACCGACGTATCATCCATTTGTTCAAAGATTCCTTCTTTTACGCCACGAAGTACTTCGTCACGACCAATGGTGTATGTTTCTGATTCGTAGTATATTTTATCAAAATCAACACCCAGCGTTTTATAGGTTTCATCAAATCCAGCGTAAACCCAGCTGTTCATTCGGTGCCATAACTCGCGTGTTTGCGGTTCGTTAGCTTCCCATTGACGGAGCATTTCGCGGGCTTCGTTTATGATTGGAGCTTTCTCTTTTGCCTCTTCTTCACTCATTCCTTCAGCAATCAAAACAGCCACCTCGGCTTTAAATAGCTGGTCAAACTTCACGTAATATTCACCAACTAAATGATCCCCTTTTTTACCGGATGATTTGGGTGTTTCTCCATTACCCAGTTTTTTCCAGGCTAGCATCGACTTGCAGATATGAATCCCCCTGTCGTTGACAATATTGGTTTTAACTACTTTATTGCCATTGGCTTTCATGATTTCGCTGATCGAAAAACCGAGCAGGTTATTACGGATATGTCCAAGATGGAGTGGTTTATTGGTGTTGGGAGAGGAGTACTCAATCATCACAAGCTCTGACTTTTCATCCGAAGTTTTGAATCCGAATTTTGTGTCTGCCGCTGCCTTATTGAGTTGAGCTACCCAGTAGCTATTGTCAATCACAAGATTAAGAAATCCTTTTACAATATTGAATGCTGAAACAACATCAATCGATTTGACAAGAAAGGTGCCGATTTCTTTGGCAGTTTGTTCGGCTGTCTTTTTTGAAAACCTTAGGAACGGAAAAACCACTACAGTTTTATCACCCATAAATTCCTTCCGGGTTGTTTGAACCTGCACCTGTTTTTCGTCAACTTCTTGTCCGTAAAGCTCTTTAATTGCTTCAATTACTTTATTCCTGATTAAGATTTCCATTACTTTTGTGTTGTCATTTTGAGTGCGCAAATATAGGAAAATAGTCCCTATTTCTATTTATTCGGCCAATATGTCTTATGTTTAATTAAATTGAAGGGTTATGCCAAAGAAAATAATTGCAGGTCAGGAAGAACAGATCAATGAGATTATTGAACGAATCTGTGAAATTGCAGGAAAACCATTACCCATTGGTTCAGTAATCGGTATGATTGGTAAGGTAATTCACATGCGGGAGATTGGAACGGATGAGATAACTGTAAGAAAACAAATTTCAGGAGTTACAGGAATTGGCTTCAATGATTTACGGATTGATGAGATTATTTTTGAGATCGAAGAGCAACCTGAACAGAATACCTATTTGCCGTTTAATAACAGCCAGTTTGCAGACTTGAAATCTAAATTGGACAAAGAGCAGGATTAATGGTAAGTTATATAATATTAATTGATTATGATGACTTACCGGCAATCCTGCTCTTGTTGTAAATAGATTCATCAAAAATATTTACGCTACTCCATTTTATTAATTATTTCCTTGAGTTTCTCTATTTCTTCTTTGCTTAGCTTCTCTTCCTTTACCATAAATGAAAGCAGTGAAGCTGGTGAATCGCTGAAGTAGCCTGATATCACTTTCTTTACTTGTATTTTGCGGTAGTCAGATTTGATGATGGCCGGAAAATATTCATACGTTTTCCCATACGCTTTGTAGTTGAGGTATCCTTTACTAACCAATATTCTTACAACCGAAGATATTGTATTGTATGGTGGTTTTGGTTCGTCTGTCATTTTATCAATGACATCTTTAACAAATGCTTTTTTGAGATCCCAGAATATTTGCATGATGCGTTCTTCTGTTTTTGTTAGTTCTTCCATTTTTATGTTATTATTTTTCAGTTACTTTGAATGCAATATCAACAATCGCAAAATCATTGTTTGGATCTTTGGGTAGCGGAGTCAGATCGGGTAAAATTTTTTCATTATCAAATTTCCCCATATTACTTAAAGCCCTGATAGATTCCACAATTTTTGTTTTACTAAACAGATCACCTGGTTTGACACTAATTTTGGAGAGAATTTCTTCTGAGGAAACTTTCTTATTCCCGTTAATACTTACTTTTCCAATTTTACTCTGATTCCCTTCATAAATTGTAATTGTCAGATCAACAGTCCCCTTATCCGTTTGGTTTTCCAAAATATCCATTTTTGAGAAAACATATCCTTTATCTAAATAAAAGGTTGAAATTCCATCCATATCTGACCAGATGCGATTTTCAAAATTCTTTTTGATGTAATCATCCCCCGTTTTTAGCCCCAATATTTTATTTAACTCATCTGTAGTGATGATCGTATTATTTACCCAGTTTATTTTCCCAATTTTAGTTGAAGAATTGATTTCTGTGTTTTGTGTATTTACTGGAACCGCTGCAGATGTATTATCAAAATATGAAAATGACAATAAGAGAATAGCTGCAACCGGAATAAGCGATATAAATACTAATCTATACCCTGGTAAAGAGCGTTTTTTTGATACCATTAAGATTCTATTATTAATTTGTTTTCCCGAAAAGCCTGTGGAAAGGCAAAATGCTTTAGTTTCTGACGCAAGATTGAAGAGCAACTGAGCATAACCCTTTTTCATTTCCCCGTGTCCGGCAGCTTTCTCGTCTGCTATAAATTCGTGAATCTCCTGCAATTTGGTTTTGGCATACCGCACCAAGGGATTAAACCAGAAGAGTACGCTGACTATTTCAATAAATAGAATATCAATTGTGTGTAACTGATTGGCATGTATAAATTCATGATCTTTAATTTGCTGAATCTCATTTGGGGTGAGGTTTTTATAATCTTCATTAATGAATATAAAATTCAGAAATGAAAATGCTGCAACTTCTTTGCGCGTAGTGATAATCCAATATTTGCCCTCTTTATGCTTAGGGCTTTTCCGGATGCTTTTTCTGATTTGAAGTAAATTGCTAACTAATGAAATTGATTTTATGAGCACGCCTATCAAATAAATAGCTGATAAAACGAACATCAAAGATGCCCAACCATTTAATGGAGAACTTGTTTGCATGCCAGATTCGATAGTTTTTGGTGTGAGTACCATCAGAGGGTTCAGAATAGTTAGAGATAATGGTTTATCAAAAAGCGCATTACCGAATAATGAATGAGACCATTGTCCCGGTATTTTTATCAGCGGTAAGATAATACTAAGCGCAAGACCCGATAATAAATATCCCCTCATCCAACTAAAATGAGTTAAGTTTGAAATTGCCAAACGATAAATGGCAAGAAAGAAAAGCAGACAGATTGATGATTCGATTAAAAAATAAAAAATTGTCGTATTCATAATTTCAAAATTTAAAGTTCAGTGCAAATGTATAACTTATATTTAAGTTATATAACTGTAAAATACGTTATATAATTGAAGTTTCAGTTAAAAATTGTTAACTTATTGCAATATGTTGTATATGTGTATATAAAGTTGAAATAGTTCAATTTCTTTCGCTCTTTGCGCTGATGTATGCTCCGAAACCACTTTCAGACGCGGTTGGAGTAACAGGCAGAAATCCGCTCACAATTTTTCCACCCTCAATAATTAGCGGTTCGTTGGCCATCCTCTCTTCGCAAAATTGTGCGAAACCTCCTTCATTGCCGTGCATAATTCGGAATTTTCCAGTTGATTGCTCGGCAAAATGATTTCTTAAATTTAAGGCAATCGCTCCCATCGTAAACCGGCAATTGATTTCGAGGCAAGGGTGAAATTTTAATTTTCCGTCTTTACCACTGAAGATAATTGCATCAACCCCTAACCATCCGTAATAGTCTGTTGAATAACTACTTTCGATTAAAGAATTATGAAGTATTTTTTTTATTTGCGGGATATTTTGTTGCAGGAACCCTTTTAATTCCGGCGTGAGATCTGGAGGAAGCTCCTGAATAAAATTTCCAGCATAACGACCTGCATGGTCGGTTGAGAAACTTGTCATACCCCGATGTTCGATTGTTCCATTTCCCGAAGAGAAAAACTGAAGCGAAAGATCAAGTACTTTATTGTGCCATGGTTCCACAACGACATAACCCTGTTGCCTAAAAAAACCTGTAATTACCTGTTTGTTAGTTTGGTTGTATTCATTCGGTCTTAAAATCTGCAATCCGCGACCAGAAGAGCTCAGCGGAGATTTCACAACTACCTTTCCCCATTTCTGCTGAAGTGCAATAATCTGTTCGTGACTGGTACAGATTTCCGGCAAATCGTTTATGGACAGCAGATTATTTGAAATATCATTTTCTAATATTTTGCTGAGGATTTTTAATGATGCGCTGCGGCTGTATAATTCACGATGAACATTTTGCCAATCTGCAACCGGTGAATTTAAAAAATCGGAGCTGCACCCTGGCTTTAAGGGAGAAAGCTGCTTGTGTGCAGCAGGACTCCATCCCCATGGATATAGAAAACCCTTTTCTTTACCTAAAAAATTTGGGTCGCTTAACCCAAATTCAGTTTTGATAAAAGTTGGAAGTTTGAACCCGGCACTTTCCAGCTGATGTGTAAAATGTTGCGGTAGTAGCTGATCGACCAGTACAATATCTTCGGGACGGGCAAGAATCCACGGAAGTGTAGTTAATTCATTTCCAAATCGCCGCAATTGAACGGGAGCCATAAAATTAGCCGAACCGTTGGCAACGGCCAACTCGCAGGTGGGATTAAAAAAATAGATGTCGGGCTTCATTCTGCAAAAATATCTGAATCTGATCAGTACGTACAGAAAATCGCTCAAAAAATCTTTAACTTGCGCCAAAATTGATATTTTAATTCTTAATTAGACAATGAAGACTCCGAAATACCTCATTTGTAATGATATAATGGCTGCCGAAGGTCAGCCGGCAGAGTTTATCCTGCACAATCATCACCCACGGTTTTTGGCAAAGGTTGAGCAGCTTGATTTTGACGAACTTGAAAACAGACCCGAAAAGCCGTTTGCTGATATTCTTTATGTGGCAGGTGACGGAGCAATGTTGATTTACCGCCTTTCAGTAACTGAATTTTATGAACGTGCTGATGAGGTGGATGTTCTCGATGAACTATTTCCCGCACGCGATTATTATACCCATTATATTCAGGATATTGAAGCCGAAGATGATGGGAAAGAGGGTTTTCCGGTTAAGGATTTCAGTCCCGAACTGCCTGGATTAAAAATATTACAATCGACTGAAATTTGGACAGTTATTTACAATGGGGTCGTTGCGGAATTTACCTCTGAAGATGATATGGATGAATTTCTTGAAAATGATCTCAATATTGAGCCTGATTTACTTGATAAAGGGGTGATCAATCAGTTTGAATAGAAGCTCCATTTTATACGGAGTATTTGATTGTTATGCTACTGGCCTCTTGCGACTGGCTACTGGCACATATTGCTGGAAGATTATTTTCTATCTCAAATCAATGACACCAACATCTTTATCTGTAATTCTCTATATTCCTTTTTCTCAGATAGTAATGATATAAGGGGAAACCCAAAACAGATATAAGGATAATTGAGGTTCCCAGGTAGAATCCTCCTGTCATATGTTCAGTCTCTCCGAATATGAAGAAAGCCATAATAATGCCGTAAACCGGTTCAAGGTTAATGGTTAGTGCAACAATGTAGGCAGATAAGTGCCTCATAACATCTACCTGAATTGCAAATGCATAAGCCGTACAGATGGTTCCGAGAATCAGTAAGTAAACGATATCGGCCGGAGAGGGAAGTAATATAGGTGAACTTTCTAACGTCGAAAAAAACAGATAAACTGTAATTCCGGATAATCCACCCAACATTTCATAAAAACTGATCACAGATGCTTTTTGTTGCATCACCATTTTTTTGTTGATTACGGTGAATAGTCCACCAAGGAAAGCTGAAATGAGTGCGACAATGATACCGGTAGTATAGCGTATTTCAAATCTGAAAATTAAGTATAATCCGAATATAATAAGCAGTCCAACAATTACTTCAATAACATTGATCCGTTTACGAAAGAAGAAGGGCTCAAGCAAACTCGTAAAAAAAGTAGCTGTTGCCAGACATCCAAGCGTGACCGAAACATTCGAAATTTTTATCGCGCCAAAAAATGTAATCCAATGTAAAGCAACAATTATCCCAATTCCAAACAATTTTAGGAACTGCGCACGGTTAACCGAGAGATCCGTTTTCTTCCAGTGCAGAAAAAAAAAGAAGGTGACAACGGCAATCAGCATCCTGTACCAGACTAACTGCGAAGCAGGAAGAGTGATAAACTTTCCAAGAATTGCCGTAAATCCATAGATTAAAACTATAAAATGGAGTTTAAAATGACTTGAAAGCAACTGATTTTTCAAAGCACAAAATTTTGTTCAAAGATAGTTGATGATTCAAATAAATTGGGCCGAAAATGAAAGTTAATACCACCCGACTTTACAAAAAATGACCCCGATATTTCAATACCGGGGTCAACAATTGAAAACCTACTAACCTAATAAACCTAACCTAATAAACCTAACCTAATAAACCTAACCTAATAAACCTAACCTAATAAACCTACCAAAATTAACCAAACCAAATCATCCAATAAAGTATACCTCTTAAACAACAGGGATTAAAAAAAGTTCAATTATTCAAATTTATTGACCATTTTTTGCACTTTCTTTGTTGCTCTTCAATGTTGTTTTGAATATTAAGTTTGATTTTTGAAACAAATTATTATTCCTGGAAGAAAATGAATCGATAAGAAGAATATTAAATTATTGTAATGTGTTATAAAATAGGCTGTTAACAAAACATGAAATAAGTCATAAATGACATTTAATCCAGTGTTTATACTTTTCGTAAATTTGACGAGATAATTGGATTATAAATCAAATTAAGCGAACGTGAAAAAAATAATCATTCCGCTGGCTGTCATATGTTTATTGACGTCCTGCATAAAACAAGAGAAAAAAACAACCGTAATGAATCCATTTTTTGATGCTTACAATACGCCATTTGGTGTTCCACCCTTTGATAAAATTCAGAACAGACATTACTTACCAGCTTTTGAGGAGGGGATTAAACAGCATGATGCAGAAATAAAAAGTATTACCGACGATGAAAAGTCTCCCAATTTCGCTAATACGATTGAAGCACTTGATAATA
>Ga0302286_10003583_pt1 | contig 10464 bp, 8 predicted proteins | sample III_Fen_E2_3_FD_198765 | JGI IMG/M metagenome (GOLD analysis project Ga0302286, IMG submission 198765) | Peat permafrost microbial communities from Stordalen Mire near Abisko, Sweden - III_Fen_E2_3 | ecosystem: Environmental > Terrestrial > Soil > Wetlands > Permafrost | place: Sweden: Abisko...
GTTGGTGGAAAAGATATTACCGCACTTAAAGGTGAAGAATTGCGTCGTTTCAGAACCAATATTGGTATGATATTTCAGCAGTTCAATCTTATTAACACAAAAACAGTGTACGACAATATAGCTTTTATAATGAAAGCTGTTGGAAAAAATAAAGATGAAATTAGAAAACGTGTCCCTGAAGTACTGGAATTAGTAGGATTAACTGATAAAGCTCAGTCTTATCCGGCTAAACTTAGTGGAGGAGAAAAACAACGTGTTGGAATTGCACGCACTCTGGCTAACAATCCCAGAATTATTCTATGCGACGAACCAACTTCAGCACTCGATTTGGAAAACACCAATGCGATTCTTAGACTTTTAAAAGAAATAAATGAGAAGTTACATATCACTACTGTAATTATTTCGCATGAAATGCAGGTTATTAAGAAAATATGTAATCGGGTAGCAGTAATGCAATATGGAGAAGTAGTTGAACTTGATGAAGTTTTCTCTGTTTTTACAAATCCAAAACATGAGTACACTCGTACGCTTATTCAACATACACAAGATTTTGATCTGCCCGATCAGCCATTACAAGGAGATAGATTCAAAACAGTTAAAATTTTATACAGAGGCGATAAAGCTTGCGAGGCAGTTATTTCAAATACAATTAAGAAGTTTGACATTACTATCAATATTTTATTAGCAAAGGTGGAATACATAACCAACAAGCCTTTCGGAGTAGTAGTGGTTCAACTTATTGGTTTCCCTGAAAAAATAGCAGAAGCTGAAAATTATATCAAAGAAAATACATTCAGAGTATTGGATCTGGTTGATTAATAACAATATGAAAGAGTTGATTTTTTTTAATATCGTAGTATTCGTTTAAAATATTGTATGGAATTATGAAAGCATTATCATTTTCAGAACTTTTCGATTATCTGTCTCAGGCTTTTGGAGAAACATTAATAATGTGTAGTATATCGCTTGTCATGTCTATAATACTGGGAATAACTATTGGATTATTCATTTTTACGACACGTGGCGGGTTCTTTTGGAATAATAAAGCGTTGAATTTTTCAGGTGGATTATTAATAAATATTATTCGATCAATACCGTTTATTATTTTACTTGTACTTCTGTTACCGGTTACAAAATTATTGATAGGTACAACAATTGGACCTGTAGCAGCTTCAGTTTCTTTGTCAATAGCATCTCTAGCCTATTTTTCGCGCATGGTTGAAAGTTCGTTAAACGAGGTTGATAAAGGAGTAATTGAAGCAGCAAAAGCTTTCGGAGTGAGTAATTGGCTTATTATTAAAGGTGTATTGTTACCAGAAGCATTACCTGGCATTTTACGTGGTACTACTATTCTTGCAATCGGGTTAATCGGTAATTCTGCAAGTGCAGGTATGGTTGGTGGAGGAGGTATAGGTGACCTTGCCATTCGTTTTGGTTTCTATCGCTATCAAACAGATATTATGTTTATAACAGTAATTTTACTTATCGTATTAGTACAAATCATACAAATGACCGGTGATTGGATTGCAAAAAAAACAGAGAAGAAATAATAATTTCGTTTATAAAAAATATAATGCAATATAAAGAAGTGAAATGAGTAGAAAATATGGTTTTAAACATCGAAAAGAGTATTGTGTATTTGGGATATTCAAAAGTTATTATTGTTGATAGATCTATAATTCTACTATCTGAGACTGCTTTTTTAAGAAGAGACAGTAAAGATAAATTTAGTTTTTTATATTAAAATAATAAAGTGTCTTCTATTCCGACGGCAATTGGCTTCAGAGACACTTAACACCAAAACAATTAGAGTTATGATAAAAGTATTACAAAAATATAGAAGAACAGGTTGGAGTCTTCAAAAGATTGGAGTCATCACCTTCTTATTGATTTCTTCGTTGACTATTTGTGCTCAGCAAAAAAAAATAGTAGTAAAAGGTAGAGTACTTGATGATAAAACAAATGAAGCTATTATCGGAGCAGCAATTAAAATACGAGGACTGGAAAAAGAAATACAAATTGGAACTGTTTCTGATGTTAATGGAAATTTTAGTATTGATGTCAAATCGTTCCCTGTAACCCTTTCCATTAGTTATCTTGGTTATCAGGGACAAGAATTTGATATATATGAATATACAGTACCAGTTACACTTTATCTTTCACAAAATTTAAATTCTTTAAATGAAGTCGTTGTAGTCGGATACGGAACTCAAAAACGTAAAGAGTTGACAGGTTCTATATCCTCTATTCCAGATAATTTATTAAAGCAACCTGTTTTGTCATTCGATCAACTAATTGGTGGAGCAGTGCCTGGTTTAGTAGTAAATCAAAATTCGGGTCAGCCAGGAGCTTCTTCAACTGTTCGTATACGTGGTGGTAACTCAATAAATGGAGGAAACGAACCACTTTATGTGATAGATGGTTTTATTGTTTACAATGATAATAGTAATAGTAAAACTTCCGAAGCTAAAACAAATCTGGTTAGTAATGCCGATGCCAATTTGAATTTACTTTCGACCATTAATCCTTCAGATATTGAGTCTGTTGAAGTTTTAAAAGATGCTTCGGCAACAGCTGTTTATGGTACGCGAGGTGCAAACGGAGTTATTATTATCACTACCAAAAAGGGGAAAAAAGGATCAAACAATGTTTCTTATCAATCAACTTTTGGATGGTCGGAAATCGCTAAAAAACCGAATCTTCTTAATGGTCAACAATGGTGGAGTTTGTATAAAACTATTGTACCACAATCCGATTGGAAAGATCCTAGTAAAGATGGATTTGATCCGACAAAAACTTTTGATTGGGTAGGTGCTGCTTTAAGAAAAGGTTTAACACAAGATCATCAAATTTCAATTAGTGGTGGTGATGCTAAAAGTCGATATGCTGTTTCAGGAAACTATACATCACAGGACGGTATTTTAAAAAATACAGGTTACGAACGTTACTCTTTCCGTGCAAATTTAGAAAAGGATGTATATAAAAATTTCCGTTTTGGTATAAATGCAATTGGTAGTCATTCAAAACAAAATACATTGGGCTCACTGTCAAATGATAATGTAGTGAATACCTGGGTTTCTCTTTTAAGATCGTCACCTGTTGTTCCGATTTACAATGCTGATGGAACATTTAATTATAATAATCCTTTTTCTGTTAATGCTCAAGAAAATGCACTGGCTGATTTGTTAACAACAACAAGTGAAACAAAAGTAAATCGTGTATTGGGTAACTTTTTTGCAGAATACAAAATTTTACCTTCGTTGACAGCAAAGGTGAATTTAGGAACTGATTTACTTGGTAGCGATCAAAATTATTTTGCTCCTGCAAATTCAGGTGGAGGAAGACAAACTAATGGATATGCTACAAAAGGGAGTAAAACGGTTGACTCATGGCAATCAGAATTTACATTGAACTATGACAAAACATTCGATAATATACACCATGTTGGAGCATTACTCGGTTATACTTTCCAGCGTTCTGATATGGAATATAGCGAAGCTATTTCAACTAACTTTCTTAATGAAACAACTACATATAACAGTTTACAAAGTGGTTCAGCTTCAACACCATATTCAGGAGCACAAACAGATGTGCTGATTTCATATCTCGGTCGTATTAATTATACATTACTTGATCGTTACAATCTGACAACAACTTTGCGTGCAGATGGATCTTCCCGTTTTGGATCGAACAACCATTGGGGCTATTTCCCTTCACTCGGGTTATCATGGAATGCGAACGACGAAAAATTCCTTAAAGGATATAAAGATTTGAGTAACCTGAAATTACGTATAAGTGCAGGTTCTACCGGAAATCAGGAAATACCTGCTTATTTGTACGAAAGCACCCTTGAACCACAGACTTATTCTTATGGAGGTACTGTAGTAACCGGATATGCATCAACCATTACAAAGTACAATCCTGATTTAAAATGGGAACGTACTGCCCAATATGATGCAGGTTTTGATCTTGGCCTTTGGAAAGATCGTTTGACATTAACTTTTGATGCTTACTACAAAAAGACCAGTGATCTCCTGCTTTTATTACCAGTTCAAGCAGCAACAGGTTATGAAAATACATACTCAAATATAGGTGCAGTATCCAATAAAGGTGTTGAACTAGGATTGAATGTTCAAGTTATCAAGTCTAAAGATTTTAATTGGTCCAGTGTTCTGACTTGGTCCAGTAATAAAAACGAGGTTCTTAATTTAGGAGGGTTAGATCAAATACAACCGGAATTTCCTGCTGCAGGTGCACTTTCAACAGTATATCCTACAATTGTAAAACCAGGACTTCCATTAGGAACATTTTATGGTTATCAGTTTGCAGGAGTAGTACAAAAAGGCGATGACCTTACTAAAATTGCAGCTCCAAGCTGGATCACAGGATACACTGCTCAACCTGGAGACCCAAAATTTGTAGATCAAAATGGGGATGGTAAAATTACTCCGGAAGATAAAGTAATTCTGGGTAATGCACAACCAAAATTTACTCTTGGATTTAATAACTCATTTACATATAAAAAATTCGACCTGTCGTTTTATATTGCTGTAAGTTATGGAAATAAATTGTATAATGCGCTGGAAAACAAGTTGGAACTTGTTAACCGTACTTATAACTCATCTGCAATTTTAGCTAATAGTTGGACAACAACTAATGCATCAACTACAGTTCCTCGTGCATACGAAGCTAGTACATTCAACATGGATAGCCGCTATATTGAAGATGCATCATACTTAAAACTAAAGAACCTGAGCATAGGTTATACATTCCCTTTCAGGGTTAAGGGTGTGGATAATAAATCTTCATTACGAATATTTGCAACTGCACAGAACTTGTTAACTCTTACAAAATACAGTGGCTTTGATCCAGAATCATCACGTGTCGGAAATTCGAGTTACGAACAAAGTCCATTATATCAGGGCGTTGATTATGGGGCATACCCATCTTCAAAAACATTCCTGTTAGGTTTAAATATAAATCTGTAAAATGTCAATTTTAAAAAATTAAGAGATTAAGTTATATGAAAAAAATATTAATAATCATATTAGCAGGTTTTGTTTTTTCTATTACATCCTGTACCGATCAGTTGAATCAATATCCTGCCGGAGAACTTTCAATAGACAATTATTATAAAACTGAAAGTGATGCCATTACAGCAGTTGATGGAATCTATGCAATATTAGTCCATAGCACTAAAAATACACCTCTCTATGGTGATCAAATTCTTTATTTGAACGATTTGGCTTCTGATTACATGATTACCGGATCTAACTCGAATAGTCCTGAAACACGTGCTATAAGTACTGATAGTTACGATGCAAGCAATTTTGAAGTACAATGTACCTGGGAGCAAATATACAAAGGAATATCACGTGCCAATATCTCAATTGACAAGATACCAAATGTAGAAGGTTCTCAAACGTTAAAAAGTCGTCTTATAAACGAAGCAAAATTTTTACGGGCATTGCTCTATTTCAATGCTGTTCAGTTTTGGGGCGATGTACCATTAATTGAACATACTGAATATAGTGCAGATAAATTGAATCGTGCACCGGTTGACTCCGTTTATTCTTTTATTATTAAAGATTTAAAAGATGCTCAAAATCTGCCAGCAACACAGACAGATCCCGGACGGGCAACAAGTGGAGCAGCAACAGCACTTCTTTCAAGAGTTTATTTAGTTCACTCAAGTCTTCCCAGTGCTAATGTTACCGATGACCTGAATAATGCCGTAAAATATGCTTCTAATGTAATTAGTGGAGGTCAATATCAGCTGTTTTCAAATTTTTATGATGCTTTCGATCCTGCAAAAAAGAATGGTAAAGAACATATTTTTTCTGCTCAGTATTCAGTAGGACAGGAAAGTGGCTGGGCCGGTAATGCTACCGCACATTGTGTATGGAGTACTTATTTCAATGGACAAACACCCGTGTTGATTGTTTCTGATACAACTTTGTTTTACAAAAGCTATGCAGTAGGAGATCAGCGTCGCGAAGGCAGTTATGCAAAACAACTGTACAATCCGTCTACGAATAGCGTTTATGTTTTTGAAATTCCTCGTTTCCGAAAATATATTGACACAACAAATGTTTTGGCATGGTATTCTTCAGCTATTAATACTGATATCATACGCTATGCTGATGTTTACTTCACATTAGCCGAATCATTGAATGAACTTGGAGGACCTGATAATGTATATAATGGTATAAGTGCTTATAATGCCCTTAACGAAATTCGTCGCCGTGCTTTCCGAGAAGGAAAATATAGCATAAATTCAAATAATCCTTCTCCAAATAGTCACGATTTGAGTGGACTCTCAAAGGATCAGTTCAGAGAGATTTTGCAAAAGGAAAGATATTTTGAGTTTGTCACAGAACAAACCCGTTGGTTTGACCTTGTGCGTTGGAAAAAATTAGTACAATCAATTAAACTTATACCTGCAAAAAGTTCAGTTTCTATCCGCAACTATCGTTTTCCTATACCAGACTCGGAACGTAAACTTAACCCAACCGGATTGTGGCAAAATTACGGATATACAGGTTCGACAATTACCACAAGTCCTTATGATGTAACTTATAAATAGGATTCGATTGTAAAAGCTGAATTTCCATCCTGTCGGATATTGGTTTATCCGACAGGAAAAAATTATTACTTTAACATTAGAGAGAAATGAAAGACGTTTATGAATTTTTAAAAAAGATTGGTTTTTATTTTTTGGCTTCCGTTGATGGCAATCAGCCGAAGGTAAGACCTTTTGGAACTGTAATTATTTTTGAAGACAAAATTTACATTCAGTCGAGCAAAACAAAGCAGGTGGCAAAGCAGATTGCTATTAATCCGAAAATAGCTATCAGTGCATCAACAGCCGATACATGGTTACGGATTGAAGCTGAAGCTGTTGAAGATGACCGTATAGAACCTAAAGAACAAGTACTCAATGAATATCCTTTTCTTCGTTCTAACTATCAGGATAATCCTGATAGTATAGTTTGGTATTTAAAGAATGCCACTGCAACGATTGAAAAATTCGGTATCGAAAAACAGATTTTCCATTTTTAATTGATAATTTAATAATTAGATATATGGCAATTGATGTAGAAAGTAAAATATGCGGTTCGCGTGAATCTCGTGTAGGTTCAATAACTGCTTATGCAGGAACATTAAGCAATGTAAAAGAACAGTTGGATACACATGGGTGTGTTGGGGAACAAAAGCGATGTTTTAGTCAAGCTGCTGGTTGTGCCTCAGGTTGTGCTTTAGCTATGATGTCAGAGATAAATGATATAGCAATTGTTCATCATGGTCCTTCTGGTTGTGCATCAATAGCTGCGATAAAGCCGGCTCTTGACCTTTTAGCAAATGCTATAGGCCGGGATAGAAGTCATTTTGCTTACACTTGTACCGATATGACTGAAGCAGACACCGTATTTGGGTCCACTGATAAATTAAGAGAGGTTGTGCTGGAAACCTATAGACGATATAAACCCCAGGCAATTTTTATAGGGGCTTCCTGTGTAAGCGGAATAATTGGTGAAGATTTGGAAGGAGTAATAGATGAACTTAAAGAAGAAATAGATATTCCTGTAGGAGTTATTCATTGCGAAGGTTTTAAGTCTAAAATATGGGCATCCGGCTTTGATGCTACTTATCATGCAGTGCTCAAATATATTGTAAAACCACCTAAGAGGAAAACTAACAAGGTAAACATCATTGGTTTTACTGCCGGTATGGCTTGGAATACCCGAGAAGATATTATCAAGATACTTGATGTACTAGATTTGGAGCCTACATTCCTGTTAGCAGCTTCAACAGTTGAAGAACTGGAGCATCTTTCCGAAGCAACTGCGTCTATTACTACATGTAGTACATTGTCATCTTACCTGGGTATAGGACTGGAAACCGCTTATGGAGTTCCTTTCATTCGCTCGTTGCAACCTCATGGTATCATTGGATACGAGGATCTTTTTAGTAAACTGGCCAAATTGGTAAATAAGGAAGCTGAACTGGAAGCATATTTGCAGGAAGAGCGCGAAATTTATTTACCACAGATTGAGAAAGTAAAGGAAAAACTCATAGGAAAACGTGCTATGGTGGCAATGGGTCCGAATCTGGGAGCAAATATTGCACGTGTGTTGCAGGAATTTGGTGTAATTGTCGAACATTTGACTGCATGGCACTTTGATTCGCAATACGATGATGGTACACGTCCTCAGGCACTTCAATATCTACTCGACAATTCACCCAATGATATCAACTATTCGGTGAATCACTTACAGAATTTTGAATTTATGAACATATTAATCAGGGTTAAACCTGATATTTTCTTATCACGCCATCCAGATTCAGCCATATGGTCGATGAAAATCGGTATACCGGGTTATTGTGTGTATGATGAATACAATGTGTTTGGATATAAAGGTACATTACGTTTTGGTAAAACGATACTGGATCTTATTACCAATCGTAGTTTCACTGAAAACCTTTCGAAACATGTTCGTTTACCATACACCGATTGGTGGTTGAAACAGCAACCCCATGCATTTCTTGAAAAAGCATGACAACAATTATAATTTATAATAAGAATAGAAAATTAAAATAATGAGCGAGATATTAGACGAACCAAGATATGTTTGTGCGCTGGGTGGAGCGCAAAGTGTACAAGCAATATACAGAGCTGTTCCGATTTTTCATTCGGGTCCTGGTTGTGCTGCCCGTGTATCTGGTAGTTCTTCCGGAACAGGGTATCTTGCTACCAATACTTTTCCCTGTACCAATATAGCGGAAACTGAAGTTATTTTTGGTGGAGAGGGTAAATTGTACGATATAATTGAAAATAGTCTCAAAGTAATTGATGGTGATCTTTTTGTAGTTCTGTCCGGTTGTACTACCGAGATAGTGGGTGACGATTTGGAACAAGTTGTAGGTGATTTTAAGGACGCAGATAAACCTGTTATCTCTGTTAATACACCTGGTTTTAAAGGCACAAATTACGAAGGTCATGAATGGGTGGTGGATGCTATTATCAATCAATACCTAACGCGTTTACCAAAAGGTGAAAAGATTAAAGGATTAGTAAATATTTGGGGACCTGTACCTTCTCACGATCCATATTGGATTGGAGATTTGCGTGAACTTGAAAATCTGATTCGTGAAATAGGATTAACACCCAATATTATTTTTGGAGAGCATCGTGGCATTAAAAACCTGAACAAGGTTCCTCTGGCAGAATTCAACCTACTTGTATCTCCATGGGTTGGTTTAAACAATGTAAAACTTTTGGAAGAAAAATTTGGTACACCCTATCTGCATTATCCGACTTTACCCAGTGGAGCCCATGAAACATCTGCTTTTTTAAGATCTGTTGCTCAATTTGCAAAAATAGATCTTGCTCCAATAGAAGAAATTATTGCTTTACACGAAGAAGAATATTACTATCATTTGGAACGCAATGTAAGCGTTTTCTTTGAAAACCGTACGGCTTCAAAGATGTTTTCAACAGTATCAACAGCTTCAAGGGCTTTGTCTGTGGCAAAGTTTCTGGTGAACGATTTTGGATTAATGCCTAACAAACAGTATATTACAGAAAATGTTCCAGTAGAACATCAGGACCGTATAGCCGGTTATTTTAAAGAATTTAGGTATGGTGTTGAAGCTGAGACTATTTTCACAACGGATGGATATAATATTCAGGAACAAATAGAAAAAGAATATTACTTTGGCCCCCCATTGATTGTCGGAAGTATTTTTGAAAAGAAAATAGCAAAAAAATTAAATGGGAATTTCTTATGTGTTAGTTCTCCTTTCCAGCAAAAAGTAGTATTACATAGTTCGTATGTAGGCTATCATGGGGGATTAAAATTCTTAGAGGACTTGTTTACTGGAGTATATCAGACTTATAATTAAAACAGAAATCTTTTTATGTCATATAGAATAGCAATAGCAAGCAGTGATGGAGAATCTGTAAATCAACACTTCGGACAGGCAGGGAATTTTCTTATTTATGAAGTATCAGAAGGGCATGTTGATTTTATTGAGGATAGGGAAGTAATATTTGACCCGGAGATCCATACTCAATCTGATGCGAATTTTGAAAGGGTGACAATTTTACTAAGTGATTGTAAAGCAGTTTTTGTCCTAAAGATAGGTGAAAGAGCAATTAGATATCTTTTAGTAAATGGAATTAAAAGTTTTGCAGTAAATTTTTCATTGAACTTCATATTCACTACACTTATAAAAAGACAAAACAGTAGAATTAAACTTTTGTGAAAGAAGTATCCTTTGAAAGAATGATTTTGTTAAATAATAAATTCAATATAAACAACTAATGATATTTCAAAAATAATATCATTTTAGAAATCGAATTATGGCAGTAGATTTAAAAAATAGCGTGTGTGATTCACGTGAATCACGCTTAGAATCAATAACAGGATATTCAGGAACATTGAATGATCTGAAAGAGAA
>Ga0302286_10003586_pt1 | contig 10453 bp, 8 predicted proteins | sample III_Fen_E2_3_FD_198765 | JGI IMG/M metagenome (GOLD analysis project Ga0302286, IMG submission 198765) | Peat permafrost microbial communities from Stordalen Mire near Abisko, Sweden - III_Fen_E2_3 | ecosystem: Environmental > Terrestrial > Soil > Wetlands > Permafrost | place: Sweden: Abisko...
ATGAACGGCGGCACACGCGCGAAATCTCCGAGTACGGCGGCATTTCGAACATCATGCCGGTATACGCGACCATCTCACTGATCATGTTCATGTCGTCGATGGGCCTGCCACTGCTGAATGGCTTCATCGGCGAATTCAGCATTCTGCAAGGCACGTTCATGGAGAACAAGTACTGGGCGGCATGGGCGGCTCCGGGCGTGATCCTGGCCGCTGCGTACCTGTTGTGGCTCTATCAGCGTGTGTTCTTTGGGAAGAACGAAAATCCCAAGAACGCGTTGCTGAAAGATCTTTCAGCGCGTGAAATGGCGACGTTTGTTCCGCTGGTGATCCTGGCGTTCGCGATTGGACTCTATCCCAAGCCGCTGTTCCAGATTCTGGCCACTCCAGTGAACAACCTGGTGGCGACGATCCGGCCCGACTATCCGGGCGTGACGAAGCCCGTGCTCGCGACGGAGCCTGGTAAGACCGAGCAGGTGACACCGACGGCAGCGCCGCAGACGGCTCCGGACGAGAAGGCCCCAGCAACGACCGTTACTCCGTCACAGACGGGTGTAACCAAGAAAGACGCGCCGGTATCGGCAAGGACGGCACAATTGACTCCCGCGGCGGCGGCCGCCGGCGGGAAGTAGGGTGACACTGTGAGGATTTCGCTCGGCATGTATTTTTCGAGCACTGACTATCTGCTGGCGCTGCCAATGGTCATGTTGGCCATGTTTGCCCTGGGCATTCTGCTGATTGACTTGCTGCTGCCTAAAGAGTGGAAGGCCGTAAACGCTTTTGTGGCGCTGGCAGGGCTGGCTTTCTCGGCGATCGCGGTGGGCAAGTTGCAACTCGCGTATCGCATGGCAGAGCAGCGCGGCAACGTCATTGAGGCCTTCACCGGCTTTATGGGCGCGCTAGTGATGGACCGCTTTGCCATCTACTTTTTCTACCTATTCCTGACCGGCGCGGCCATCGCGATCCTGATGTCGATGCGCTACCTCGAGATTGAGCAGGAGAACCACGGCGAATTTTATGCGCTGATATTGTTCTCGGTCGTCGGCATGATGTGCATGGCCGCAGGCTATGACATTGTGCTGTTGTTTATTGGCCTTGAATTGATGGCCATCTCGACCTACGTGCTGGTGGGCTTCCTGCGGCGCGACAAGCGGTCGAACGAGGCGGCGCTGAAGTATCTGCTGCTGGGCGCGTTTTCATCGGGACTATTCGCCTACGGATTGTCGTTGTTCTACGGAGTCACGGGCAGCACGAATCTTGGCATGATCGCCCGCAACCTGTCGGCGGTAATGGCGCAGCGGCCGCACGATCCTATTGTCGCGTTTGCGCTACTGACCACGACCGTCGGCCTGCTGTTCAAGATTGCGGCTGTGCCGTTCCATCAATGGGCGCCGGACGCCTACGAAGGCGCGCCCACCAGCGTGACCGGGTTCATGTCGGTTGCAGTGAAAGCCGCCGGATGGGCGCTGCTGCTCAGGGTCTTCCTGTTCGGCCTGGGTCCGTTGCGCGCGATGTATGTGCCGCTGCTAATCATCGTGTCGATCATCACGATGACCGTCGGGAACCTGGCGGCGATTTCGCAGAACAACCTGAAGCGGCTGCTGGCGTACTCGTCCATTGCGCACGTAGGCTATATGCTGCTTGGCTTGGTCGCGAGCGATGGCGTGAACAACTCTACGGGAATCATGGCCATCATGATTTACCTGCTGGTGTACACGTTCATGAATCTCGGCGCATTCGCGGTGATCACGTCGTTGCGGCGGCGGAACATTATTGGCGACGATATCGACGACATCGCGGGGTTGTACTCCAAGGCCCCGGTTGAGACGATGCTGATGCTGGCGTTTATGCTTTCGCTGGCGGGTATTCCTCCGCTGGCGGGATTCTGGGGCAAGTATTTCATCTTCCTCAGCCTGATCCAAACGGGACACTACACGCTGGCTGCGGTGGCTGTCCTGTATTCCGTGATCGCGCTTTATTACTACATGCGCATCGCCAGCACGATGCTCATCAAGCCGGCGACCGAAACCGAACCAGTAAGCGTCGGCCCTGCAATGGGACTAGCACTGGCGCTAACAGCGGCGGGAACCATCGGCATCGGCATCTTCCCCAACTTCGTCATCAATGCGGTGAATTGGTCGCTGGGGATCATGGGCAGCGCGCACACGGCGATGTTGATGCGGTAGCAAGTTACACCAGCAAGAGGGGGCGGCGATATGCCGTCCCTTTTGCTTTTGTATAATCGATAGGTTGTACCCCATCCTCGAGGTGAATCCTTTGCAGGCAGAGATCGGAATTATTGGTGGGAGTGGCCTGTATTCCATGCCGGGCCTGACCGATATGCGCGAGGTGTCGCTGGAGACGCCGTTCGGAGCGCCATCAGACGCCTACGTTCTAGGTACATTGAGCGGTCGCAAGGTTGCGTTTCTGTCGCGTCACGGTCGTGGGCATCGCCTCATGCCGACCGAGTTGCCGTATCGCGCCAATATTTACGGCTTTAGGCAGCTTGGCGTCGAGCGCATTGTTTCGCTGTCGGCCGTGGGCTCCCTGAAAGAAGAGCACAAGCCGCTGGACTTCGTCATCCCCGATCAATTTGTCGATCGCACGCGGCATCGCGTGGATACGTTCTTTGGCGACGGCTTGGTGGCGCATGTCGCGCTGGGCGAACCGATCTGCGATGAAGCGGCGGAGGTGGTTGCGAGGGCCTGCGACAGCGCGGGAGTGACCGCGAAGTCGGGTGGGACGTATCTGTGCATGGAAGGGCCGCAATTCTCCACCAAGGCCGAGTCGAACCTCTACCGCAGCTGGGGCATGGACGTCATCGGCATGACCAACCTCACCGAGGCGCGCCTAGCGCGGGAAGCCGAGCTTTGCTATGTGACCGTCGCCATGGTTACCGATTACGACTGCTGGCATCCTGATCACGACCACGTGACGGTCGACCAGATTGTCGCCGTGCTGGTAAAGAATGCCGAGAACGCCTGCAATGTGGTGCGGGAAGCCGTGGCCGCCATGCCCAAAGAGCGCGTGTGCACCTGCGGTTCAGCCTTGAAGCATGCCATCATCACTCACAAAGAACATGTGCCGCCGGCAACCTTGGAGCGCCTGAAGCTTATTGTCGGAAAGTATTTCGAAAAGAACTCATAGGAGCATCCTCTTGTCGATAGTCGTTGTTGGTTCTGTTGCCTTCGATAGCCTGAAAACCCCTTACGGTGTTCGCGAAAAAGTGCTGGGTGGTGCCGCCACCTACTTCTCGCTGTCCGCCAGCTATTTCACCGACGTACGCGTTGTGGGCGTGGTCGGCGACGACTTCCTGCCCGAGCACGAAGCCGTAATGAACAAGCGCGGCGTGGATACGCGTGGCATTCAGCGGGCCGAGGGCAAGACGTTCTTCTGGAAGGGCGAGTACGGCGACAACGTCAACGAGGCCAAGACGCTGCAGACCGACCTGAACGTCTTCGCCAGCTTTCAGCCGCAACTTCCGGCCGAGTACCTCACCTCGGAATTTCTCTTCCTGGCTAACATCGATCCGGTCTTGCAGGCGAAGGTGCGCGATACCATGCCCAACGCAAAATTGGTTGGTGGCGACACCATGAATTACTGGATCAACGACCACCGTGCGAACCTTGGCGAAATGCTGAAACGCGTGGATGTGTTGCTGATCAACGACACCGAGGCCAAGATTCTCGCCGCTGACAACAGCCTGCCGCGGGCGGCGCGTAAGGTGCTGGAGCTGGGGCCGAAGGCGTTGGTGATCAAGCACGGTGAGTACGGAGCGACCATCTTCTTCCGCGACGGACAATTCGGCGGAGGTAGCCACCCGTTCCGCGCACCGGCATTGCCGCTGGAAGAAGTCCGTGATCCCACTGGAGCCGGAGACAGCTTTGCCGGAGGCTTCATGGGCTACATTGCATCGCAGGGCGAAGTGACGCGCAATGTCTTGAAGCACGCTATGTTTTACGGCAGCGTGATGGGCTCGTTCTCGGTCGAGCGCTTCGGCACGGAGCGGCTACAGTCACTGACGCGGGAAGAAATCGACCAGCGGTTCAACGTCTTCCGCGAGTTGACGCATCTGGACTAGCGCTTCAGGGCTTTGGACTGTGCAGCCGGGCTCTGGCCCGGCTGTTTTCTTTGCAATGTGTCTGCTATACGCGCCGGTCTTCTGGCAATGCGCTAGAGATGGCGTCGCGTACTTGGGCCATAAGTGTCTCGCGTTCTCCAAACTCTGATGGCTCAATCGGCGGGTGGAATACGACTGTCGTGGTGCCTCCTCGGCTGGCGAATTGGCCTTTTGGCCAGCACTCGTAAGTTCCCAGCAAAGTTACGGGCACCACGGGCACGCCGGCTTCCACGGCCAAGTGGAATGGACCCTTCTTGAAGGGCAGCAAGCGGCCGTCCAGCGAGCGTGTTCCTTCGGGAAAGATAACCATATTCAGCCCGCGCCGCAAAACTCTCGCTGCAGCGTGCACGCTTTCAATCGCCGCTTCGCGGTTGTGACGATCGACGGGGACCATTTCCGCCATTTTCAGTACTCTGCCAAAGATCGGTACGCGGAGGACTTCCTTCTTCAGCAGCACCGAACAGCGACCGGGAATGTTGGGCACGAAAACCGGCGGATCCAAGTTACTTGCATGATTCGACATGAAAATGTAACTGCGCGCGGGATCCAGATTCGACATGCCGAGCACATTGATCTTAATGCCAGCCACCCGCACCCCGGTAATCCCAAGCTTCATCCCGATTCGATACAGCGGCATGACATTGCCGGTCAGAATTGTATAGAGCAACATGATTGGGGCGACAACCAAAGTCGAGATTGCCCAAAACAGAAGCATCACCAGGGTCCGAATCATTGGGTACCGCCAATCTCGTCGTCACCGTGAATCCACGCCTGCCGATGGGCGCGCTGCTCAGGCGTAATGTTCGGAACATCTTGCAGGATGAACACCTGCTCGTCATAAGCGAAAAGTTTGAGCTTAACCTTGTGCTCACCCTTCGCGTTGGCCAATTTGAGCTTAATGGTTGCTCCTTCGCGCATGCGTGATAACTGCTCATCGAGCCCCGCGTCAGCCGGTTTGCCATTCAACTCGATGACTTTATCGCCAACGTTCACGCCCGCACGCTGCGCCTCGCTGCCGGTCGCCACAAAGGCAACGACGGGCGGACCGCCAAGGTTTGCCGAGGTGGTAAAGCCCGGCGTGGCGTGTCGGCCGGTGGTCTCGGCGATTTGCAGGCCAACGAACTGAAAGAACTCGTTGTAGGGCAACTCGCGCACACCTGCGACGTAGTTCTGGAAAAACTCCGCGAAACTTTGGCCGGTGATAGTCTCCGCCGCATGCTGCACCCCGTCTGAGTCGGGGAAGGGTAGTCCCTTTTTCGCGTAATTGTCGTTCATCCAGTGGAACAGATCGCGCAGAGACTTGGCATTATTGGTGAGCTGGCGAATCCGCAGATCCAGCAGAACACCGACCACCTCGCCCTTGTTGTAATAGCTAATGCTGCGTTCCGGCGAGCGATAGAATGTGTTGCCCTCGAACCACGCGTCCAGGCTTGACTCCTCTACCGACTGCCACTTGTGCGCCGAGCGCGACTGCAATTCGCTGATTTCGGCAGCCACGCGATCGATGTATTGCCGCTCTCCGATCAATCCGGCGCGCGACAGGAGCATGTCGCCAACGGTGCTGGTAACGCCCTCGCTGAACCAGAGCGCTCGCGTGTCCATAATGCGCTGGTAATCGATGGGCTCGAGCGATGCCGGACGGATGCGCTTCACGTTCCACAAGTGAAAGAACTCGTGGGCGCTGACGCTTGCCACCGGCATCATGTCGCCACCCAGGTATCGCGCATTCATGTCGATCGCAGTCCCATAGGCATGTTCCATTCCGCCTGCGCCGTGACCGTTGGGAAAGTGATAGAGGAACGTGTAGTTGTCGAAGGGCCGATCGCTCATCCAGTCCACGCCTGCGTGCGTGATCTTGCGAAGGGTGTCAAGCAACTTGCCGCTGTCATAGTCACCGGTGGTATGTACCGCAATGTGGTATGTCGCTCCGTCCTGTTGAAAATCGAAAGTGCGGAACACCCCGACCTCAACTGGACTATCAACCAACTCGTCGTAGTTGCGGGCAACGCCACCCGCATGTTCCTCCTTGCCGGCCGAGAAATCAGCGAACACGTTCAGGTCGCGCAGCTCCCAGTTTGACGGTACGTCAAGTACTTGTACACTCATGCTCTTCGAGCGCGTGGAGGGCGAATACATCAGCACCATGGCCCAATTGAAGAAGCCGTGCTCGATGGAAAGCTGCGATCCAAACGGCCCTGGTGCGTCGAGGTGAATATCGTAATCGACCACCACGCAGGGTCCTGCAGCGCTCACCCGCCACTCGCTGGTCTTCGTTTTCACTAGGGGTACCCGTCTGCCGGATGCGTCCGAAGCGCGCACGTCTTCGACGTTGGCGGCGAAGTCGCGCACCTGGTAAAGCGCGTTCCAGACTGGTATGTCGAGGACGACATCGCCGTTCGCTTGCGTGAATCGAATGCTGACGTGGGCGCGATGATCCACGTTATTGGCAAGCGAGACAAAGTATTCTGTCGGTTGGGACTGCCGACTTGCTGGCGAAGCGCAGGTAACTGGGGTTCGAGCCGACGCGGCGCTCGCGCTCACAACGACGGCCAATGCCAGCGCAGCGAAGTTGCGTTTGGAAAGAGTTCTCACGCGGGCGTCGAAGCCTCGTGCAGCGCCCTTAGCTTCGCGGGCAACTTCTCGTAAATGCCGCCGAAACCGCCGTTAGAGAGGATCGCCACCACATCTCCTTCGCGCAATTCAGGAGAAATGGTCTCGACGATCTCATCGACGGACGACAGCAACCTCGCGGGAGTTCCCCCAGCTTTCAGTCGGGCGATTACGCTCCCCGGATCAAGCCGCTCCGCCGCGGCGATCGCGTCCGACTTGAAGATTCCTGCCAGCACAACTTGGTCGGCGCCAGCGAGGCTTTCCCCAAGTTCCACCTCAAACACCTTGCGGCGCAGAGTGTTCGAGCGTGGCTCCAGTAGTGCCCACAAGCGGCGCCCGGCATAGCGTGTGCGCAATGCCTTCAGGGTCTCGCGAATCGCAGTCGGGTGGTGTGCGAAGTCGTCGATGAAGGTGACGCCATGTATCTCGGCCCTGACTTCCAGTCTGCGTTTGACGCTGCGGAACGAACGCAGCGCGCTCGCGATCGTCTCGACGGGAACACCGTAGTTGGCTGCCATGGCCGCCGCCGCCGTGGCGTTCAATACGTTGTACTCACCCGCCATATGTGATTCGAACTCCGCCCACGGACTGCCGTTGCGAATAACTCTCCAGCGGGTAGCAGTGTCGACGCACTGGATATCGGTGATCCTCCATGTCGAGTTGGCGCTGAACCCGTAACGCTCCACCCGGCAAAAGGCGCGGCTCAAGCACTCGTCCACATTAGGGTGCCCATCCCAGCCGAGAAGCAGGCCACGCTTCGGAATAAGGTTCACCAAGCGCTTGAACGCCGTCTTCACTTCGTCAAGGTCCTTATAGATGTCTGCATGGTCGAACTCGACCGAAGTCAGGATGACTGCATCGGGAAAGTAGTGCAGGAACTTCGGTCCCTTATCGAAGAATGCCGTATCGTATTCGTCGCCCTCGATGACAAATTCCGGCCCGGTTCCCAGCGCAAAGGAACTGCCAAAGTTTTCCGGAATCCCGCCGATTAGGAAACTAGGGGCACGCTGGCTTTCCGCTAACAGCCACGCCAACAGGGAGGACGTAGTTGTTTTGCCATGCGTGCCCGCTATTACCAGGCGGTCTTTGCCGGCGAGAAATTCGTCGAACACGACGCGCGCCATTGACTCGAACGGCACGCGCTGGTCGAGTATGTATTCCAGCTCAACGTTGCCGCGCGAGATAGCGTTTCCCACAATTACTAGGTCCGGCCTCGGCTCAAGGTTCTTTTCGCTGAACGGTTGCGCTACCGGAATGTTGAGTGATGCCAGGAAATCGGACATCGGAGGGTAAGCCGCTGCGTCGGAGCCTGTGACCCGATGGCCCCGCTGCTGCAACATTCCCGCGAGCGATGCCATCGCCGTGCCGCAGATACCGATTAGATGGATGTGCTTGGGCGTCATGATTTGGAGGACGAAACCGCCTCGGCCGTGTTTCGGACAGAAGCTGCAAAGCTCAACGAAACGGTCGCGCCAGCATTGAACGCAACACGCACTCCCAGTGGCAGCGTGAAATTGTTTCGCGAAACGTGTCCCGATCTCAGACCATAGGCGACAGGCACTCCCAAATCACCAAACACCCTCTGGACGACCTGTTGCAGCGTGTAGTCTCCATTGTCCCGGGGCCCGCACTTCAACATTTCGCCAAAGATGATGCCGCGGACTTCCGCCAACTTTCCTGCCATCTTCAACTGCATTAGCATCCGGTCAATGCGGAATGGCGGCTCGGCTACGTCCTCAATAAAAAGGATAGTGTCGAGTGTTTCAATCTCGTAGGGCGTGTCCAACGACGCACACAGCAGCGACAAGCAGCCTCCGTATAACGTACCCTCGGCAGAACCTGACACTAGAGTCTGTACCTCGTCGGTCGCGAACTCTCGCGTGTAGGGTTCACCTGACATCAACGCGCCCGCCCACGACGCTTCGTCAACACCATCTGATCTGACGTCCACATTGAGCATCGGCCCGTGGAAAGTCACAACGCCCGCGGCGTCGCAAAGATAGGTCAGCAGTGTGGTCACGTCGCTACAGCCACAAAATATTTTCGGATTCGCACGCACCAGTTCGAGGTCAATTCTCGGCAGCAGGTAGTTGCAGCCATATCCGCCGCGCGCGCAAATGATAGCCTTGATGTCGCTCCGCGAAAACATCTCGTGAAACTCATCGAGCCGTCGCTGGGCGCTGCCGGCAAAATACAGCTCGCGATCGAGGATCGACGGCAGATAAAACGGTTCGAACCCTTTGCGAATCAGCCACGCGGTACCGGCCTCCAGCGCATCGGCGTCGATTGGCCCCGCAGGTGCGATGATTCCGACCTTGTCGCCCGGCCGAAGAGCAGCCGGACGCAGGCGTTCCGATTGTGCGAATGCCGCCATGAAGAAGGACTATTTTAAACGAAAAACTCGCCGCGACAGAGTATCGTCGCTGGCCCATAGAGGAACAGTTCGTCGTCCCACTGCACCGTTTGCGCACCTCCCGGAGCGCGCACTACGACCGGAGACTTCGCGCGGCCTGTGTGGATGACGGCGGCGACCGAAGCCGACGAACCTGTGCCAGACGACATCGTCTCCCCGACTCCGCGCTCACAGAAGCGAACTTCGATTTCGTGCTCGTTGACCTCGCGGACCAACTCGACATTGGTGCCACGGGGAAAGTCAGGGTGAACTGACGCGTCTCCTGCCCATGTCTGCCAGCCATCCTCGAACTCCGGCACAAACACTACAAAGTGCGGATTTCCCATTGATACCGTGATGCCGTTGAGCACCCTGTCCCGAAGCTTCACAGTCCGCTCCCCGCCGACTTCGGGCATCCCCATCGCGGTGCGGAACTCAAAGGTGTTTCCAATCCTCGCCTTCAGCTCGCAGGTCTTCACCCCGGCATCGGTATGGATGCTCACCGAGTCCTGTCCGTGCTCCGAGCAATACCATGCCGCCACGCAACGCGTTCCGTTGCCTGAAATCTCGGCATCTGAGCCGTCGGCGTTTATCAGGCGTATACCCAAATCAGCATCGCTGGCCGACACCACCCACTCGACGCCATCGGCGCCTACTCCATTGTGGCGATCGCAGATGTGGCAGCTGAATCCGGCGATATCGTCAGGCGCATGGTCGATGGAAATAATCAGGAAATCGTTACCGCAGGCGCTGGCTTTGACAAACGGTATGGAAGCCATAGGAAAGGTCGAGTGTAGCAAAGTGGCGATGAAGTGTTGTGGCTATTGCGCCGGTAATTGCGGCGTTGCGGCTCCAGTACGGTTCACTCGATAGATCGCGCACTTCGCCTGCTCGGGGACGATGATCGTCATGATTTCGGTCAGCTCTGCGCGGTGCTGCTGCGCCGCCATCCACACGGGGTCGCCCTTGAACGCCACGATGATGTCGGCGTGCTTCGCCGGATCCAGCAGTGCCCACTCCCAGTCGGGGTGGCTGATTTCGCTGATGACGTTGTGCAACGGAATACCAGCCTGCTGCAGCGCGCCGACGTGTTCGCCCTGGTACATCAGAAGCGTCGTTCCAGGTGGCAGGGTCGCGAGAAACCGCGCTAACGCATTCTCCAGGCTTATTCGAGTGCGCGAGTTGACCTGCGCTTCTTTCAGAGTGATCGGAACCGTCGCATAGATCGACAGATAGCTCCCGGCGACCAGCAGACACAGCACACACCAAACGAGCGTCTGCCTGCGTCCCTTGGATACTCGCTCACTTGCATACCAGGCGAACAGCGCGGGAAA
>Ga0302286_10003587_pt1 | contig 10452 bp, 6 predicted proteins | sample III_Fen_E2_3_FD_198765 | JGI IMG/M metagenome (GOLD analysis project Ga0302286, IMG submission 198765) | Peat permafrost microbial communities from Stordalen Mire near Abisko, Sweden - III_Fen_E2_3 | ecosystem: Environmental > Terrestrial > Soil > Wetlands > Permafrost | place: Sweden: Abisko...
TCAGATTGCGATCAAGTATTTTTTCGTCAATGATTTTACTTTTCAATGCTTTCAGCAGTTCTTCCCGTTGATGACATCCCGGCATTAATAAATCATTCCCTGCATTCATTTGAGCCACTGCATCTGCACCGCCCCACCAATCGGACATCACCATTCCTTCAAATTTCCACTCGTCACGTAAAATTGTTGTAAGCAAATCATAATTTTCGGAAGTGTAAAAGCCATTTAACCGGTTGTAGGAAGACATCACTGTCCATGGTTGTGATTCTTTTACCACCAACTCAAAGCCTCTTAAATAAATTTCGCGTAATGCACGTTGACTGATCACTGCATTGATTGAATTGCGGTTGGTTTCGATATTATTCGCTGCAAAATGTTTCAAAGAAGTTCCTACACCGTTTGACTGAACACCACGAACCATGGCGGCGCCCATTTTACCTGCTATAAGCGGATCTTCCGAATAATATTCAAAGTTACGTCCACACAACGGATTGCGATGAATATTGATGGCCGGTGCAAGAAGTACATCCGAACCGTATTCGAGAACTTCGTTTCCCATTGCTTTTCCTACATTTTCGACCAGTCCTGTATTCCAGGTGGAAGCAAGTGCAGTTGCCGTCGGAAAAGCAGTGCAATACCTTGTGAAATTAAAGCCTTCGGGATGTGATTCAATACGAAGCCCTGCAGGACCATCCGTTAATACGGTAGAAGTTATTCCCAGGCGTGGAATTGCCCATGTCAGACCGGCTTCTCCCGCAATGATTACTGTTTTTGGACCGGTTGGCGGATTTAACCAGTTATTTTCACCCAACCCCATTAGAAGATATACTTTTTCTTCCTGAGTCATTGCAGCTACCACATCTTCCACTTTATCACTGCCCAATTGTGAAATGCGATTTGTGTTTTGAGCAGACGAAAATCCGAAAAAAATAAGTAATGAACTTAATAAAATGTTTTTTTTCATTGTGTATTTGATTTTTGAGAATTAATTTCTTTATGGATCTATGGCAGTGGAATTGATGGAAAATTAAAATTTTATTATTGTCAATTTGACACTGTATAAAAAGTACACAAAGATAAAAATAATATTTAAATTTACAATATGTATTTTTAGTACTCAAAATATAAATAATTCACTCTTAATCCGGAGTTATAATTCAGTTTAACTTAGTTCAGAACACTATGCAGTTTTTACTATATAAATAAAGTATTGGCTGCATATTGAGGAAAGTCCTTAAATAAAAATGGACTAAATAAAATGTTTCTTTTCATTGTATAGCTGATAGTTGATAAATAGTTTTTTATGAAAGTCCAATCGAAACAGTAAGTGGAATTATCATTTTATTAGTCGATATTCTGATACTTTCACGTTACTTTCACAAAGATAAAAACTTAATTTACTAACTTACGACTAACGAATTAGAATTTTGTTTTATCAATGTGTCTAAAAGAAAAGGGGATATTCCGTAGAAGATCCCCTGATTAATTGATTTTGAATGAACAAAACAGATATTAAATTATGTTTAAAGTAAAGTTAGTTTGAACTGTGAAAATGAAACATATTAATGATAAATATTAATTACAACCCTGTAATTAGCCTAACACAGCTTCAATTGAATCATCTTCCTGATTTTCTTCCTGCATGTCAGATTTATTTTTGCTTTTATTTATCTGCCAGTAGTAGGCCCAGCAAGTAGTTGCAAAATAAACTGCCGTCTCAACCCATAAGCTGATGTATTCAAAAGAAATATGACGCAAATCGGCACCCAGCGAATTTATTTTTATATACCCCTGAATCCCGTTCGTGGATGGTATCAACCAGGCGAATACTTTCCAGAAACCATTAATGTTTGACTGAGGCCATGAAACGCCACTCAGGAACAATAATATCAGAGACATAAACATAAAAACAATCATGCTGGTCTCACGGTGAGGCATAAATACCGATATGGTCATTGAAAAGAAAATCGATGCCAAAAGAAATGGTATCAATAACATCAGAATGTCAAAAGGAATGCCGATATGGGGTAAATTAAACACCCTTGGAATCAGCATAAGAATAAAAAAGGACCAGGAAGCATACAATGTAAAATAACAAATGCTTTTACCGATAATTACCCTGAAAGTTTCACCCCTTTGAACAGAAGAACTTACCAATACGTGAAACCTGTTTTCCCCCCTTGATGTTCCTGCAATAATGCCGATCCCCAGAAATAATGTCTGAAAAAGTATTAATATCAGCACTGCCGGCATTAGAAAACTTGCAAATCCGGCTCCTTCATTATAAAGTACCACCCCCTCAAAGGGTATTGGGTTGGAAAGTATCGTCGCTGATTCTCCTGTTATTCCATTGGCATTTAGTCGTTCAACCTGAATCTGATTGCCCATGGCCATGATGCAGTTACTGCAGGCCTGATTGATGATCCGGTAATACATGAAACTGCTTATATCGGCATAGACAGACACTGTCGTCTGATCACCCGAAATGATTTTTTTACTGAAATCTGCAGGTATATAGATTACACCGTGTACCTTCTTTTTATTATAGGCCTGTTTTGCTTCCGCCAATGTTCCATACCTGCTTATTATCTGAACGTTTTGGGTAGCATCAATATGCCGCAATAATTCCCTGGATTCCTTACTTCTGGAACAATCCACCGATGCTACCGGTACATCTATCAGGGTTTCATTTTTATAGAGACTGCAATACAGCAAGGGGTAGGCGAGAGGTGCCAACACCAGCATAATCACCACACCGCGGTCTTTGAACATGGTCCGGAATTCGTTCTTTACAACAGCCAGAATATCTTTAGCGATTGAAATAACTTTATTTGCAGATGTCGGTTTATGAATAATTTTCATGACTAATCTTATTTAATTGGAAAGTTTTGATTAATTGCTGCTTTCTTAAGACGAATGAATACAAAAAACGGCAATATCGAAAATGAAAGCAGAGCAATGACAGACAGGAGGGAATATTGCATTCCTATTCCATTCAGGGCCTGATTTACATAAATATTAAAGTAATGGTGTATCGGGAAGAAATTACTGAATATACGAGTCCCGGCAGGCATTTGTTCAATAGGAAAGGTTGAACCTGCAAACGTAACGCCCAACATTCCGAATAGCCCTGAAAATGTTACTCCGTCACGCAGCACCGGTGTTATACCGATAAACAATATTCCAACAGCCTGTGAAGATAGTACCAGCAGAAAAGTAGCCAGAAACATCCAGCCAATGCCCGAATTTAATGGATAATGCATGTATCTGAACAAAAGCATATTCCCAATGATACCTAATATTGTAAATATAAAGGTATAGGGCAATAACTTGCCGGTCAGCGCTGCAAACATTGAATTACCTGAACTTTTAAGCCATTCACGTGATGTTCGTTCTTTGTATTCGACACCGATCGGAAAAACGGTCATCATTAACACCATCAATTGCAAAATACCGGGTAAAATAACATTCAGAAGGTAAGTGCCATAATTAGCCCATGGATTACCAATCAGATGCGAGTCAGTTACAATGGGTTGAATAATGCCCTTTATCCTGTTTTCTTCCACACCTTTTGCCCTCAGTACTTTTTGTTGCATCCCGATGGACGTTACGGCACTGATATAAGTGATGTCTTTTGAAATCAGTGATCCGGCAATCAAATACGCATCATTGACATAAAAGGTAATGGAAGGCCTCAGGTTGGAAACAGCATCTTTCGCAAAGTTTCTCTTGATTTCAACAAAGGCATAAATATTTCCCAGTTGCATTTCTTCCCGTGCTTCTTTATGGCTGTTCAGTCGCATCACAATATGACAGTGTTGCATTACTTCCAAATTCCGGGTAAATTGACGGGAAACCGATGAATGATCCAGATCAACCACCGCTATGGGCATCTTATTCGGTTGACCTTCGTTGAAGAACGTAAGAAAAAAGACATAACTAAACGACATAATGAGTATCGTAGAAATGAAATATACCGGGCGACCGGTCATTCGTTTTAATTCCCGGTTAAGCGTATTTGTTATGGCTGTAAAAGTATTGTTTGACATGTTGTTATAATTACCCCCAACCCCTAAAGGGAAGTTAAAGACTTTGTGTATAATAAAATAAATTAAGTTTAAAGGCAGATATTCAGTTGAATATTGATAGTATATTCAACAAACACATTCATCTCCTTCAACAAATTACAAAAAACTTAAGTGTGCAGTATTATATCTTCTTTTTTTGTTTTTTGTTTTCTGCTTTTTCATCATTCCTCTTTTTTATTTGCTTTATTTGACTATCTCCTCAAAAAGAGCGGTCATCCCGGGACGCAGGTTCGAAACTTTATCTACCGGACGGGCACGTACTTCAAAAGTCTTAACATCGAACTGTCCGGTGGTCTTGGTAGCTTTCCAGGTTGCATACGAAGCCAGGGCTTTGATATAATTTATTTTTACTTTTATAATCTGATTATTCAGGGCAGGAACTTTCACGTTGAAGGTTTTTCCCATTTTAAGTTCTCCCAACAGGTCCTCGCGAACATTAAAAGTAAACCACATATCATTCAGGTCAACAATGCTCATGATGGGTGCTCCTGTTCCAACCAGTTCGCCGCATTTCGGATATATCTCTGTGATCTCACCGTTGATGGGCGAAGTCAATGTAGTTTCCCTGATATACGATTTTACTTCATTTACGGCCCCCTTTGCCCTGTTTACTAATGCCAGTGCTGCTTCTTTGTCTTCTTTTTCAGCGCCGTTCAAGGCCATGTCATACTGCGATTTTGCAGCATTTGAAGTGGCAACTGCAGCTTTATACTGTGCTTCCGCCTCATCATGCTTTTGGGCGGTAATGACGCCTTTGTCGAATAAATGTTGTGCACGGTCGTACGATTTTTTAGAAATATCTACCCCTACTACGGCCTTCTGATACATCTCGTAGGCTCCTAAAATCAATTCTTTGCGGGCACCTTTGTTTGCTTTCCTGTCCTGGGCAGAGGCTGCATTTTCGGCAGCACTGGCCTGTTCGAGTTTGGCTGTCAGTTCGGGACTATCGATGATAACCAGGGTATCCCCTGTTTTAACCTGTGAACCTTCTTCCCCTTTGAATTCTTTGATACGCCCCGGTATTTTCCCGGATATACGAATTTCCGATGCATCCGCTTCTCCCTGAATAATAATGGGTTCGGGCCTGTTAATGATAATACCCACGATGAATATTAAAACTATGACGATTATCAATGCGAATAATCCTGTTCTTAAATCCTGATTTCTTTTTTTCATTGCTGTAGAAAAATTATATACGTTTATAGTTTGATTATTTTTTTGTTTTGATTGTTTGAGCCGGTTGTGCTGGTGCTTTGAGAGTCCCCAGTGATTTTGCAAGGTAAACATTGCACAGTTTGGTATCAATACTGGCGTCTATATTTTCCGATTTAGCCGAAAGCCAGGCGGTCTGTGCTCCCAATAAATCGGTGGAGGTGATCACGCCTTCCTGAAATCCTTCGGTAGCATTCTGCAAATTTTCTTCTGCCTGCTCTATATTGTGTTGTGTTGATGCTTCTTTTTTTAAACTCTCAGCGACTTTAAAGGTGCATTGTTTGATTTGAAGCTGCATTTTTTCTTTAGCTTCCTCTGTTTGCAGGGTTGCCAACCGGTGTTGTGATTTTGCAGCATTTAAAGTATGAATTCTTTCTCCGAAATGGAATAGCGGAACATTAGCCACAACTCCGACAGTAAACATCCCACCGAACTCATTCTTATAGCCGTTAAACGAATTCGGATTTGAAATCAGGTAATTGCCAGACAACACAATGTTGGGCAAAAATCGGGATATCATGATCTTTTCATTCGACCGTGCCATGTTTTCAACCTGGGTCAATGCTTTTATCTCCGGCCTGTTTGCTAAAGCCTGCTCAACCGGGATCAGTTGAGTAAGGGTTTCTGCAGTAAGATCCTGATCGCCCAGCGTATATGTTTCATCCAACTGGATGCCGCATAATTGATTTAAAGCCATTTTCGATAGGGTTAGACCATCTTCCGCTTTTGTCAGGGTGATATCGGCTTCATTTAATTTTACCTTTATTTTCAATGCTTCCGATTTGGTTGCTACCCCTTCTTCTATCATAACGTTGACATCCGAATCAAGCTGTGCAATAAGATGCCGGTATTCAGTAGCCAGTTTTACCTTATTTTCAATAGACACAACCCGCCAGTAGGCTTCATCCACCTCAAGAATCAAATCACTCACTTTATTTTCCTGTTGAGCCAGCGCCAGGTTTTCACTATATCCTGCCAGGTTGTAGAGTTCCTTGATTTTTCCGCCCATGAATATAGGTTGGATAAAACCTATGGATCCTGCAAATACATTTTTAATATCAAATTCCATTGCACTTTTGGGAAGTAATGCGTAGCCTTTCCATTGTATTTTATCCGGGCTTGTTTTAGGATTGAAGGGTGTATTGGTTGCATCCAGAGGTACAGGTTGACCATTAATTAATGTCCATTTATTTGAAACCTGGTCGGCTGTAAACCCAAATGATCCATCTGCCATTTTTGATCCGACAGGCAGCAGGGCGTCTTCCGACAGAAGTGAAAGACTCTTTTGATTCCAGGCGTAGGTACCGTTGGCTGAGAAATTAGGTAAAAACTGCGTGAATGCTGCTTTCTTTAATTCCCTTGCCGCATTTACGCTCTCCTGAGCCATTTTCAGGCTTTTGTTATGAGTGAGAGCCATTTGTCTGCAATCTTCCAGTTGTAAAATCTTTTGTGGATACAAGTGTAGGGTAACCATCAAGGCAAATACAACAAATACTTCTTTTTTCATACTTTTAATATTATAATTATTCATATTGTTCAGACAATAGTTGTATATGCAACTATACATCTAAAATTTTTTACTGTAAATTGGTCATTATTTTTTTTAAGACTGTACGGATCGTATTTAATTCTTCATCAGAGATGTGCTTCAATGTTTTTTCTGCTACTTGCTGTACTATTTCAGTTGCTTTTGATTCCAGTTCATTTCCTGCATTGGTCAGATGAATCAGGTTGGTACGACGGTCATTGTGATCGGATACCCGGGTGACCAGATTTCTCATTTCAAGTTTGTCAATAAGTCTTGTCATGCTTGGTTTATCTTTCGAAGTCAGCACACAAAGGTCTTGTTGGGTAACTTTGTCTTTTTTCCATAAACAGGCTAAAACAGACCATTGCTCTGTAGAAATTTCAATCCCTTCAGATGCAAAAGCCCTCAGGAAGGTTCTGTTAATGGCCGTTGATATTTTACCGGTCAAAATGCTGAATATTTCATCGTTGTGTATTTCTTTCATTCGTGTTCTTATTTAATAGTTGCATAAACAACGGTGCAAAAGTACAACTAAATAATCGCACTAAAATAGTTTTTAATATATTTAACATTAAATTAATACTAATTATCCCATAAAATCATGTGAAAGTTTAGAAATTTCATTAAACAACTGGTATTCAAATCATCCGGATTACTCCTGCTTTGATTATATTTCTGTTCACATCCTATTAAGTGAATTATTAATAACTATTTATACTATTACTAATCATGTTTTTAGGATATATTAACTTATTAATAATAAGAGATATCTATGAGTTATCCATAAGTAAACCATAAGTAAACCAAGATAAAACCTAAAACGGGAACCGGACGAATTGTAAAGATGTTCACAGTTAAAACGTCAAATAGAGTATGAGAATTCCGACTACAACAAAATGAAAAAATAATGTCTTAGCTCCGTATTTTAAAGTGGATATTTATTGGTTCAAATTGATCGGGATGGTTTCGGGAATCAAATAATATAGTTTTAATGTCAAAAATTATATAGCCATTTAAAACAGGAATAAATACCTTTGTCATTGAATAAAAAACAATATGAAGAAAAAATCATTTTTAGCTTTCGACATTGGAGCAACCAGCGGTCGTTCGATTATTGGAACACTGGATAATGGCCGTTTACAGATAAAGGAATTAACCCGGTTTCCAAATCAAATGTTGCAAATCGGGAAACATCTGCACTGGAACATCTATTCCCTGTACGAGCATTTAAAAGAAGCTTTGATGGCGTTGAAAAATGAAGGTGTTGAGATTTCATCCATAGGAATTGATACCTGGGGGGTTGATTTTGTACTGATCGCCAAAGATGGTTCGATTCTGGGAGCTCCTTATGCTTACCGTGATCCGCATACGGTGGGTGCACCTGAAAATTTTTTCAAACTGGTTCCGCGTGAGAAAGTGTATGACCTGACCGGAATTCAGGTAATGAATTTCAATAGCCTCTATCAACTCTACACATTACAAAAAGCCAATAATTCACTGCTTGAGGCAACTTCGGAGATATTATTTATGCCGGATGCATTGTCTTATCTGCTTACGGGCAATAAAGTGGTGGAATATACCATTGCTTCCACTTCGCAGATTTTAAATCCAAGGACGAAAAAGTTCGAATCATTATTACTTGAAGCTGCCGGTGTATCACCATCCATATTGGGAAACATAGTTATGCCTGGATACATTACAGGCAGGCTTACCAAAGAACTGGCGGAAGAAACTGAATTAGCACAAATACCTGTTATTGCCGTGGCGGGACATGATACGGCTTCAGCAGTTGCTGCCGTACCTGCCGAAAATGAACGGTTTGCATACCTGAGTTCGGGTACATGGTCGCTAATGGGAATTGAAGTAAAGGATGCAATTATTAATGAGGAGACCTTCGAACTCAATTTTACCAACGAAGGCGGAATTGAAGGCACCACCCGTTTCTTAAAAAATATTACCGGCATGTGGTTGCTGGAACAATGCCTTAAAGAATGGAAAAAAGAAGGAATCAGTTATGCTTATGAGAAGCTGGTTCACATGGCTGAATCGGCACCCGCCTTTGAATCGTTGATAGACCCTGACGATCCTTCATTTGCCAATCCTGAAAGTATGACCGCTGCCATATCCGGATATTGCCTTGCAACCGGTCAACGATCACCGGATAATCATGCCGGATATGTACGTTGTATTTTTGAAAGCCTGTCTCTCAAATACAACTATATATTAGGTAAACTGATAGACCTTGCCCCGTTTGCGATTGAAAAATTACACGTTATCGGAGGTGGATCAAAAAATCCGTTGCTGAACCAATGGACTGCTAATGCTATTGGTATCCCCGTTATAGCCGGTCCATCGGAAGCCACAGCCATTGGAAACATCATGATTCAGGCTAAAGCGGCAGGTTGTATCGATTCATTACAGGAAATGCGAAGTATTATCCGTGAATCGGTTCTCCTGGATGAATTTGATCCTGAAAATAAAGAAGAATGGAAAAATGCCTACATTCATTTTCTGAAAATTATTTTTAAACAGACCGAAAGTATAAAAACACAAATAATTAATAGTTAAAAATTAAAAATTGACAAATTTCAAGGTGTTGATTAGCAGGGTTATGTGTTCTTGAAAAATATATCTTTAAATAAGTACGAATCCATAACTAAGGAATAACCAATTTTAAATCTTATAAAATAATAAAATAAAAACACTAAATTCATGAAGGACTTACAAATCAATCAGGCATACGAGTATGCAAAGGCACGTTATGCTGATTTAGGCATTGATGTTGAAAAAGCTGTTGATCAATTGGATGAAATTTCAATTTCATTACATTGCTGGCAAGCCGACGATGTAAAAGGTTTTGAAAATAAAGAAGGAGATTTAACTGGGGGCATTCAGGCTACAGGCAATTATCCGGGCAGTTCACGGACAGTTGAGGAATTGAGAAAAGATATTGAAAAAGTTTTATCTTTGTTACCCGGGAAACACAGACTAAACCTGCATGCTATTTATGGCGATTTCGGGGGTGAATTTGTAGACCGTGATCAGATTGAGCCAAAGCATTTTCAGAGTTGGATTGATTGGGCAATTAAAACAGGCATTAAACTTGATTTTAATTCTACTTTCTTTTCACATGCGAAGTCTGAATCAGGATTTACATTAAGCAGTCCGGATAAAGAAATTCAATCATTCTGGATGGAACATTTACGCCGTTGCCGGTATATTGCTGCCGAGATTGGTCGCCAGCAAGGTTCTCCGTGTATTCATAATATCTGGATTCCCGATGGAAGCAAAGATCGTACTGTGAACCGGTATGGGTATCGTGCCAATCTTAAATATGCACTGGATACTGTTTTATCGGAAAAAATAGATTCAAAATATTTAGTTGATTGTATCGAATCGAAGTTGTTCGGATTGGGACTTGAGAGTTACACGGTCGGATCTCATGAGTTTTACATGGGCTACGGGGTAAAAAACAACATGGTAGTTACCCTTGATGCCGGTCATTTTCATCCAACGGAAGTTATTTCAGATAAAATATCTTCCCTGTTACTTTTTGTCCCTGAGATTATGTTGCATGTCAGTCGTCCTGTACGTTGGGATAGTGACCATGTGGTGATTCTGGAT
>Ga0302286_10003590_pt1 | contig 10448 bp, 10 predicted proteins | sample III_Fen_E2_3_FD_198765 | JGI IMG/M metagenome (GOLD analysis project Ga0302286, IMG submission 198765) | Peat permafrost microbial communities from Stordalen Mire near Abisko, Sweden - III_Fen_E2_3 | ecosystem: Environmental > Terrestrial > Soil > Wetlands > Permafrost | place: Sweden: Abisko...
CTATTTCCTATGTCGATGACTAAATTCAATTTTTCACGATTCAATGTTCATGCTTATATCAAATGCAGTGACTGAGTGCGTAAGTGCTCCGATTGAAATGAAGTCAACTCCTGTCGCTGCCACCTCATTCAGTCGTTCGATTGTCATATTCCCGGATGCTTCAACCTTGGCTTTGCCATCTATAATTTTTACACATTCAGCCATGATGATGTTGTTCATGTTGTCAAGCATGATAATATCAACCCTTGCTGCCAATGCTTCCAGCACTTCTTCAACTGTTGTTGTCTCTACCTCTATTTTAATTCCATCCGGCAAGTTCTTTTTGACCTGTGCTACCGCTTTTGTAATTCCTCCGGCAATTTTGATGTGATTGTCCTTGATGAGTACCATGTCGTAAAGTCCGATGCGGTGGTTTGTTCCGCCGCCTGTCATTACTGCGTATTTATCTAAAAGTCGCAAACCCGGAACCGTTTTTCTAGTGTCGAGAATCTTCGTTTTAAAATCACGCAAGACTTCAACATAATTGGCAGTCATCGTGGCAATTCCGCTCATTCGTTGCAAAAAATTTAAAGCCACCCGCTCTCCGGTTAATAATGCGCGGTAAGATCCTGAAACTTCCAGGATAACGTCACCTCTTGAAATTTTGTCTCCGTCATTTACAAAAGTATTCCAGGTTATGTCTGAACTTAAAGTCCGAAAAACATATTCGGCAACGGAAAGTCCTGCAATCACACCGGATGATTTTGCAATCATTGTTGCTTTTGCTTTTAAGTCGATTGGGATCAGCGAATTAGTCGTAATATCACCATCGCCGATATCTTCTTTTAATGCATAATCGATGACAGTCTTTATCGTATCAATATTTAATCCGCTTTTATTCATCTGTTAATAATTTATTTTTAATAGCCACATTGAACCTTTGTAATTTCATCTGCTTTGACAAACGAATTGCTAACGAGGGTTTCATGATATTCTGACAGCTTCGTATTGAATTTTGTTACCTTTTTGTTGAATAATATGATGAAGTTCTTCTTCTATCTCGAAAGGAAAATCGATTCTGACATGTCCGCCCCGACTCTCCTTACGGTCAAGAGCAGAAAGGGTAATTAACCGGCATATGTCGGTGAGATTGATGATTTTGTGGTAATTATAATCAGATCCGGAATCTTTATAATGTTCTGCAATTGATTCAATACGTGCAAGTGCTAACTCTAAACCTACTGCATCGCGAACAATTCCAACCTGATCGCTCATCACATTTGCCAGTTCATTTTTTACCTTCAGAAACTCGTTATCAGTTTCCTGACAAAGCAAAATAGTTTCCTGCTTAAAAGTCAAAGGCATACTTATATTTAAATGTCTTGCTTTTTCAATAACCCTTTTCCCATAGACGAGACATTCGAGCAGAGAGTTGCTTGCAAGTCGGTTTGCACCCATAACTCCTGTTGCGGCCACTTCACCACATGCAAAAAGACCCGTAATATTAGTCTGCCCCCAAATATCTGTCCTTACACCTCCCACCATATAATGGGCTGCCGGAGCAATTGGAATTAGGTCAGTTAACAAATTTATTCCCAACGGCCTGAGATGTGCATCGATTGAATGAAATCGTTCTATTAAATTTTCATTGTGGAGATGTCTGAGGCTGAGAAAAACGTTAGAACCTGTCTCTTGCATCCTTTTAAAAATGGCGGAAGATACGACATCACGCGGGGCAAGTTCCGCCAGCGGATGTATATCAGGCATAAACCGGACACCATTCACATCAAGCAAATAGGCTCCTTCACCCCTGACCGCTTCACTGATCAGGTAAGCTTCTTCACCCGGTATTGAAAGCGCGGTCGGATGAAACTGGATGAATTCCATGTCCGCCAATCGTGCTCCGGCTTGCCAGGCAAGTGCTATTCCATCGCCTGTTGCTGTATAAGGATTTGTTGAACGCGAATAGAGACGCGAAAGACCCCCTGTTGCCAGGATTGTGGCTTTGCCAAGAAATATAATATTTTCACCATCGGTGTATTGAAGCGTTTGAATTCCTTTACAAACGTTTTCTTCCACGATGATTTTAAGAGCTGCACAATACTCGAATGTTGTTATCCCGGGTTTGGCTAATACTTCCTTTAGCATAAAACTGGTCATCATTTTCCCGGTTGCATCACCATCTGCATGCAGAATTCTTCGTCTGGAATGCCCCCCTTCAAGACCTAATTTAAGATTTCCATCTTCGTCTTTGTCAAACTCCATTCCCCGTTCGATCAGCTCGTTCACACGTTCCAAACCTTCGTTTACAAGAAGTGTTACTGAATCACGGTCACATAAATTGCGCCCGGCGATCAATGTGTCTTCGAAATGAAAGCGAGGTTGATCGTCATCCCCAATTGCAGCCGCAATTCCTCCCTGTGCATGATACGAATTACTAATATCAAGTTCCGATTTGGATATGAGTGCAACTGTGCCATAATCAGCGGCATGAAAGGCTGCAAGCAAACCGGCCAGACCGCTTCCAACTACTATAAAATCAAATGTAAGGGTTTTCATTTAAAGACCAACTCCCTCCGGATTAATGAGCGACAAAAGTACTATTTCTGCTTCAGATAATTGCAGAATGTGATTTTAATAATCCGAGATATTTATGAGTATATTATCTCTTCGGAATTGGGAGTGTAAAACTGAAAATAAAACCATCGCTGAAAAATCATAAAAAATCAAAACTTCAACGACAATCTTATAATAAAGGTTGAATAAGTGCAAATAGTAACCAAAGAAGGTATTACAGCCTTCCTGGCTATCAGCCTGGATACATAACTAATCGATGATGGAAAGATTTAATTCAAAATTTTCCATTACCATTATGCTATGAGCTAGCTCACAAACTTAATAGTTACATTTCCCTATTTTAAATACTCTTGAATTAATCTGGCATAGGCAACAGGAGGTTGCCTTGTTTCATCAACTCTTGTCTCAACGATCTCAGAAAAATTGAGTATAAACTTAGACAATTTGCCGTATTTAATATTTTTCTCCCGCAAAACAACCCCTACTTCTGCAAGATTAGCCCAGCCATCTGCTTTAGCACAATCGGCAATAGCGTCTATTAAAACTTCCCTGTCAGTTGTTTCCATATCGATTTATAATAAATTTGGTAAAACAGACAACAATTGCAAAATTAAATAGTATTTAACCGATATGCTAAATATACAACATTTTTTTTTAGCCTGTTCATACGATTGATTCCCCGGTCTGGTTCTTTGTTACTTTGAAAAAAAAATCATCTTCTGATTAGATTTTTTATTGAATAATGTCTTAATTTTATACGGGTATTCGCTTATCTCTGATCCCCATGTCTATAGTCAATCAAGATACGGTCTGTTAATATCAAATTTATGTCGCATACTGACGAAGGAAATGATTTTGAGTCAAAGAAATTAAACGACGCATCGGATAACATTCAATATCCTCCTCCTGACCTTACCTATTTATATGAGCTGGCTCAGGGAGATGAAGCTTTTATAAAAGAGATGCTTACTTATTTTGTGGATAAAAGTCCGGATTTGCTTAACTCAATAAAAGAGTGTGTTTTAATTGGAGATCATGTCCGGTTAAAATTTCTGGCTCATGCACTTCTTCCCCAGCTCTCAATCGTCGGCATCCTGACGGCTATTCCCGATATGGAAAAAATCGAAAGTGAAAGTAAACTTATGAATGATCTGAATGTTGTTATTGACAGAGTGACCACAACAATAAAATTTGGCATCGAAGATTTAAAAAAAAGGATTTGAAACCGTTTTTCTTTGTGTACAACCCTAATATCGGGAACGTATTATGAAAATACTCGTGTGTGAGGATGACTTTATGATGATCAAGGCCATCGAGCATAAGCTAAAGAGTGAGGGTTATGAAGTAGATGTAGCTGTTGACGGTAACCGGGCTTCCGAAATGATTCTTCAAACCAATTATGATCTTGTCATGACTGATCTTTTAATGCCATTTATCGGTGGCCTTGAATTGATCAATACAATCAGAAATCAACTTCATTTGAAAATGCCAATCATCGTTCTTTCGCGGCTTGGCAACGAGGATACGATTATTGAAGCTTTTAACCTTGGTGCTGACGATTATATTACGAAACCTTTTAGTCCCAACGAAGTTTCAATTCGTGTTAAAAGGTTGTTGAATAGGAGGTAATATTCAGATGTTTAATGCTTTGTTTAAAAGAGCGGGTGTATTTCTTATTCTTCTGTTCTCCATTTCTGATTTGGCAGTTACTGCTCAGATTATTTCAAATGGAGATACAACTCCTTTGCCATCATTACTTGTCAAAGCGAGGAAATTTGCATACGACAATAGCCGGGCCGAGGCACGCAAGATTTGCCGGGAAATTTTGCTGCGCGACAGCACTTACTGGGATGCAGCTGTTTTAATTGGAAGAACCTATGCCTGGGATGCAAAATATGATTCAGCAAGGATGGTTCTGAACAGTGTTATCAGGCAAAGAGCAGGACATTATGATGCAGTTGATGCCTTGATTGATAATGAGGTATTTAGTGATAATTTTAAGGATGCAATTCATTTTGCTGACATTGGTTTGTCCAGTCATCCCGATGATGAGAATTTTCTTTTTAAAAAAGCAAAAGCGCTCAATTATTCAGGGAATTCAGCTAAGGCTTCTGATATCCTTAACAGGATACTAGCAAAAAATCCTTCCAATAATGACGCCAGCGCTTTGATGTTAAGCATCAAACGGAGTAAAATGGTCAACAAACTGACGTTTAATTACTGGATTTATACTTTTAATGATGTTGATCCATGGAATTTCGGATCCGCTGCCATCGGACGGAAGACGAAAACTTTCGGAACAGTTATCCTGCGCTATAACTATGCTCGGCGTTTTAATAATGTTGGACATCAAGTTGAGGTTGATGCATATCCTGCGATCACCAAAGATATTTATATGTATTTCAATGCTGGAATCTCCAATAAGAAAAATTTTCCGTTCTCGCGTCTTTCGATTGAGCCTTACCTTAAGCTGCCGGCAAGTTTCGAAATTTCCTTAGGTTTCAGGTATATGAATTTCGATGATAAAAGGATAGCAGCGACCGATTCAAACAAGGTGATGATCTATACCGGAACAATTGGTAAATATTACGGAGACTATTGGTTTTCTGTTCGCGCCTATCTCACACCTGGCAAAAGCGAATGGTCTGAATCGTTTTATTTAACGGTGAGACGATACCTGGCTGATGCCGATAGTTATTTATCAATAATTATAGGAACAGGATTTTCGCCTGACGAACAGCAATATGCTTTTAATCCGGGATACCACTTAAAATCCAGTAAAATAGATCTCGAGTATCAGCAAAAAATTGCATCACGGTTTTTTTTAAACTGTGGTACTGGCTTTGCACGCGAAGAGATCAGAGCGGGTACCACCCGTAACCGCTACTCTTTTGATATAGGGTTCAGTTATCTGTTTTAATTTAGGTTTATTAAGTTGTGTTTTAGGTGTCATTGTTATGTAGATGAATGCTGCGTGCGTTAATGAATCAAATGTATGAAAATGAAGTTTTCTGTTTACTTACTCCTTCTTCTCGTTGTGCTTTTGGTCCGTAGTATTTCTGTCACCGGGAAGGAACCACGGGGTTTAAACTCCAATAAAGTGGAAAATGATGAAACCCTTTACACTAATTCAAGGCAAAATAATATTCAGATGGACTCAGTAAAAAAATGGAATCAGCCTGATTTGGTTACTGCCGGTGAGGGGAATAAATATTTGCAGATCTATTCTGAATCAACAGGAAATCAAAACACATCTTCCAGTTATAATAAAGTAAAGTTTTACTTTAATAAATCCAATTACCTTTTCCGGATCATTCTTTTCCTGAACCTGTTTTTTCTGAGTACTGTTATTATTATGATTTTCATAATATTTAACAGACGGCTGTTCGAAAGTTATATCGCATTTAAAAGAAGTAAGTGTCAGGACCGGTATCGTGATTTTATTACAGATTGGCTTTACGCGGAGCGCACTGAAAGAGTTCCCGGATCGTTAATACGTGAGCTGAAAGATCCGGTTAACCGGGATGTTTTTACATCCGATCTGATTTCTCTGCATGCAAATTTAACCGGCGATAGTGCTGCAAAACTTGGTGAATTATTCCATTTGGCCGAACTTGAGAAATATACAATCCGCAAAGTCATGCATTCATCATGGCACGTGAAAGCCAAAGGATTCAGGGAATTGGCCCAAATGAAAATCAAGGATGGAAACCATTTGATTGCTAAATATCTAAATTCAGCGAATGCTATACTTCGAATTGAGGCACAACTGGCATGGATTCAGCTGAATCCTGATGATCCGCTCAGCTTCTTTGACGATCCCAATGTTGAGCTGTCGGAATGGGGGTTGCTCAATACACTGCCGGCGTTAAAGAAAATTGAAACTGTTCCCAATTTTGGCAGGTGGTTGCAAAGTTCAAATAAGAGCGTCACACTTTCTGCACTCAAGATGGCAGGAATATTCAAACAATTCGAAAATGTCGGTTTGATTTCCCATCGTCTTGGCGATACAGACCCGGAGATCAGAAGAGAGGCAATATGTGCTATTGGGAAACTGGCTGTACCGTCGGCGGGATCAGAGCTTCAACAAATGTTTCCGAAAGAGGATACTGGCAATAAAACGGAGATATTAAATGCGCTGATAATGATTTCTGAAGTATCTTTTATCCCGTTTTTTAGGTACCTGCTACTTAATGAAACAGATATTAGCCTCCGAATTCTCTCTGCAAGGGGATTGATTTCGTTGGGGACAAATGGTCGGGATATTCTTGATTCATTGTATAACGAAGATGATGCAGTTTTAAAGAAGATTATTATTCATGCAAAAGACAAAAGAATCTGATGTACGATATTATTAGAATATTGAATTACATGATTGAAAATGGCATTTTCATTTTTGCCATCGCAATTTTCTTTTCATACATTGTAATGGCCGTCATATCAGGGTTCGAAATGATCAGGTACATGCGAAAAAATAGCTTCGTCGATTATTCTGAGATTATTTCATCTCCTTTTGCTCCGCCAGTGACAATACTTGCCCCCGCTTATAACGAAGGGAATACAATAGTCGAAAATATAAGATCATTGTTATCCATACACTACAGCGATTTTGAGGTGATAGTCATCAATGATGGGAGTAATGATGATTCGCTTAAAAAAATAATCGATCATTATCAACTTGAAAAAGTTGACTTTCTCGTTGATTATTTAATTCCTACAAAGCCAGTGCGCGGAATTTATAAGTCGACCAATAAGGCTTACAGTAAACTACTTGTTATTGATAAGGTGAATGGAGGGAAAGCTGATTCATTAAATGCCGGTATTAACGTCAGCAACAAAAAATATTTTGCAGGAATTGATGTCGATTGTATCCTTGAAGAGGATGCAATCCTGAAAATGATTAAGCCCATCCTTGAAGACAGCCAAAACCGGGTAATTGCCACCGGAGGAGTCATACGGATTGCCAATTCATGCAAGGTGAGAGATGGAAAAATTATTGAGATAAATTTGCCTAAAAATTTATTGGCACGCTTTCAGGTACTTGAATATACCCGTGCTTTCCTTATGGGACGCATGGCATGGAGTCGCCTTAACGGATTGCTGTTAATTTCGGGAGCTTTTGGGGTGTTCGATCGTGAAATTGTAATTAAAGCAGGCGGTTATGATAGTCATACAGTAGGCGAGGACATGGAGCTGATAGTTCGTATGAGGCGATATATGATTGAAAACGAACTCAAATACAGGATCGTCTACATTCCTGATCCTTTGTGCTGGACCGAAGTTCCGGAGAAGCTGAGAGTCCTTGCCCGGCAACGCAATCGCTGGACGCGAGGTACTATGGAGACCTTATTTAAACATATGACCCTCTTTTTTAATCCAAAATACGGGAACCTTGGTATGCTGGGGCATCCTTACTGGTTCTTTTTTGAATGGTTGGCCCCAATTATAGAAACTCTTGGGATAATGTATTTTATACTTGTTATCTCGATGGGAAATCCAGATTGGCCCTTCTTTTTCCTTTTGATTGGATTTACATACCTTTTTGCTGTGACATATTCCGCATGGGCAGTTATTTTCGAAGAATTTACTTTTGCCCGGTACCGGCGAAAGCGGGATATAAGCAGGCTTGTGTTAGTATCTTTTATCGAACCATTACTCTTTCACCCAATAAATGTATGGTTTGCACTTAGGGGCAATTTCCATTATTTTATAGGAAATATATCCTGGGGAAGAATGGAAAAAAAAGGTTTTGCTAAAAGCAAAAAAGTCAAATAGTAGTGTAATTACTGGTTAACTAAAATGAAAATAATCAGCCGTAGGAAAATTCTAAAGGAGAACCTGATGTCAGGAATCAAAAGGTTTATGAGTTTGAACCTTGTGTTTTTCATTCTGTTGGTTCTTGTCAGGATCTATGAGTATATTCTCCTTTTAAATTCGATTACTCTGCCGGATGGAAGTATAATGCTTGAAATTCAGGGGATTGGTCACGATATCTTGATCTTATTTATTCTTGCTGCCTGTTTTTCAATCCCGTATCTGCTCGTTTATCTTATTTCAAAGCGCCTGGCCAATGTGGTTTACGGTACCCTAATCATTCTTTTCCTTCTTGCGGAAGTTGGTCTGATACAATACCTGGCGACTACCTCACTTTTGCTTGGAACCGATCTATTTGGTTACACCCTGGATGAGGTCATTAATATTGTATCTGCAAGCGGCGGTTTCTCTGTCATCACAATGATTTTACTTATTTTTAGTATGGCACTGATTATTACCATTTTTATATACTCTTATAAAGTAAAACCTTACGGCTTTTTGGCGCTTTTGTTTTTGGCTGCCTGTTTCGTCTCTATGGCATTTCTGAAATATACCAGGCCTGAAGCAGGTAAATATAATTCTGAACTGGCTTATAACCTGGTTGTCAATAAAGCATTCCACCTATTCTCAGCCACCTATACATTTTTCTATCCTGATGAGGCCAGCGAAACATCTCTTTTTTCCTACTTTTATACAGGGTTGGCTTCACAGAAAAGATCATTTGAATATATAAGCGATCAATACCCTTTTCTTCGGAAGGACGATACACCTGATATTCTGGGAAAGTATTTTAATGTTGGAAATGAAAAACCCAATCTTGTATTTATAATCGTCGAAAGTCTGGGACGTGCCTACAGTGGCGAAGGTGCTTATCTGAAAAGCTTCACCCCATTTTTGGATTCACTTGAAAATCGCAGCCTTTATTGGGAAAATGTTTTGAGTACTGCAGGTCGTACTTTTGAAGTCTTACCTTCAGTCTTCGGATCGATGCCATATGGCATAAGCGGTTTTGCAGAATTAGGTGTTAAAATGCCAGATGGGATGTCGCTGATCGGTTTATTGAAAGAGCGTGGTTACACTTCCCGCTTTTTTTATGGCGGCGATGCAGCTTTTGATAATATGAAGATGTTCCTGAACAAGCAACACCTTGATTATCTGATTGAAGAAAAAGATTTTGGTGCTGAATATATAAAAATGCCGGCAGTAAGATCCGGCGGTTTTACTTGGGGATACGGGGAGAAAGATATTTTTAAAAAAGGGTTTGAAGTGCTGGCCAGTGCTGGGTCTAAGCCACGGCTGGATATCTATCTGACCCTTGCTATGCATGATCCTTATCTTATTCCAAACCAGACAAATTACAATGATAAGGTTGTGGCGATGTTAAACACTTTCAAATTAAGTGAAACACAAAAGAGCGAATACCGAAAGTACCTGCTTAATTATGCTTCAATTCTTTATTTCAATGATGCTCTCCGGTATTTTTTCACGGAATATCAAAAGCGTAAGGATTATAAAAATACGATTTTTTTTATTACCGGAGATCATCGGATGTCTTCACCTCCCATATCATCACAGATAGACCGTTTTCATGTTCCTTTAATTATTTATTCACCTATGCTGAAATCACCGGCAAAATTTTCATCGGTTGTTTCACATCTCGATTTTACCCCTTCAGTTGTTGCTTTTCTGAAAAAAAATTACAATATGAAATTCCCGGCAGTTGTTCCCTGGCTGGGGCAGGGTTTAGATAGTATGACATCATTTCGAAGTACAGTATCAATCCCGTTTATAAGAACAAAGAATGAGATCATCGATTACATCGATCAAGATTATTTTATAGTCCGGGATCAGTTATTTAAAGTGTCTGAAAATCTGCAAATTGATCAGATAACTGACGAAAATAAACTGATTGAAATTCAGCGGAAATTCGAAAAATTCAAAACGGATAATCTGAGAGCTTGTCTGAACAAATTGTTAATTCCAGACAGCTTGGTGACTAAGACAATAAAATGATAAGCGCTTACTGGTTAATTTTTGAAATAATTATCAAGAATCTTTGAAGTCATCGGGAGATAGTA
>Ga0302286_10003593_pt1 | contig 10446 bp, 7 predicted proteins | sample III_Fen_E2_3_FD_198765 | JGI IMG/M metagenome (GOLD analysis project Ga0302286, IMG submission 198765) | Peat permafrost microbial communities from Stordalen Mire near Abisko, Sweden - III_Fen_E2_3 | ecosystem: Environmental > Terrestrial > Soil > Wetlands > Permafrost | place: Sweden: Abisko...
TGACTTTTGCAGCCTTTTCCGTAAAGATCCCACAATTCACTGTACTTTTCAGAAAGCTGCCAATCAAAAGGAATAAAGATAAAATTAGCAATTATTTTCAGAAAATCTTTGTATTCAAAATATTCTTTACCTTTTGATTTGCATTTGGAGGATTTCTGATGAGAAGTTAGACTTTTATGGTGAGATTTTTGCTTTTTTAGAGATCCTAAATGAATTATTCGATCTCTTTGAATTTGAACTATTATTTGTCATTGAGATAGTTCTTTTCCGATTAGCTTATCATTTCCAATAACTTTTCTTCATGCTTAAGAGTCTAAAGTAGCAACTACAGAAGGATATTGTCATTTGGAGACCCTTCACAAGATGAGAAAAGATAAAAATCTGAATCCTCTACTGTAAGACAGCATGGTACTTTCTAAACAAAGTGTAGATAAACAAATTTGGAGAGTGAAGATAATTAGTCATAAGTGGAGGATTTAGCTAATAGATCGAGTGTTTTAGATTATTCCAAGAAAGAAGCCAAATTTTGGATGTTCTACAAGAACGCCATATCTTCATTTGAAGGAGGATATGTTAAACTAAGCGATATGTCCTTCGGCTGCTAATTATTATCTCTTAGCTACTAAAACAGGGTCGAAGGCAAGTTCACTTGTTCTTTTTAAATGTAGTTTTTCTCGAGAAATTTACCAAAGCTAGCTTGCTTTTGATTTTCAAAGAAAAATAAAAGTTTTTCCATGAATTCCTGGATTTTAATAGCTAGAGGCTGCTATTTGAGGAAGAATGCTTTGGTATTCGCGATTTGCTAAGTCAGATCCATGATGCAACTTTGCTTGGAGCTATTTTTAGTGCTTTCTATATAACCCTTGAAGAATTTACTGGTTTCCAATCTGTTCTTGGATTAGAATTTTAGTTCTCTTTCTTCAAGTGATGTATTAGGTAATGCCTGGATCCAATTTTCTGGTTTATTGATTTCTTTCTGACGGGGTTATTCTTATTCAATCTTGTTGAAATTTTGCTAGATCTGAATCTATTATGGTGCTACTGGCTAAGGGTTGCTATTAGAATTATTAAATGGCGGATTCTAGTTATTCCCTGAGGAAAAAACTCGAGGTGGCGGTATCATTTATTATTGTAGATTATTTTCTTGCTAAATAGTAGGCTGCTACACCTAAAACTACTATTGTGGATTTTGAACATTTAGCGGAACAACAGTATTGGATTATTACTAAACGCCCTAACCTCCCTGCTGTTGGAAGCGTTGCCATGATTGAATAGGCAGAGCAGCAGGCTAATTTTGAGTTGTTTATGCGAAATTTATTTTCCTTTTAGGTTGAGATGGCAATGACATTCTTCTGAAAACTTAGAATATTAACAATTTTTATTATTTTTTTGTTCCTTAATTTTTGTTTTAGTATTTATTTTCTAATAATTCTTATTCTTCTAATCGCAACTTTTCTTGTATGGATGCCTCCTAAAAGTCTCTTTTTCAATTACCCACCACCTGATCTATCTAACTCGATATCTTATCATAAAATTCGAAATCCTTTCAATTTCTTGCTAAAAAGGCAACTTGTTTCACATGGAATATATTATTGTTCAGTTCTTTGGAAATAAATTAAAAAACATCAATTAACCATACAGATATTAATAAGTTATAAAAGAAATTGGCTTTGCTCAGAAAGAACAAATTATCCCACTCCTTTGACAAATTTTAATATCAAATAATTCTCACAAAACACTTTTAAAACTATATTTGTATTCTTTGAAAATGTCTACTTCAAGAACAATTCTATTCGTTAGCACCATCTGCTTGCTCGCCGTGCTGGCTGCATCAAGCGGATCAGATGAAAAAGTTAGATACGACTTGTACGTTGAGTCATTGTGTCCAGACTGCATTGGATTTATCGAAGAATCTATCGCTCCTGCATTAGAAATTCCTGGATTCTTAGACATTGCAGAGTTGAACTTCATTCCTTATGGCAATGCTAAACGTGCAGATAACGGAACGATCACTTGCCAACACGGAGTACCTGAATGCTATGGCAATAAAATTGAAGCCTGCGGAGAGCTCTACATTCCAGCTAGAATGGATTACTTCAATTTTATCATTTGCGTCGAAAGCAACATCAACAGATTCTCCCCTGCTTTCGACACTGTAGTTGCAGGATGCGTTGAAGCATTAGCTTTGCCTTCAGACACCCTCACCAGCATTATCACTTGCGCAAACGATACCATCGGCGATGATCTCAACGCTTACAATGGAAAACTCACCGACGTATTGATTCCTAAACATACCTACGTCCCATGGGTTGTCATCAACGGAGTACACAATGACTCAGAAGAAGAAGCAGCAATCGACAATATCCTCAGTTTCACATGCTAGAAATATACAGGATCTGTTCAATTGCCTGCTTGCGAGCAATTCAAAACTATCAACAATTTAAGAAAATCAATATTACAGTGATTCATTCCCCTTTTGAGGATGCATTAATATGTGTTAGTAAAACAATCCCATGTATTAAACTCATTTAAATTTACTCAATAACTATGATCTTGTGGCTTTTTATTTATTTAACAAAAAATATCTAAATGAAATCTTCATTGAATGATGTTGAATATTATTTTTGTAATAATTTAAACATAAACAGAATATTCTGCCATTTATTGCAATTCATTCTCAAAAATTAGAGAATATGAATAATTAGATATTCTTATTGATCTGAAGATTGTAATAGATAGCTTTGAAATAGTAAAACTGCAGATTGCAAATCCAAAAATAGAACGATCAAGTTGAGAGAAATCTGAATTCGATGTATGCTGCAATCCAAAAAAGAACAAATGAGTAATGAGAATCTGCAACAAAAATATACAAAACCATTGATTTAAGTAAAGAAGCACAGTAGAAAAGAAGAAATTTCACTATTCATAAATATGAATGCATAAATTTAATAAATTTAAGCATAAGAGAAATAAAGAAAATGAAACAATCCATATTTTTCACAATGAAACATGATTAAAATAGATGGAATGAGTATCCCTGTATTAAGAACAGCTATGAAATAGAAGCTTTTCTTGTTTCAATAACCTTCTTAGGAATCTTTTAAACAATCTGAATGAAAAAGGTATGATGAGGGAATTAATTAAAATAGCAAAAAAATAATTAAAAAACAAATAAAACCTTTAATCCTAGCTCAAGAGCGAAAGTTTCACACAAAATGGAAGAAGATCAGTAAGAAGTTGTTGACGATGGAGAAGAGCAACGAAGATAACAAGAGGAAGAATATGCACGGCAATAAGAAGAAATTGCTCGATCCTGGGAGGAATTTCGTTCATTGTGTGTGAAGTAGTATGGAATGCAACCGGACAGATGGAGCTATGGATGGAATTTTGACTGGTGGCAGGGCATATCTCATGAACGAAGACAAGAACTGCTTTAACAATACAGATATTTAGTCAGTGTCAAGAAATGATTCTTCGACAAGAGACAATTCTATTATAAATTCCTATGTTTATTGTATGTCTTGAGAAGTTTGTTACTCAATGATTGGGAATTGATTTTTTTAACTTACCCCTTTTAATTTCTTTAACACTTTGAAACTTCTGATCTGAATATAATAGGAAAGTAAGTAATTTGTTAATCTACTTTCAGAAGAAGAAGGGATTAATAAATGTAATTAAATGCTCCATCAGATTTTAATTAAAAACTCTGTTATTTCGATAACAGTCGGAAACAAATGTAACTCAAATACAAATATGAATATTAATAAACATATTTTTAGTGAAGTCAGTTGCATAACGTATGCTATTGCCTTCTCAAGAGTTATCCTTTCTTCATTTTCCATGTAAATGAGGAGTAAAGAGTTGCTTGGGAGGTTCAGCACTTTCAGGATCGAAGATAAGTTGAAGTTTATTGAAGATTGTGGGTGCGCATGTAACGAAACCAAAAAGTGCTGTGGTGAGTGTCTCCTTGAAAGATAATTCGAATTCACCGAACATCTTGTGCTTAAACGCTTTTTCATCTCTCTGAATTTATGTTTTGACTTTCTCCAGAGTCTCAATGTTCAATTTCATGATCTTTATCTGTAACTCAGCAGCTTGATTCTGATGATAAACCTTTCCCCTAAATTTCTTCTGTATCCCTGTTTCAGAAGGAATCGTGTAGATTCTTGCTTTCTCCATGATTTATTGAATCATTTTTTTATACAGAGGGTTTCCAACTTTGTCTTGGAATTTATCCGAGAAGTAAGTATCGTACATTTAAATCAAATCATCGTAGACTCCTTGCAGTTCCTCTACAAGCTCTATTTGAGTTTAGAAGTTACTATTGAACTGAGAACCATACCAAATTCTGATGAAAAAGAAGATCGTCACCATCAAAAAATCAGCTGTTGTGTGAATCACCATTAATGGGTGTAGATACACTGAAGTCTTGTCGATTAAGATGAATATTTCTCCGTAAATTGAAACACAAATCAATCCTGTGAAAATGTAGTAAAACCCAAGGAAAATGTAGCTGAGTTCAAATTTCTCAGTGTTCTCCAAATCCAGCTAGCAGACAATTCTTCTTGCATTATCCCATGTTTCGAGACTCAAAGAGCAAGTGACGTCTAATTTCTTGATAAAATCAGATTCCTCAGCGTTCTAAAAATCACATAGTTTATTCACATCCTAGACTATTTTGTTGCGTCTCTTTAAATCTTAATTGTTCATTGTTGTGTACAGAATACTAATCATATAGATGTAAAACCCAGAAATATTCAAAATACTCAACCACTCAATGTACATCTAGCTCTTGTGTATCAAATACCATAATGGCAGAATAACCTTCAAGCAGATAATGAAGAAAAACACTAACAAAGGAGCTGATTCTTATTAGAGTTAGCTTATGCTCTTTTCGTAGATTGGCCATAAGATTTTATCTCTTGCACTCAATTTAGCTAAATTAAAAAAATTAAAAAAATATGTAAAAATATAAGTGTTTTTAAATAAACAATTTCTACCTTGAATTCCCGATTCTTTTAGGATAGCAAGGACTGATATTTCATCTTTGCTGATTCGCTGGGTAGTACTTTTGCTCAGCTTGTTGTCCAAAAGATCAAAGAAAAAGAGGGAAAGATCGACATTTAAACTTTTGGAAAGCTTAATGATGCGTTGATTGAACTCGATTTGATCTTAAGTAAACAGCATTTGGCTTGATCTCATTTGAGAATTATTGCGTTGGTGCTAGGGGATTTTCAATTGCTTGAGAAGGTTAGAGTGAATGACTCCCAGGCCTAGGGTTTCAAGATGTTCTTGTCTCATTAAGTATCTTAACACAAAATCAAAAAAATAAATGAAGGTTTTAACAATTAATTGGCACATTTCAATTAGCAAGTAAGCTTAATTTAAAAAGAATATTATGGCAATTAGTAATACTGAACTAAATCTGTGAGAAATTCAATTAAATAGAACAAAAGATCTCAAAATTGTTTGTGTTTGTTTTAAATTTATTGTTTGAATTGTGTTCACTTCATTTTTAAATCTGTAAAAGTTATTCGTCATTTACCTGAAAGAGCAAGAAAACTCTGGTTTATCGACTTGACTCATATTTACTAGATATGATATTAAAAGGATGAAAGAAAGGAAGAAAACAAAGCAGTTCTCCTGCCATATAAAGTAGATTTCTTCACTTCCTGCTAGATTTCCTTTGATTGTCTTGAAAGTAATGCCTACTACACTTAAGGGCAGCACGATATCTAAAAAATAAGCCCCCGCTATTTTAGCGTATTTTTTGTAATCTTTTGGATTGTCTTCTTCGTACTTTTGTTTGATAACACGAAATCCTTCTACAGTCATTTTAATGAGATACAATGGGAACACAACGAACAGATCTAGCAAGAATTCTAGGAAAAACACTCCTACCTTTGAGGCAATACCTTAGACATTTTTCTCCATTTAGGCTCTATCTAGAATATCGAACCCTCGCGAGATAGGCTCTGGTGCCACCTTCAGATTAGACGTGGAATCCATTTTAGCTTCTTTTTTTTGTTGAGTTTTTAATTATTTTTTTTGAATGTAGATCTTCTTTTTTTTTAAAAATCTTGAAGTAAAAAAATTACTTATCTTTTCCCAACTCGACAGAAAAAAGACGAATTTCAAAGAATAAAGAAACGTAACAATATTTAAAATAACTGTTCTCTTTTTTTGAAATAATATTTAAAAGTCTTCAACAATTAATTTAAAAAAAATAACTTTTTCAGAATTTATCATTCGAAAAATAAAACAGTCTTAATTCAAATTAACTTTCATTTAAACTAGCTCTCTGTAGGTTTACATTTAAGATAATGAAAAGAGATAATAAATCTAATTCATAATCAAGTTTAAGTTTTAAAATTAAAATATAATTCAAAATGTGCTCTCAAAATAAGTAAATCATTAAATGTGTATTTGCTTGTGCCATTTGAGCTTGCTTATCCCCCCCTTTCTCCTAATTGCTCTTTAGTTCAATAAGAATTTCAAAAAAAATAATCAAATCCAAATACAAAACCTTTCCTTCAATAATTGGGTACCTTTATTAATTTCTTATGATTCCAACTTAACGTTCTTTTTCCTTTCTGTTGCTAAATAATTAAAACAATAATGCTTAATTTTTGCAGTGATTCCAGCTTATTATTTTTCTTAAGGAAAAAATTAAAAATTCATAAAATTACAAAAAATAAAGACTTATTTATCCCCTCCTGTAAGAAAGCCTCACATCTAATAGTATTCCTTTTCGGAAGCAAAAAAGAATGCAGATATTTTCTGGCATCTAGTAGCCTAGAAAGAACAATAGCAGTCTCACTAGGCACTAATTAAAATAAATCAGTCCACTACGCCATTAATAGAATCATTCTATGATTGACCAAAGCGCTCCAAACCCTTCTGAAATTGATGTAACAGTAATAATAAATTTTGACAAATAAACAGTGTTTTTCATTCATTTTTTGTCGATTTTTAGAAGGATTTATTATCAATCATAAGACTAAAGGAGCCTCTCATTGCAAGACAATATCTTCAAAGACTTCCTCATTCACCAAATATTGTACAATATTCTAATTTTAACTCTATTCCAATAGCCTTATTTTGCTTCTTTTTCTAATAGAATAGCAGCTTTTCTACAGTTACTCCAACATCAAAAAGAGTTGTTAGCAAACCTAGACCATCAACCATATTTCTTGTAAATAACCCATAAAATTTACTATATCTTCTAAATATTAACTTCTCTTGTATAATCTCTTTCCACAAAGCCATCTCTTTCTCCTGATAAAAACATCAAAAACACTATTTCCGTGCGCTTAGAAGAAACTCTCAAAGTATTCCTTAATAAACTAACTGAAGTCATCCACAGAAAAGGATCTACTTTCAACGACGTAGAGTTTCTGGGTGAAATAATTCTCCCAAATGTTTCAAAAATCCGACGATATGCGAGTTCTCGATTGCAATAAAATCTTGTGTAGAAAAGTTTCAGCTTATCCACGCCCGATGTCAGCAAAGAAGCATACGAAGCAGAGAAACTGAATCACAAGCTGTTTGAAGCAAAGACAGTTGCAATTGTAGACTTGCTTGCATATGATGATGTTGGACTTAGATTATTCTACGAAGATGGATCTGCAACACTTTCGCAAGTACACAACAAATACAAAAAAATAAACGTAGCATTCACTGAAAGTGACTTGCTAAGCTTATTGAAGTAACTCCTCTCTGGACTTGCAGAGATGATAGCCGCCAGAATATACTTCGGATCGTTCTCAGACATTGGAGCATTTATTTTCTCCAGACAATAATAACAGTCTGTTTACATGGCTCATGTGATCAAATGCGGATTGCTCACAAGATCTGGCTCTAATCCAAGGGAGTATAACTTCAGAGATAACTAGCACCCTTCCCAGTAAGAGATTTTGAGAATTTAGTTATTCCCAGACCAACCTGCATTCAGAATTTAGGAATGAAGACAACAAGATTTAAAATAAACAAGGAGTTCCCGAAAAAGAAGAAGACATTGACAACGAAATCTGGCAGAAGATTCACATTAACGAAGCTGCTCATGTAGGCCGTCTCATTCAGAGAATCTTCACAGAGCAAAACAGCCCAGGAGCAAAGATATCACCGTCATCTTCGAACAATCTAGATAATGAAGAAATCATCAAGGAATATGAGAAACTAAGCACATATTTAGAAGCTTTGAGAAGATGTTCTTCGATTTATTAAATCGAAGCGATAATGAACGAACTAGCTAATGATACATCAGTATTGGACTATGTGATCATCGAAGAGACGCTAATCGATCAGATCAAAATGGATTAAATATAATCTTTAACTTCACTTAAGAAACAACCTGAAATTCCCTCTCACGAAGAGATCAAGAGCATAGCTATGATTGCAATACAAACTATCAATAAACACATGGCACAGCAATTGTAAGTCCTCTAGACAGTTAAATTTGAATACTCCTCCGAAACACAGGAGTTCTACGATCAGCTTCTGAGTTACAATTAGATTTAATCATACACTGCATCAAGTCTGGACATAGCAGCTCAGATAGAAGATATTGTATTAGCTTCCATTGATAGAACAGTTAATCCTCTTTCGTATGCTGAGCATCTTCTGAACAAGGCGCTCATTCACTTCTTGCTAAGTAACAAATGTTTGTGCTTTCACGAAAGGTGGAAATTTGAAATGATATTTTAAATATTTTTTTGTAGAATCCGAGGGAGTGAATTGTCTTTAGATCGTTAAAATCGCAGCACTTATTGCTCAGCGAAACTAAGGAAATGAAATGAGCGAGTTGAGTGGTAAAGCTTATCTGCTCATGAGTGAGATTGTTTTGAAAACTACGAATAACAGGGCACGTGCTTTGGAATATGCGTGTTGTTCATATGACATAAGGAAGTAAGTACATGGACCGCAGAGCAAGACCATGGAATTCATTGATTCCTTAAGATAAATAGCTAAGATTCATGAGCTGAAAGGGCAACCCGATTAGGCTTTCAAATATTTAGAAAAAGCGTTAATAATTGCGGAAGAATTAACTCATGAATTTCACAGAACAGTAATTGAATTACTTACCGATCAAGCATTGCTTGCATTTATCATGGAGAGCTACAATCAATGTCTCTCGAAATGTTCACGGATCACAGACATTTATCATCGCTGTGGATCGAGTATTGCAAGCTATTCTTTCCCTCTAGCGATGACTCTCTATTCGTTATCGAAACTACGGCAAGATTGCTCGAGTGTAAATTACAAAGGTGCTGACTCTAGCACTATCAAAGGGGCTTTGAAATTTGGGCTAAAAGCGGCGACTATTGTCGGAGCACTTAGAGGAGAGAATCCTAATTCATTGGAAGCGTATATTAGCTTAAAGAACATAGCAGGGTCATTTCAAAAGACGTTCGAATTGGAGGAAAACACGGCTTTCATTTAGCATGAAAAAAGGTAGAAAAGCTACTCAGTAATGTCGAAGCACTTACCGAAAGACTCGAGATAAATTAGATTCCCAGCGAATAGCAATAATAAGTTCAGAAATGAAGACAGCTTTGTTGAATAAGCCAGTAAAGACCATGCGTCTGTATATTTCTGAAAAATGTTGTAATAATGAAATCAAGACAATCAGCTAGAGTGCGTGTTTTCGAGAAAAATTTTGGAAGTGATGAGAGTACATTATTATTGAATAATACGTAACAACTAGGGGGAGGGTATATGTTGCACTGGGGAGGGTGAGCATCTGTATCAGAATAGAGTGCAATTCTCTTGTATTATAAAGAAGAAATTATTCAGTTAGGAGGGATAATCTGTTTATTAATATTCCAGAAGGGAAGGTAAGCTTGGATGGTTATGAGAGAAGGAAAAAAGGAAAATTTGAAAAAATGAATAGGAAAAATGAATGTAATGTTGAATATTTTAAACCCTTTTTCTTTATTAGAATCTAGACTAAAAAAAATACTAGATAAATGAGACTATTATTGGAGATTAAAGGATGATGCCTTCTGAGCAGGAAGAGCAGGTAATAAGAGGCACTAGCCACTTGAAGCACAGGAAAATTTAAAGGTGAGGAAGTGGAAGCTGAAGCTAAAGCTAAAGTAGGATTTTCAAAAAGGGAAATTGAAATAGGGAGAGGGGAATTGCAATAATATAGAAGAGAAATAACAAGAAACAATAATAAACAAAAATCTGATTAACAGAAAAAACAAACAAAACATCATAAACTCGCAAACACACAACAGAAATGGACGATTTTGAAGTTATCTACACTGAAGATGATATCAAGGCTGTGAATAAAAAGTTCGAAGAGGTTAGCTCTAGGTATGTATCACTCCTGAAAGAAAAGAAAGAAACTGAGGTGTTTGTTGGAGCACTCAAGGATAAGATTAAATCTTATGAAACTCTTAATCGTGAATATTAAGAAACCAAAGATCTCATGAGTTCTTA
>Ga0302286_10003596_pt1 | contig 10443 bp, 12 predicted proteins | sample III_Fen_E2_3_FD_198765 | JGI IMG/M metagenome (GOLD analysis project Ga0302286, IMG submission 198765) | Peat permafrost microbial communities from Stordalen Mire near Abisko, Sweden - III_Fen_E2_3 | ecosystem: Environmental > Terrestrial > Soil > Wetlands > Permafrost | place: Sweden: Abisko...
TTTGTTGTAATGGCAAGAACCGACGCGCACGCGATGGAAGGTCAAGCCGCAGCGCTTGAGAGGGCTCAAGCGTATGTTGAAGCAGGGGCAGATATGATCTTCGCCGAAGCCATTCATACGCTTGAAGAGTACAAACAATTTACTAAAATCATTAAAGTGCCAGTACTTGCCAACATTACCGAATTTGGACAAACTCCCTACTTTACATGTAAAGAGTTAGAATCCGTTGGTATCTCCATGGTTCTGTACCCACTTTCGGGCTTTCGCGCAATGAATCAAGCCGCTTTGACCGTTTTCAAAGACATTTTGAAAAATGGCACTCAAAAAAATTCGATTCCTTTGATGCAAACTCGCACAGAGCTTTACGATATGTTGAACTACCATTCTTTTGAAGAGAAAATTGACGCACTCTTTACATGTAAAGATAAAAAATAATCGTTTACATGTAAAACTTTCTGCCAACACCGTTGGCAAGCTTTAGCGCCCTAGTGGCTAACGTAGGTAAAAATGAAAAAGGATAACTAATGGAAGCAAAAGAGACAAAAAAAACAGGTGGGCTTGCAGGAATTGTCGCGGGACGTTCGGCTATTTGTACCGTTGGGACGGGACATGGTCTGAATTATAGAGGCTATGACATTTACGATTTGGCTAAAAACGCAACCTTTGAAGAGGTTTCATACCTTTTAACCAAAGGCGTTTTGCCCACACAAAGCGAGCTTGAAACCTATAAAAAGGAATTGATCAAAGCGCGTGCTTTACCTGAGGCACTCAAAGTCGTTCTGAGAAGCTTGCCTAAAGATGCTCATCCGATGGACATCATGCGCACAGGCTGTTCTGCTCTGGGATGTTTGGAACCTGAAGCCGATAATTTTAGCGATCAAGATGCCAAAATCACCCGTTTGATGGGAATTTTTCCCTCTATCTTGCTGTACTGGCATCATTACCACATCAATGGCAAAGAGATTGATACGAATAGCACCCAAGATACGATTGGTGGCTATTTCTTAGAAAAACTGCACGGTAAAAAACCCAGCGATCTCTGGATCAAAGCGATGCATGTCTCTTTGATTCTTTACGCGGAGCATGAATTTAACGCTTCTACGTTTGTTGCACGCATTGGAGCCTCAACACTCTCCGACATCTACTCTGCCATCACTGCGGCGATTGGCGTGCTTCGCGGGCCTTTGCATGGGGGTGCGAATGAAGCGGCGATGGAGCTGATTTCTGAATATAAATCGGTTCACGAAGCAACGCGTGGTATTTATGAGAAATTAGAGAATAAAGCTAAAATTATGGGCTTTGGACATCGTGTGTATGTGAGCAACGACCCACGCAACATCGTCATCAAAGAGTGGTCACGCAAACTCGCAGACGATGCCGGCAATAGCACGATCTTCCCAATTTCGGAAATCATTGAAAAAATCATGTGGGATGAGAAAAAACTCTTTCCAAATCTTGACTTTTACAGTGCTTCAACCTACCATTTTATGGGCATTCCCACAGCGTATTTCACCCCGATATTTGTCATGAGCCGAACCGCAGGTTGGGCAGCACACGTCGTCGAACAACGCGGTGACAACAAACTGATTCGCCCCAATTCAGAGTACATAGGACCAGAAAATCGCGCCTATGTTGACATTAAAAATAGATAATTAAAGGAATCGTATGAGCACAGATATGGGTATTTTAGATACCAAGAGACCCGAGTTTGACCCACTTTTAACCGACATAGCTCGCTATGCTTCTGAGTTTAGCATTGAAAGTGAAGATGCCTATGAAACAGCACGTTACTGTTTAATGGATACCCTAGGTTGCGGTCTTTTAGCGCTTAAATTTCCACAATGTACCAAACTCTTAGGCCCAGTCGTTCCAGGTGCTTCTATGCCATATTTGGGTGCAAAAGTGCCAGGAACTTCGTATCAACTTGACCCAGAGCGTGCCGCTTTTAACGTGGGTGCGATGGTACGATGGCTTGATTTTAACGACACATGGTTAGCGGCGGAATGGGGTCATCCAAGCGATAACTTAGGCGCCATTTGGGCAGTGGGCGACTACATCAGTCGTCGAAATATCTCTGAGGGCAAAGCGCCATTGAAAGTCAAAGGCATTTTAACCGCGATGATCAAAGCGCATGAAATTCAAGGTATTTTAGCACTTGAAAACTGCTTCAATAAAGAAGGTATGGATCACGTGCTTTTAGTGCGTGTGGCATCCACGGCGGTTGCTGCTGCCATGCTTGGGGGAACGTTTGAAGAGATTCGCAATGCCGTTTCTCACGCATGGGTCGATGGTGGAGCGCTTCGTTGTTACCGTCATGCCCCCAACACAGGTTCACGTAAATCATGGGCGGCAGGCGATGCAAGCAGTCGTGGTGTCAATCTTGCCCTTAAAGCACTTGCTGGCGAGATGGGGTATCCCTCAGCGCTGAGTGCAAAATTCTGGGGTTACGAGGATGTCAAAATGGGCGGTAAAAAACTCACCATTCCACAACCCTTTGGAAGTTATGTCATGGAGCAAGTGCTGTTTAAAATCAGCTTCCCCGCTGAATTTCATGCCCAAACAGCGGTTGAGTGTGCCGTAAAACTGCATGATGAAGTCAAAGATAAGCTAAATGAAATTGAAAAAATCATCATCACAACCCAAGAGTCAGGGCATCGCATTATCAACAAAGTGGGGCCTCTTGCCAACCCAGCCGATCGTGACCACTGCATTCAGTATATGGTCGCCATTCCACTCATCCACGGTACTTTGGTTGCAGAACACTACGAAGATTTGTATGCAAACGACCCTCGTGTCGATAAACTTCGCGATAAAATGGAAGTTGTTGTTGATGCGCGTTACACCAAAGAGTACTTAGAAGCCGATAAACGCTCCATCGCTAATGCGGTGCAAATCTTCTACAAAGATGGCACAAAAAGCGAGAAAGTCGAAGTCGAGTACCCAATAGGGCACAAGCGAAGACGAGTCGAGGGAATTCCACTTTTAATCTCAAAATTCAAACACAACCTCGCGGGAAGGCTCAGCCCAAAACAGTGTGCAACCATAGAGAGCGCCTGTGAAAATCAAGCCAGTTTAGAAGAGATGAATTTCAACGAATTTAGCGACCTCTTTGCACTTTAAGCGTTAAGAAGCCCTTTTTTAAGGGCTTTATTCTTTATCTTTTTCGTTAACATTTCTAATGTACAATAGCATATCTCGTTTTTACATGTAAGGACTTTTTATGCGTACACTTATAACGACTATCCTTCTTTTTGCAACATTTATACTCAGTGGATGCGCCCCTAAAGAGGTCAACCTCGCTTCTCTTAATCCCGTTTTTAAACCTACCCCAAACCAAACTATTGCTGTCTATGATCCTGATCTCGACACCATTATGTTTCATCAATTTTCACTAAAAAATGCCGTTTTAGTAGAGCAAACATGGGGAAAAGTCTTACCTTTTCGGGTTGAATTTATGGATTTGTGGGTCACAGGATTGGGTCACGATTTGAGACGTTTAACCAATGGAAATGCGGAAAATATTAGAGATGCCCTCATGTACAATGCGTCACTACAAGGCATGCAAACGTTACATGTAAACCAAAAAGATTATATTATTGACTACGAATTTGCCCGTGATATGGTGAGTGCTATTGAACATTACGAAGAGAAAGTCAAACGTTATGAAAGAGACCGCGAATTTCCATATCTTTTAAGACGCTAACGCATGTTTAGCTCTTTTTGAGGCGAGTTTTGGCATACTAAAAAGAAATTATTAAGAGAGAAATGTATGCAATTACCTGCTTGTCCAAAATGTAACTGTGAATATACCTATGAAGATGGCGAGATGATTATCTGCCCTGAATGTGCTCATGAGTGGTCTAAAAATGCCACGGCACAGGAAGAGTCTGCGCTCATCATCAAAGATGCACATGGTGCTATCTTGTGTGATGGTGACAGCGTTGTGCTGATTAAAGATCTGAAACTCAAAGGCTCTTCTGCGATCATCAAAGGTGGCACCAAAGTTAAAAATATCCGTTTAAATTACGAGAGCGACCATAATTTGGACTGTAAAGTCGATGGTATTGGCGCGATGGGGCTTAAATCGGAATTTGTCAAAAAAGCTTAAAGTACTTTTTGAATTAAAAACATATAGGTGAGTGTTGCGATAAAAATGCTCAAAAGGGCGTTTTTAAACTTTACATGTAAAGCGATCGCAACGCACACACCGATGATCTCAGCCAAACCATACGGGTAAACGTCCCACTTCACATCTTTAAGCGCGTAAAACACCAAAATAACCATAATCATGAGCGGCATATTGAGCTCAATATACTTAATCAAAGGCGAAGGCTCACGCGTACGAAAGAGTAAAAAAGGGATGATGCGCGTTACATAGGTCAAAATCGCCGCAACGGCGATGCTTCCGATGATGTAGCTATTTTCCATTTTCCATACTCCTCTTAAAAACGATCAAAACAAATGCCGCAGCACAAAGCGATAAAATGAGCATCTTTTGCGGTGGAAATAAAACCATCCCAAACAGCCCGATAATCAGTGCAACAAAAAAGGGCTTATGCAGTCTGTTTTTCTTATACAACTCAATGGAAAGTACCACAAAAAGGGCTGTTAGGGAAAACTCGATGCCTTCGTAATTAAATGGCAAAATATTGCCAAGAAGGGCTCCCACAACACTGCCTAAAATCCAGTAACATTGATTTAAAACGCTAATCAGCAAGTATGCTTTTTCACGATTTTTTTCAGGAACTTCGCTCGTTTTTAACAGCGCAAACGTCTCATCGGTTAAACTAAAAATAAGATAGTGCTTTTTCCACGAAAAGTTTTTAAAGGTCGAGATCATCGAAAGCCCGTAAAAGGTATGGCGAAGATTGAGCAAAAAGGTGGCAATTCCAATCTCTAAAATGGTCGCTTGTGATGCAAAAAGAGTGAGAAGAAGAAACTGCCCCGATCCTGCATAGATAAACGCGCTCATAAAAAAGGCGTAATACCATGGGATCAGAAGTTTTGAGAGTAACAAACCAAATGCCATGCCAAGGGGAACGTAGCCCATCATCACCGGAATTGTCAGTTTAAAAATTGCCAAAAAGTTCATAGGTCTTCTTTTACATGTAAAGATTATTTTTTGATGTAACGATCCAAATAGTTCTGTGTTGCGTTGCTATCACTCAGTTTTTGATGCACCTCTTTTTTAGAAGCCGTATCCTTTGGCGTAACATCACTAAAATAGATCTGATCAACAGCCACAATGATGGCAATCAAAAGAAGAAGCGGAAGCACTAAAATCATAGTGACCTCAAATTATGATTTGAGGCCATTGACGGTTTGTAGCATTTGATCACTGGTCGTAATGACTTTTGAACTTGCCTCATACGCCCTTTGTCCTGTAATAAGGTCGGTCATCTCGTCTACAAGTTCGACGTTACTCATCTCAACAAATTGTTGCCTCACTTGCCCAATGCCATTAAGACCAGGATTACTGAGTACGGGGTCACCTGAAGCGGACGTGTTGATAAAGTTATTATCGCCTAATGAATGCAAACCTGCGGGATTGATAAAATTTGCAAGCTCAATTTGCCCTATTTCTGTCGTAGCGGTTTGCCCTGATTGCAATACGGAGACAATACCATCCACACTGACATTAATTTGAGTCGCATCAGCAGGAATAACAATATTTGGGATCATTTGATACCCATCACTGTTGACCACATTACCATCGGCATCAAGTTTAAAGGAACCATTTCTGGTGTATCCCGTTGTACCATCAGGCAGTTGGATTTGGAAAAAACCATTACCTGTAATCGCCATATCCAAAGAGTTGCCTGTCTCTTTAAAGTTTCCTTGCGTAAACTGCTTGGCGATGGCGGTTGGTCTTACACCAAGACCAACTTCAATGCCCGTTGGAGATATCGAAGTTCCACTCGTAGCTGTTCCTGCATAGGTCATGGTTTGATACATTAAATCTGCAAACTCTGCGCGTTGTTTTTTGTAACCTATGGTGTTAACATTGGAAATATTATTGGAAGTGGTATCGATCTGCGTTTGCTGCGCAATCATACCCGTTGCTGCTGTGTAAAGTGCTCTTATCATACGTTATTCCTTGTTTTTTTATGCTTTAGTTGACGCAAGCTTAGTGATGGCATCACTGTTGAGCTCATTCATATGCGACTTCATGACTCTTTGGTACATATCCACCATTCGATTGGTTTCAATCAAACTCACCATCTCTGCTACAGGATTGACATTGCTGGTCTCTAAAAAACCTTGTTCAATTAAATTTCCATCTTCGAGTTGCGTAACCTCGTTGACATCTTTATATTGATACAGACTAGAACCCTCTTTAAGAAGTGATTTAACGTCATCGCTTTGGACAATCATCAAGTTTCCTATTTGATCATCACGGTTGTAAACCCCACCGCTCTTATCGACCCTAAACTCACCGTCTGCTGGAATTGTAAGGTATTGCTGATTTTGAAAATAGGTTGCTGGCAATACAGGATAGCCTTCTTTGGTGGTTAATACACCCGCATCATTCAGGGTAAAAGCGCCATTTTGGGTCAAACGAATTCCATTTGGAGTTTCAACCATAAAGAACGTATCTTCACGTTTGAGCGCAAGATCTAACGCATTACCGGTTGCTTTTATCCCACCTTGTTCGTATTTGACATACTCTTCAACGATTTGGGGTACGCGTGTACCAACAGCATTAATACACTTACTTGCATCTTTCGTATTATCTTTTATCGGCATTTCATCTTTATATTCTTGAAAAATGCGTTTAAAATCTCCTACAACCACATCATCCCTTTTGAATGCTGGGGTATTTAAATTGGCAAGATTATTGGAGATGAGATCCAGTTTATTAAACTGAGTGACCATCGCTCCAGTGACGCTGTAGTAGCTGCTTTGCATTGTTTTCTCGCTATCTTTTAGAATCTTGCCTTACTTGAAGCAACTCCCGTTCCACTTTGTCAAAATAGTTTTTTAACATCATTTAAAAGAAAACTCGGTATAATCCACATCTTTTATTAAAGAAAACGAAAAATTTACACCTCCATATACCTTACTCAAGGAGAGTCACACTTATGGCTTCAAAAGAACTCTATACCGCATTAGAAGAACTTTTTGCAGAAAATGAAAAATCATACGTCACCTACGAAAATGTGATGGATCTTTTTGTTAAGCCACCAACCCCTGCAAACGTCAAAAAATTGATGAGCCTGTTAGAAAAATACAAAGTTAGCCTGATCTCTTCTGCTGAAATTGCAAAATTACGCAACAAAGAAGAAGCGAGAAAAAGAGAAGAAGAGCGTCAAAAAATCAAAGATGATGCCTTAGAAGAAGAGTTTGACCTTGCCAGCGAAAAAGAGCTCCTAGAGTGGTCACGCAGCGATAGCCCCGTTAGGATGTATCTTAGAGAGATGGGACAAATTTCCCTTCTAACCAAAGATGAAGAGATCGACATTAGTAAAAAAATCGAATTTGGTGAAGATATCATCATCGATGCTTTCTGTTCTGTGCCTTACCTTATTGACTTTATTTTGGACTACAAAGAAGCCCTCATTAACCGCGAGCGTCGTGTCAAAGAGCTTTTCAAAACCTTTGAAGATGATAGTGATGATGGGGATGAAGAAGAAGAGTTTGAAGAAGAAGAAGGGGAAGAAGGCGAAGAGAAAAAAACATTCTCTAAAAAAGACAATACCCGAACCGAGAAAGTCATCGAAAGCTTTAAATCGTTAGAAAAAGCAAAAAAAGATTGGCTCAAAAGTCTTACCAGACCACCGGAAGAAAACTTGGATGACGCTGAAGAGATGATGAACTACGATCTTGGACTTGCGTATAAAAAGAAACTTCTTAAAGACGCGTTGATGGATCTTGGCCCTACCAGTAAGTTGATTAACGAGCTTGTTAAATCCATGGAAACCGCACTTAAAAGTGACTTTGAATTTGACAAAGAGCTTAAACGTTTAGAGTACCGTTTACCCCTTTTCAACGATACCCTCAGAGAAAATCACGTCAAACTTCTTGTGAACATTGTTGATCTTAACAAAGAAGATATTACCACAATGGTACCAGAAGCCACAATGGTTTCTACCTACATGGAGATCAAAAAGCTTTTCCAAACGAAAGAAGCCAGTAAACAAGGCTTTGATCTTGATCCTGAAAAACTCAAAGAAGTTCTTGAGCAGATCAAACGGGGTAAAAAAATTGCGGATGAGTCTAAAACCCGTATGGCAAAAAGTAACCTTCGTCTGGTTGTTTCTATCGCAAAACGTTATACCAACAGAGGCTTGCCATTCTTGGATCTCATTCAAGAAGGTAACATCGGTTTGATGAAAGCGGTCGATAAATTTGAGTACAAAAAAGGCTACAAGTTTTCAACGTATGCGACCTGGTGGATTCGTCAAGCGATTTCTCGCGCTATTGCCGATCAAGCCCGTACGATTCGTATTCCGATCCACATGATCGAGACGATCAACCGTATCAACAAGATCATTCGTAAACACCTTCAAGAAGAAGGCAAAGAACCAGACATCGAGACGATTGCGCTCGAAGTTGGGTTGAGTGCCGATAAAGTTAAAAACGTCATTAAAATCACAAAAGAGCCTATTTCGTTGGAAGCGCCTATTGGTAACGAAGACGATGGTAAATTTGGTGACTTTGTTGAAGATAAAAGTTCTATTGCACCGCTTGATTATATCTTGAAATCGGATCTTAAAGATCAGATTGACGAAGTACTCGATCAACTCAATGACCGTGAAAAAGCCGTTATTCGTATGCGTTTTGGTTTGATGCACGATGAGAGTGATCGAACACTTGAAGAGATTGGTAAAGAGCTTAATGTTACTCGTGAACGTGTTCGTCAGATCGAGAGTTCTGCGATTAAAAAGCTTAAACATCCAAAAGTTGGACGTAAACTTAAAAACTATATCGAGAGCTAATCGATGAGTAGTTTCGCCGAAGCGTGGATTGAGCACGATTACAATCCCTTTATTGTTTTTGACAACACAGGAAAAATTATTTCCCTCAACCAAGAAGCGCAATACCTTCTTGGTGAGGTCAACCATAAAAAAATATTTGATATTGCCCAAACGTATGCCAGCATGACATATGGCTTTAAAACAACCATCGTAGATATCTCTTTTAGTTCGTATAAATTTTACGCCATTACGGTCGGATATGATGATGAAACATCCATTGGCATCAAGCTGTATAAAAGCGCTACAAAGAAATTTGCTAACGTTGAAGAGTATGGCGAAAGTGTCAATATTTATGCATTGTTAGATCTTTGCATCAGCGCCTCTTCTACCAACTCTACGATTAAATTTAAAAAAGAGTTTGATCCGACCTTCCCAGACGTTCGTCTCAAAGTCGAAGACTTTATGAAACTTCTCACAAAGGTTTATCAGTCGCATATCAACTCTACCGTCATTACCACGCGCTTAGCGCTTATTACGGGTGAATACATCCGCTTTAACGCAAAGAAATACCCTATTTTTTCTATCTCCATTAAAGGCGATAGTCGAGATCAAAACTATGAAAAAAGTATTGAAGAGGTTGGCGTCAAAAGTAACTGCACCATTCATTTTGAGCAAGAAGAAACACTGATTCACGCCGCATTGGTGTCTTAAAAATCTTTACATGTAAAGTGAGAAATCTTTACATGTAAGCTTTTTTTCTTTAAGCGTTACTACACGATCCTCCATCAAATGCTTCACCCACTTCCTTATGTTCTTTCCCCCACTGATACATTAAACTGAGTATGGGAATGACCGTTTCACCCTCTTTAGTCAGCGAATATTCCACCTTTGGCGGAACCTCATTGTACTGTTCTCTGTGAATGATATTATGGCTCTCCAGCTCTTTAAGCTGCTGACTTAAGGTCTTATGTGCAATGGGTTTGAGTATCTCTCTGAGTCGATTGTACCGAATGACTCCGGCTCTACTTATTTCCCACAGGATAATCCACTTCCATTTTCCCTCAAGAATCGACATCGTATAATACATCGGACACTTCTCGTATTTATCACTAAAATTTTGCACTGTTTTCTCCATTACTTTCCTTTTGGTTAGTATATAACCAAAAAGTTCATTCTATACTTAAGAGATGTATTATTCTATAATTCTATTTATACACGATAGAGAAGGAAAAGAGATGAAAATTTTAGCCATCAATGGAAGTCCTAGGAAAAATGCAAACACAGCAACCTTGCTTAAAAACGCCCTAAAAGGTGCAACCGCACAAGGTGCTGAAACAGAGTTGATTCACCTGTATGACCTAAACTACAAAGGATGCGTGAGCTGTTTTGCCTGTAAACTAAAAAGTGGAAAATCGTATGGGAAATGCGCGCACAAAGATGATCTTCAGCCACTTTTAGAAAAGCTACGAGGCGTGGATGCGATTCTCTTAGGCTCACCCATCTATTTTGGAAATATTACGGGTAT
>Ga0302286_10003600_pt1 | contig 10433 bp, 6 predicted proteins | sample III_Fen_E2_3_FD_198765 | JGI IMG/M metagenome (GOLD analysis project Ga0302286, IMG submission 198765) | Peat permafrost microbial communities from Stordalen Mire near Abisko, Sweden - III_Fen_E2_3 | ecosystem: Environmental > Terrestrial > Soil > Wetlands > Permafrost | place: Sweden: Abisko...
TTTAAATACATTCTTAATTTGGTTAGTGAAGGGCAAATGTATAAATTATTTTTGAAATTACACCATCTGTAGCGGATAAATCAGGATAAAAACAATTTAGAGATAGGAACGTAGGAACAAAATGCAGGTGTGCAGGGACAAGACGTAGGGACATGTCGCGACTTGTCCCTATCACGTACCCCTACCTGCCGATCGGCCTAAGACCCAGAAATAATGATAAATGGTTAATTATGAATGATTAATTAATCTCAATGCAGTCGGCCTAAGCCTCAGAAGGAAGGAAATTTATTATAAGGAAATTAAAGTACTAGACGACTTATGTTTCAGTCGGCCTAAGCCTCAGAAGGAAGGGAATCCAATAGATAAGCCTATGAGGACAAATAATAATGTTTCAGTCGGCCTAAGCCTCAGAAGGAAGGAAATTTAATAAACTAACAAAAATATTAGTGAGTAAAAAAGTTTCAGTCGGCCTAAGCCTCAGAAGGAAGGAAATTTAATAAACTAACAAAAATATTAGTGAGTAAAAAAGTTTCAGTCGGCCTAAGCCTCAGAAGGAAGGAAATTGGGACCAAAAGGAATTAAGATTGCTTTCTAAAAAGTTTCAGTCGGCCTAAGCCTCAGAAGGAAGGAAATAACATATTGACGATGAATTAAGAAATCATCAATTAACGTTTCAGTCGGCCTAAGCCTCAGAAGGAAGGAAATGTGCTTTCAACAAAGTAAAATCTAAAAGCAGAAAACGTTTCAGTCGGCCTAAGCCTCAGAAGGAAGGGAATCCAATAGATAAGCCTATGAGGACAAATAATAATGTTTCAGTCGGCCTAAGCCTCAGAAGGAAGGGAATTTTATCGTCGCGACGAAAGATGAAATTGAATTAGTTTCAGTCGGCCTAAGCCTCAGAAGGAAGGGAATAAATCACTCTTTTTACAGAGCGAAGGGGACACTTGTTTCAGTCGGCCTAAGCCTCAGAAGGAAGGAAATCAAAGCCCAATAAAAACTATCGTTTGTATTTTTTTTCGTTTCAGTCGGCCTAAGCCTCAGAAGGAAGGAAATTTTGATAAATAATATTGGAATTAGTAATATAAAAAAGTTTCAGTCGGCCTAAGCCTCAGAAGGAAGGAAATTCGCCTTAATGGAGGTTTTAGGTGATCAAGATGAAGTGTTTCAGTCGGCCTAAGCCTCAGAAGGAAGGAAATAAATTAAAAAAATGGAAGAAATAAAGAGATCTGCGTTTCAGTCGGCCTAAGCCTCAGAAGGAAGGAAATAAATTATAGGAGATTAAATTATGGCATTAAATCGTTTCAGTCGGCCTAAGCCTCAGAAGGAAGGAAATATCATTTTATCCGATAAAATAATCTTTGTTGAAATTGTTTCAGTCGGCCTAAGCCTCAGAAGGAAGGAAATGAAAAATATCCAGTTTTTACGACTAGTTTCATGAAAATGTTTCAGTCGGCCTAAGCCTCAGAAGGAAGGAAATTATTAGTATTATGAAAACAACTGAAAATCAAAATCGTTTCAGTCGGCCTAAGCCTCAGAAGGAAGGAAATACACCTACTGACGTAGTAATTTACGGAGAGCTTTCGTTTCAGTCGGCCTAAGCCTCAGAAGGAAGGAAATATAATATGGTCGCGAGCATGCGAAATCCATCCAGCGTTTCAGTCGGCCTAAGCCTCAGAAGGAAGGAAATTCGGATAAAAAAAATTGAGGCCAAAATTGCCAACTGTTTCAGTCGGCCTAAGCCTCAGAAGGAAGGAAATCAAGCAAAATTGCCAATTTTTATCGCAGGTTTAAGGTTTCAGTCGGCCTAAGCCTCAGAAGGAAGGAAATTGTAGAGGTAAACTTCTATGATAGTCTCCATAATGTTTCAGTCGGCCTAAGCCTCAGAAGGAAGGAAATTGGGGATGTTCCTCCAGTGGTAACTCCTACTCCTGTTTCAGTCGGCCTAAGCCTCAGAAGGAAGGAAATATTGAGGAAAAAATAAAAATTAAAATATCCGAAGTTTCAGTCGGCCTAAGCCTCAGAAGGAAGGAAATTAAAGAAAGTTAAAATTACCGCACAAAAACCGTCGTTTCAGTCGGCCTAAGCCTCAGAAGGAAGGAAATTGGTGAACCAGCGATATGTGAATTTTCCTGTAAATGTTTCAGTCGGCCTAAGCCTCAGAAGGAAGGAAATTCAAGAGTTTGGTTCTATTATTTGCAAAACAATCGTTTCAGTCGGCCTAAGCCTCAGAAGGAAGGAAATATAAAATAATGTAAAAATATTTGTTGTACCTTCTAAAGTTTCAGTCGGCCTAAGCCTCAGAAGGAAGGAAATTAATGCTACAAAAAAAATCATAATAAGTTAATACTGTTTCAGTCGGCCTAAGCCTCAGAAGGAAGGAAATTCTTTGCAAGAAAACAATTGAGCTTATTTATAAGTTTCAGTCGGCCTAAGCCTCAGAAGGAAGGAAATTAACTGGGGCGGAGCTCGTATGACTCTCCAAGGAGTTTCAGTCGGCCTAAGCCTCAGAAGGAAGGAAATAGTAGATTTAATGGGCTATTCCTCGTGTAAGTGTTCATTACCACACATAATTGGAAGCAAATATACCCTCTCCCGTTATCGGGCTTCGGGGTTTCAATATGTCAAAGAGCGTGTGTAGCCAAGGCCATAATGCAGCGGCGCTACTCCACGGCAAGGCTGTATCTGCCCAAACCGAATGTGGCGGTAGCTCCCGCGTGTAGCCAGCTGCCCATGGTGAGCAGGGGCATCCATGCCGCAAGATTTTCGCCCCGGTAGGTGAGTTGCCCTACCAGTCCGTCAAAACTCATGGTGGTGTCTTGTGTACCCGAGTAGCGCTGCCAGTTTACCTCCTGCACCTGCGCGTGGCTGAGTTGTATGCCGGTGGGTGCATCCGCGACGGGAGGTTCCCACCAGGGCGCATCGCAATAGAAATGAGCCAGTAGTGCCATGCGCAGGGCTACTCGCGCGGCAAACAGGTCGAAAGCGGGTGGCGCAATGCCGGGCTTCCCTTTTTGCATCAACCGCAACGGGTTTTCGAGTTCAATATGCAGGGTATGGCCAGCCGTAGGTGGTGCAAGGTGGTGCAACATTAGGCTGCACGGGGTGCTGAAATACGACAAGGCCTCATACTCCAAACGGTTGTTTAACGCCTCCAGACGAATGGCTTTGAAGCTCTTCCGCCCTTTGCCTATGCCTGTCTCGCCCATCCGCCGCACTGCCGACAGTATGGCAGGCAACAGCTCGGCGGCCTTGCCTACCAGCGTGAGTTCAAAACCGAAGGTGTGCCCGGGTTCAAACTCTGTGCGGTGGTCGGGCAAGGGGTTGATAATATAGGGGTGCGGGCTTTTAGTGTATTTTCGGTGGTGCGGATGCGACGGCTCCACATACGAGTTGAACAGCCGCGAAAATGCACACGCAAAGCGTTTGGGGCAATGGTCGCACTCCCCGCCTCGATAGTCGCACACTTCGGCGCGCAATGCTTCGCCCAGACAACCCCTGAAGGCAGAACCTTTGTAGGGGGGCAACACGATGGCTTCGACCGCCTCGAAGGTTATCCGCAGGCGTGTGAAGGCGAGATGGGAGAGAAAAGGAAAATGGGGCATGGGGTTAAATTTTACTATAGAAAACACCTGATATTTTACTATCAATAAATGTTTATCCAACTTTGTCAAGTAGTTCAGTCCAAAGATCTTTTACATGAAAGATGTTTAATGGAACTTCTTCAATACTTCCCGTATCTTGCCGGGTATATTCTGCTCTTCGTTCATCAGGTATTGCCTTCAGAATCATAGCACCACTTATAGCAGCAGTTCCACCCGTAATATTAAATAAAATATCTTTTTCGTCAATTTTTCGATGTTTTAGGAGTTGAATAATTCCATCTATTTCCAACATATTTTCATGAAAATCATTTCCGGAAACACCAACTTTTTTCATATTTATTTTTACTTTATGCTTCAAATTTGGATATACAAGATTTATAAAGTCCGATATTAATTTATCCGGTTTGAGGTTATCTGGAAATTTGTCAATATCTTCAGCTACTTCATTACTTAAAATAATAATAATCTCGTGAAATGAAGCTTTGTGTTCAATGATTGATTTTCTTATTGGATCCCAATTAGCCCAGGGACCCCATGGAACTGAACCTACTGTTTTCATTGAACCGTCTGCTTTCTTAAACACTTGGTCTTTCCAATCAAGCCTTTCCTTTTCCATTTCACTTATGCTTTCCTGTAGATTTTCATGTTTATAAATTTTACTTAGAGCTGTAATCAAAACTTTGGGATGATATACTTCTGGTTCAATAGGTTTTGGAAGAACATAATTAGCTATTAGTAATGGGTATAATATCATAAAACCGGCATAAATAAGAGCATTCAAAACTCCACAATATGTATGATAATAGAGTTCAATTCCAATCCAAGAGATACTACAAAGTGTGAAAACTACATTAAAAATTCCAACAATATCACTTCCCTTTACCTGAAACCCTTTGATTAAGAAGACAATAAAAAGAGGTTCACTATTTTTCTTTTTCAGCTTTAGATAAAAAATACTGATTGCAATACTGATTAACACTACAACCACTATCTTCATCCAAAACGAATTATAAATTAAGAATTCTTTTATTCCAGGACTCCAAGAATGTAATTGACGATTGAATCCAATGATTTCAATGGCTATAATCAATAATAAAATTAAAACTTGGAACGTCTTAGCTTTTGCTGATGTTTTTTTAGATGATTTTGTCTTCATTGTTTTAGTATTTACGAAATTGAACGTATTGAAAAATTGAAGTTTTTATATTTCCATCGTTTTTTACCATACGAAGGGTAGTAGAGCAGATACAACAAATTCTCTGCGCTTTAGCTAAAGTAACAAACTGGAAAAGGAAACTGGGTTCACCGCTGATATGCACGGCGTTGTTCCCGTCTTTTGATTCTGCCAGTTTCGCCTTGCATTGCGATAGATATTCCGAAGCCAATAATGCCACCTCTTCGGTATCCGCCATCGGGTCAATCTCCGGAAACGGAATATCTGCTACCGCACTAAACTGGTCCAAAGCAATACTTTTTTGTTTTTTGTTCCAGTTTTTGAAGGGATGGTTGGATAGGTTGATGAGCATGGCATTAGAGTCTTTTCTGTTTTATGACCTCGCTCGGAGTAGGCAATACCATACGATGTTTGAAATCAGACAAATTCATGTACTCTGTTAATGAATCTTCAGGCTTATTTTCCCAGTCGAGCATTATGGCTAATTGTTTTAATCTTGGATGCTCCCACAAATCTTTCCCTTTAGACTTTGAATCTGTAATACCCCAAACCGCATCCATAAACTTCTGTATGCAATTTGAAATTGTGGTCTCATCCGAAATTACGTCAATATTTCCCCACTCGGCATTGAGAGACCTATATCTCTTTTCGCGATCTGATAAATGTAATGTAGGATTTATTTGAAGAGTTCCTAAACCTAAAGGTTTAGCCATCCCGATTTTGTGACACCATCCATCTTTTAGCTTTAGTACAAATAATAATGCACCTAACTCAATAGTTGAAAGATTCTCGAATCTGATTCTTCCTGAAAAAACAGCACCTTCTTTTATCGGTTTTATAATGGTGTGTTGCTTATCTTGTCCATTTTTAACTTTGCTAATCAATTGTTGTTGATCCTCATCTGCTTTCCACTTGAGATTATTGGATTTATGCCAGTATAGTTTATTGCCCCTGATAAGTGCATTGTCTGAATCATAATGGATTAAATCTTTGATTTCACGATCTCCTTGTTCAAGATAGAGTTGAAAAGACGTTGGTTTAGGAGATGAAAGAATTTTTGGAACAGACTCTTCATCTTCTTTTCCTTTTATCATGTTCAAATCTTCAAAATACAATTTTCCAGCATGAGATGTGTCTCCAAACATCACATCCACCAAATCGGTAATTGTTTTATCTGTCAATTCTTCATAGATACAATCCGAGATGGAATTAAAATATGGAATGCGAAAAAAACGAGTGTGACCAAAAGTAATTTGACCATCTTCACCTTCGAAATAGAAGCAGGGCACAAAATCGTTTTTTCCAGCTTCTTTGATAATGTTTATCGCTTCACTTGCTCTATTGGTGTCATTTATATAACTTCGAACATCTGATTCTGGAATCACAGTTGCTTTCGATTTATCTTCTTTACATCTGATTTCTAAGTCATATAGCTTGCCATTCATGTGTCCTGAGTGTACAATATAATGACCCTCGGATATTCGTCTAAAATATTGCTTTGCTGAATTTGTACGATTAATTTTCTTGAAACCATCTCCTTCTATTAATTTAAAGAATCGCCCTTCTTTGAAAATTAATCCTGTCTTAATGTTTTCTACAGAAGACCCTACACAATCGTTGTACATATTTCTCAGATTGATGCAATCATCAGCAAAACTTCTGAAATATAGAACATCATTGTTTATGAATCCAAATTTTCCAAATGTTGCAATTTCCACCATATTTCGGATCATTCCTCTTATTGAACTTCCGGGTAGTCCCAATTCTCCAGCCGGACTATAATTGTCAATCCTTACCTTATCTCCGTTTTGAGTTTTGAAAAAAGATTGATCTTTTAAATCATGGTTCAATGTGCCTCTTACAAAGATTGCAGTTTTGTTATTCGCTTCCATGTCTATATAGCCATTATAAAAGCCATCTTCCTGAGAATAGTATTTGTTTATGTGTAAATAATCACAGTCAATAAACGTTTCATTTTCATTTAGCGTTACAAAATTATACGGAGCCTGAGCTTTGGCGATTTTGTATATTGCAATTCCTCGATGAATTATTGTTGTAATCTTCCCTCTTTCCATCTCAAAGTCAACCTCTGCATTATCCAATTGTAATAAGTTGCCGTCGAATGTAATTTCTTTGTTCTTTAACCTATAATTTGTACCATTGTAAAATACATTACAGACTAATCCATTCTGATTATTTATGCTTAATCTTCCCTTTTTCATAGCTCACCCTCCTTATACATTACAAATTCAACAAAACGTACATCTTCGTAGGTGGCTTGAGTATCTTCGATATAGCCGATATACGAGCATGTATGAATGCACAACCGACCTTTTCCATCGTTTATTTCAGAATCTGAAATTCCTAAATCTTTTAATGACAGAATAATCTCAGTTCCCCTATCTTCCTTTAGTATAGAATACTTTTGATCCAGAATTTCAGCTTTTGTGCCAAATAATACCTGATTTGCATCGACTACACCTTGTGCCTCTCCTTCGCCGTCTTTCCTAAGTCGGGCTTTGTATTTGCCTTGATTGGTTCGCCAAATAAACAATTCGGCATCTTTGTTAAATACACGGAGTTTTTGAATATTGGAGAGTGCTACATCTTTTTTATCCTCTTGTTTGTAATAAACGAATCGCTTGTCAACTACCTTGCCGATCACCACACAATCAAAAAGATACGCAATAAACCACGCATTTTCTGTTGGAGCATTCTTTAATATTTCTGCATCTGAAGAAACTTCAAAAGCGGTTGAGGTAGTCTTCATTTTACTATATTTTAGCCCGTTGGGCTTGTTGCTGTTTTGTGTCATAGCTTTTTGATTTTATATTTATCTATTCGCTCTTGGTAATCGGTATCGTTTTCCCGATTGTGTAGTGCATCCACATAAGATTGCAAAACAGTTGCTTTTTCAGAGTCTTTTAAATCATCCAATAAAGTGTACGTCGCATTACCGTCAAACACGGTAGCACTCACACCCTCCAATACGCCGCGACCAATGGCTTTTTCACCGCCAATAGACAGGTCTGCTGTCCAGAGATCTTTTAATAGCAGCAGCATTAATCCTTTATCCAACTCTTTGGCATCGGCTACCCGAATGCGGAAGTTTTTGATTTGGACTTTATCTTTCACAGGGAAAAGCGGAACTTCTTCAATCAGGGCACTATCCACCGTACCACCGGTAAAGCGGTCAATCTGGATACGTGTTTGAATCTCCTCTTTAACCTCTTTGATCAGAACTTCATCGACAAATACCCTTGAAGGAACGGTATAACCATCTTTTTTAACTTTTTGCTTGTTGCCGTTTTCCTTTTCCACATCGCCAAACAGTCCGGCAAGAATCGTTTCTGTCTTATCCTGATTAGTTTGTATGGTGTTCAATATTCGTTCTGCCCGTCCGCGCAAAGCTCCTTTGATGGATGAACCCGACAGGATATTCTTTCCACCCGATTTCAAATGTGTTGAATCCGGTGCCTTCGGATCGTTGGAGTAGGAGCGGATAATCAGCGAATTTTTGATTTTGAAAGTCGCCACTATCTCAAACGAGTCACTGTGGGGCAGGAGTAACGAAACTGTAGCTTTTTCCTTCTTCTTCTGAAACAAATCATTATTAATCCATTGCTGAAAATGAGCCGGGTTTTCAAAATCAATTTCGTAGAGAGTGGCACTTCCCTTTATCCGGCCATAACCAACGGTCGATTTTGCTCCCAGATCAATCCCTTTTTCGATAACGGTGGCAATGTCAGAGGCGATCTTTAGTGCCACATCGTAATTAGCCAAACCCTCCTCTTCAACCCTGAATAACATCGTTAATCCAAACTTTGCACCCGGAGCAAGTAGTTCGTAGTCGAATTTTGCGCCTTGGGCTACTGTTCCTTTTGACGAATCGATCCGAATGCCATCGCGAATTTCTGTGGTGTTCAGACTACCTCCGGGTAACTCTGTCAAAAGAATATCGCTGCAATCGATAAATGAAGCATTCACTTCCGATTCTCCCCAATATTTTTTCACTTTGGGATCAAATTGCCGGAATACTTTTCCCATAAATGAGGTAGCCGGTATGAAAGGAAGTTGTCGGATATTTTCCTTGTTCCCTTCAAGAAATCTTTCAGCCGGAAGAATTACTCCATTATTATCAAATGTGTATTCTGTCGTTACTACATCTCTGTCGCTGCGGTCGCCTCTTCCCGATCCGATGCCCATAGGACTTTTATTTTCCAGTATGGCTTTTAATATGATTCTACCGTTTTTCATCTTTTTCTTTTTTAATATTTAAGCGACGTAACTGATTCAGATATTGTTCGAAATAAAGAGTTTTGAGTTTGTCTATTTGATTATCGTCTCTCATCGGTTTGAAAAGGGCCGTTTCTCCCGAGAGTACATCTTCGAAATGTTCAATCAGATTTTTATTATCTAAATATGCTTTTCCCAAATGGTTTTTTGCTGTGGGGCGCAGGTCAAATAAGAATCTTTTTAGATTTTCGGTGTCATAAGCCATATCTTTTAGTCTACCCAGAAGATGGTTGCTGTCAATTTTTGGACGGGTATTTTCTGCATCTATCAACGCTTGATTGATTACTTGCTCTTTTGCGCGGTTGAAGAAGATTGAATACCTGATTTCTTCTGTCAGTTTGGGCATCTCTCCAGGTTTGGGGAGTTTTGTCTCTTTCTTTTCGATGTATTCTATGCTTATTGCCGATGGGCTTAGCAACGAAAAGGAGACCTGCCCGTATCCTTCGTGCGTTCGTTCTCCCAAGCCGAAGCTTGTCAGCTCTTCGGCGTTGGATGGCAACTTGTCGAGTAAAAAAGAGCTGCCGGCGGCAAATACGTTTTCCGATGGTTTGCGCAGTTTCCAAACGTTCAGAAAGCCTTCGATTCGAGCTTTACGTGAAATGGACTTCTCGGTTTTGGAATCTGATAAATATGTGTTCATATCCTCTACAGAAAGGCTTGAAAACCCATTTACATTCATGATAATGGCATCGGAAAGCAATGTCAATATCACTTTCCCATTTGATTGGAGTTTCTCGTTTGCTTTGTTGTCGATCCACTTGAATTGGACTTTACCGTATTCAGAGGTAGCCGAACGTCCCATACGAATATTGTCTCCGTCTTTTATCAATGATTTAATATCTTCTTCGTCACCGTCATTCTTAAGTGCTATGTATCCTTCGAAAACCATTCCAGCCGGCAGAGATTGGTAATTGAAAAGTTTACCCTCCATCGTGGTTCTGGTTTTACCATTGATCTCGTTGTGAAGTCGAATCTCTTTCTTAATGAGCAATGGAGTTACCTCATTGTTAGTGACAGAAATGAGAGAAGAGATACCCTTTGTCTGTTCTTTAAAATTACTGACTAAAAGGTTATGCACTTTTTCCTTTTTCTCTTCATTCTCATCTTTCTTCAAAAAGTATTTTTCCCGTACTAATGCCGTAGGCGCTGGGAAGAAAGTTTTTCCATTTTCCACAGGGAAAGCGTTGGAAAAGACACAATCACCGCTTACAATTAGTCGGGTAAACTCGTCGTCAGCAGTGTTTTCATTTAATTTCAAATAGCGTTGAGCAAAAACGCCCTGCATCACCGTTCCACGGATGTATTGCAGTGTTTCGTACATATTGGGGTCATCGGAATGTTGCGTGATGATAAGCGGTTCC
>Ga0302286_10003602_pt1 | contig 10432 bp, 8 predicted proteins | sample III_Fen_E2_3_FD_198765 | JGI IMG/M metagenome (GOLD analysis project Ga0302286, IMG submission 198765) | Peat permafrost microbial communities from Stordalen Mire near Abisko, Sweden - III_Fen_E2_3 | ecosystem: Environmental > Terrestrial > Soil > Wetlands > Permafrost | place: Sweden: Abisko...
GGAAGCGCCGGAGGTGTATGTCCAGCAGCCGGCTCCGATGGTGCAGCCATACCAACAGTAACGTAGGTTTGCGATCGAGGAGAATGCGGGGAGAAATCCCCGCATTTTTTTGGTGCCAAGAGTTCGATCAAGGCAGCATGCGCAACACCGGGATCCTTCGACTCCGGTTCGCAAAGCAGCGAAACTCCGCTCAGGATGACACGCCACTGCAGGCACGCAATTGTAGGCCACCCATGTGACAGGCTAGGATGGCAGGGGAATCTTTCCGCTGGAGAGTCATATGTCATCCGTATTTGAAGGGTTGGAACCAAAAGAACTTTGGAAGCATTTTGCCGTGCTAGCGGCGACGCCTCGGGCTTCGACCAAAGAGGCCGCCGCGCGGAGCTATGTGCTGGAGCAGGCGAAGAAGCTAGGCCTGGAAGCGACGCAGGACGCCGCCGGGAACGTCGTCGTGCGCAAGTCCGCGCGGCCCGGGCGCGAGAAAGCGACCGCGGCCCTGCTGCAGGGGCACCTCGACATGGTGTGCGAGAAGAACGAGGGCACTCCGCACAATTTCGATACCGATCCCATAGACGTGTGGCGCGACGGCGACTGGCTGAAAGCGCGGGGCACCACGCTGGGCGCCGATAACGGCGTGGGCGTGGCGGCGGCCTTGGCGGTGATGGAAAGCACCGACATCGCGCATGGTCCTCTTGAGTTCGTGTTTACGATCGATGAAGAAACGGGCTTGACCGGCGCGGCGGAGTTCAAAGGTGGGGTACTGAAGTCGAAGTACTTCTTCAACCTCGATAACGAAGAGACGGAAACACTGTGCATCGGTTGCGCGGGCGGGGTGAAGACAATCGGGCGGCGCAAGGTGGCATTCACAAAAGCCACGGGCAATACGGCGTGGCGCGTGAAAGTGTCGGGCCTGAAGGGCGGACACTCGGGCGTGGACATTCACCAGGGACGCGGAAACGCGCTGCGTATCCTCGGCTCGGTGCTGCAGCAGGTGACGGGCAGTTTGCCAGTAGGCGTCACGACGGTGAATGGCGGCAGCGCGCAGAATGCGATTCCGCGTGAGGCTTCGGCAGTGCTGGTGGGAGAGGCTGCGAAAGAGAGCGAACTGCGGGCGCTGCTGGCGAAGTGCGAGGCGGAGTGGAAAGCTGACCTCGGCGCATTCGATGCTGGGCTGGAAATTACGGCGGAAAAGGCGGCCACGCCAGAGAGGGTGCTGGATACGGCCGACGCGAAACGCATCATCGACCTGTTGGTGACGCTGCCACACGGTGTGGTGGCGATGAGTCCCGATGTTCCGGGGTTGGTGCAGAACTCGACCAATCTTGCGGTGGTGGCGGTGAACGGCGATGTGGCAGAGATCATCACCAGCCAGAGAAGCGCGATCGAGGCGAGCCGTAATGCCTTAGCGCGAACACTGGCGACCGGCTTTGCACTGGCCGGGTTTGAAGCGGAGCACAGCGGAAATTACCCGGGATGGAAGCCAGAACCGAACAGCGAGATCGTGACCGCCCTGCAGTCTGCACACGAAGCGGTGTTCGGAAAGCCTGCGAAACTTATTGCCATGCATGCCGGACTGGAGTGCGGGGTGATTGGTGAGAAGTACCCGGGGATGCAGATGATCTCATTCGGGCCGACGATTGTGGATCCGCACAGTCCGAACGAGCGGGTGCAGATCTCGACGGTCGAGACCTTCTGGAAACTTCTGAGGGAAGTACTGCAGAGAATCTAGCTGGCTACCAGTTCTGCGTGAGCCAGAGTTTTAGATCGGCGGCGTTCAGCAAGCGCCGCCTGAATAAATGTAACCTCACTGCTGAGCAGGTCGGTCGCCTCCCGGCAAAGATCGGACTGCTGGCTCATCAGGTCGAGGAACGCCTGCTTGCCGACGTGCACAACCTCGACGGCGGCTACGGCGGTGGCTCCCAGGCTGTAGGGGTGACCGGTAAAAGTCGCCGGAACCCCGAGGAGCGATCCGGCTGAAAAGGTGCGATCCAGGCGCGGGTAGTCCTGCACGTACATGAGCACCTTGCCTTTTACCACGAGGAAGACACCACGGTTTTCATCATCGACGCCAAACAGGGCCTGTTGGGGGGAGAGTTTCTCAAGCACGCCTGCGCTTAGCAGGGCCTTCTTGAGGTTGGCCGAAACTTTCAGAATATTGGTCTTGGGTCCCACACGTTTCATGCATTACTTATGCCAAATGGCTGCGATTGTGGCTGTGATTCGAGTCACAGATAGTTGTGAAGCGGGTGTGTAGCACTGAAGTGTTGCCGACTGCAAGCCTAAAGTTTAGTTGGAGTTGCCCCATACTCCCGAAAGGGAACAACGCCATTTCGGGACGCTAAAAATCAAAATGTGAGTGCGGATTGGGTGTTTTCCACGTGCCAATGGGGTCGAGAGTGACGTTAAGAATAACGAAATCAGAGTTTCCGCTATGCGAATTCTCGTGGTCGAAGACGACGCTCCGCTGGCGAGTTTTCTAAGCAAGGGGCTGGAAGCAGAGCATTACGCCGTGGACGTGGCCCCCGACGGCGAGGAGGCCCGGTGGTTGGCCACCGAGTGCGAATACGACCTGATGCTGCTGGATCTGAACCTTCCCAAGCTGGACGGAATTTCGCTGTTGCGAGTCATACGACCGAAACGACCCTCGCTGCCGGTTCTGGTGCTGACGGGGCGCAGTCGAATCGAAGACCGCGTACACGCTTTGGACTCGGGCGCCGATGACTGCCTGCTGAAGCCGTTTTCGTTCACCGAACTTTCGGCGCGAGTGAGGGCGTTGATGCGACGGCGTCCGGTGGCGGCGGAGTTAGTGCTACAGGTTGGTGACCTGGAACTCAACCGGGTGGAGCGGACAGTACGACGAGCAGGAAAGAGGATAGAGCTGACGTCGAAAGAGTTCGGCCTGCTGGAGTACCTGGTGCGAAATGCTGGACATCGCATCACACGCAACATGATTGTGGAGCATGTGTGGAACCTGTCGTTCGACACGGGAACCAACGTTGTGGACGTCTATATCAATTACCTGCGAAAGAAAGTGGATGAGGGATTCAGTCAGAAGCTGATACACACGGTGCGAGGTGTGGGGTATGAGGTTCGAAACCCGTCGGACGTGATGGCGTGAGGGCGGGTCGGGTTGGTAACCCGTCATCGCGTCCTTTTGCTGACGAGCAGTTCGCCGAGGCGCTCCACGGCATGAGCCAGCCGCTGACGACGCTGGAGTGCGGGCTGGAGCTGGCGATCCGCCATGACACAACGCTGGCGCAAGCGCGTCATCGTTTAAAGGCGCTGCAGGAAGCCGCGCAGATACTGCATCAGCGACTGCTGGAGTTGCGGATGCTGCAGAGAGCTAGCGCATTGGTGGATCGCGGGAGCCTCGCGCGGTCGCACAAATCTCCGGCTACATAATTCAAAAACACTCCGCCCCCGCGATGACAGTCGAAATAACTCCCTTGGCGAATTGACGTCATGCCCTTTGCAGACCTCACCAGAAGTGATCATCTTAAAGCGGTTGACGACCGCTCTTTGCAGTCGCACGTCTTGAATCTTTCCTAGCAACTTCTAACCCACAACTAAGAGCGATCTAAAGTTCAGGTACTACAACGTGGGACATGAGGCATTTCGCCCATGTTCGTCCCACCATGTTGACTGCTGAGTTGGTGACGGCCAGCGCTCCATGCGGACGATCGCTCCGCAGCCAACCAGCCGCTCCGGGTTGATGGCACTCCGGCTCCTAGAACACCCGGCGATACGGGAGCGACGCTTCTGTACCTGTTCGCGCGGACGACTGCCAAAGACGGATCTTCAGCGCACTACGAGCCATTCTTCTTGCTACTCCCGTCTCCCGTCAGTTGCCGCGAAATCTCTGGCCGGCTGCCACCGCATACGTTTGTCGGGGGCGCAGCCGCAAATTTGGAGGCTACCCCATGCAATCCCCGACTATCGATGCGCCAGCGGTACGCTCAGAGGAAGAGTTTCAGCAAATGGTGCTGGAACAAATGCCGCAAGTGAAGTACATCGCCCGACGCATTCATGAACACCTGCCGCAACATGTGCCCTTCGAGGATTTGCTGCAAGCCGGAATGGTGGGACTGATTGATGCCTTAAATAAGTTCGATTCCGCCAAAAACGTGAAGTTTGGGTCGTACGCTAAATTTCGTATTCGAGGAGCAATTCTCGATAGCCTGCGCGAGTGTGACTGGAGCCCGCGGGACCTGCGCAGAAAGTCGCGGCAAATCGACACTGTCACGCAGAAGCTGCAAACGGAGTTGGGCCGCAAAGCCTCGGAGCCAGAGATGGCCAAGGCACTGGGTCTGTCGTTGGACGAGTTCCAGTCTCTGACCAACGAAATTCGTGGTCTGGAGATCAGCAGCCTGCAGTGCGAGTCGAGCGACGACGGACAGGAAACAGACCTGGCACAAAACATTCCGGGCCCGACGGACGAAGATCCACTCACATTATGCGTTAAAGGCGAGATTGAGGGCCGCCTGCAAAAGGCGATCACGAAGCTCCCGGAACGCGAGCAGCAAGTGCTAATGCTCTATTACCAGCAGGAACTGACGATGAGAGAGGTCGGCGACCTGATGGGTGTGGGGGAATCGCGGGTGTCACAGATTCACAGCCTGGCGGTGAAACACCTGCGCGCAGCGATGTGAACGCTGATCAGTCGCGCTGGTAAGAGCGAAGCGCGCCGGACGAGGTTGCAAGTCCGGCGTGCTTTGCTGCGCTTTTACCCGAGTCTTCGGCTCAGCAACGAATCTTCATCAACATCACACAGCCGGGTGCGCTGCCGCAATCCTGTATTCCTGTAAAGAATCGAGGTGTTAGGATTGCGAACTGGTGGGCGTGTCCCACACCAAACAGCGAATACGAGAGAGGGATTTATGTCGCTTCCTGACGGGAGTCATCGAAATTACTGGTTTGTCCGATTCATAACCGCGGTTTTGATTTTTACTTCAGCCTCTCTTCTCTATGCGCAGGCCAGCGTACTGGACACCGCGGAGCAGCGGGCCGATGCGTTACTGAAGCAGATGACGCTGGAGGAGAAGATCGGGCAACTCAACCAAGGCGCAGGATTTCCACTACCGGGTGCTCCCACGGCCGACGCACAGGTTCGCAAGGGACTGGCGGGATCGATCCTGTGGGTTTCAGAACCCTCAGCCATCAATCGGCTGCAAAAGATGGCTGTAACGGAATCTCGGTTGCACATTCCACTGCTGATAGGGCTGGACGTAATCCACGGCTACCACACGATCTTTCCCCCTCCGCTCGCGATGTCGGCAACGTGGGACCCAAAGCTGGTGGAGCAGGCGCAGACGATTGCCGCACGCGAGGCGAGATCAACGGGCATTAACTGGACCTTCGCGCCCATGGTGGACATTGCGCGCGACGCACGCTGGGGACGGATGGTGGAGGGAGCGGGAGAAGATCCCTACCTCGGCGCGATTATGGCGAAGGCGCAGGTGCGAGGGTTTCAAGGGCCGGAACTGGGTGCACCGGACCACGTGCTGGCGTGCGTGAAGCACTTCGCGGCTTATGGAGCGGCCGATGGCGGACGCGACTACGATTCGTCGTACGTTGCCGATGACCTGTTGTGGAACGTTTACTTTCCCCCCTTTAAGGCTGCGGTCGATGCCGGTGTAGGCAGCCTGATGAGCGCTTATATGGACCTGAATTCCGTGCCGGCCACGGGCAACTACTTCCTGTTGCAAGACGTGCTCCGCAAAGATTGGAAGTTCAATGGCTTCGTGGTCAGCGATGCGATGGCGATAGGCAGCCTGGTCACCCACGGTTACGCTAAGGACCGTGCAGACGCAGCGTACAAGGCCTTCCACGCCGGAGTGAATATGGATATGGCCAGTTATACCTACCTGAACGAACTGGCAAAACTGGTGAAGGCTGGACGCGTTACCGAAGCGCAGATTGATGCGATGGTCATGCCGATTCTGGTCGCCAAGTTCAAGCTGGGTTTGTTTGAGAACTCATACATTGACGAATCAAAGATCGCCGGAGTGATGAATGATCCGGCAAGCGCGCAGTTGGCGCGCCAGGCGGCACAGAAGTCGATGGTGCTGCTGAAAAATGACGGACAGATGCTGCCCTTGGACAAGTCAGGCAAGAAGTACTTGTCAATCGCAGTAATCGGTCCGGTTGCGGACTCGGGACCGGCGCAGGTGGGCTTCTGGGGAGGAATGATTACCGGCGGCAGCGACGTAGTCACCGTTGTTGCTGGGATCAAGGCAAAGGTGGGCACCGGCCTCCGCGTCGAGTATGCAAAAGGGCCAAACATCCGGAGAGTGATCCCATCAACTTTCGACGGGTTGCCGAGCATCAAATTGCACGACCAGCCGGTGCAGAGTGCCGCGGTCGCCCAGGCCGCGTTTGATGAGGCAGTTGCGACGGCAAAACGCAATGATCTGGTAGTGCTAGTCCTGGGAGAAGAGGCCCTGATGGCAGGCGAAGCCGCATCGAATGGGACGTTACGGCTCGCCGGTCGTCAGCAGGAGTTGATGCAGGCTGTCGTTGCCACGGGTAAACCCGTCGTGCTAGTGCTGATTAATGGGCGTCCGCTAGACATCGCGTGGGCAGCAGAGAATGTGCCCGCGATCCTCGAAGCGTGGGAGCCGGGGTCCCAGGGTGGACACGCGGTAGCCGATGTGTTGTTTGGCGATGCGAACCCTGGCGGCAAATTGACGGTGACATGGCCGCGCATTGGTGGTCAGTCGCCGCTGTATTACGCACACACACTCACGCATCAGCCGGAAACCGCTCCGGATTTCAAGTCGCGTTATCAGGATATGAAGAGCACTCCGCTGTACCCGTTCGGGTACGGATTGAGTTACACCAAGTTTACGGTCAACAATCTTCAACTGAGCAAACCGACCAAGAAAGTGGGCGAGACAATTGGGGTATCGGCCGACGTGCAGAACATAGGCAGCGTGGCGGGCGATGAAGTGGTGCAGTTGTACATCCACCAGCAATACGGCAGCGCATCGCGGCCGGTCCGTCAGTTGAAGGGATTCGAGAAAGTGACCCTGGCTCCGGGCGAAAAGAAGACGGTTCATTTCACACTGGGAAAAGACGAGCTGACATATTGGAGTCCGGTGGATAAGAAGTGGGTGTTGGAGCCATCGGTGTTCGACGTGTGGGCTGGCGGAGATTCTACGGCTACGCTGCACGGGACCTTCGAAGTTGTGCAGTAGCGGGAGGAGCGATGTCAACCGTGAAGAGTCGCAGGTCGTTTCTAGGGACGATGTGCCGGGCCGCCGCGATTGCTGCGGTCGCCCCGCATATGCTGGCGAGTGCAGCGGAGCGGATTTCTCCAGCAATTGCCCAGTTGTACCGCAAAAGCGTGGTGATCGATACGCTCTGCGGTCCATTCAACAGCGACGGCACGCTGCCGGATGCCGCCCTAATCGACATAGCGCGGAAATCCGGCATTACAGCGATCAACTTCACAATTTCAGCACCAACGTTTGAAGGTACGGTGGAGAATCTCGCCTATGTGGACGCGCTGGTGGAGCAGTCGCCGGACGTGTTCATGGTGGTGCGGCAGTACTCTGACCTCGCTCGAGTCAAGCGTGATGGCAAGGTCGGCATGATGCCGGGCTTTCAGTACACGCAGTTCCTGGAGGACGATCCCTCGCGCATCGAGACGTTTCGGCGTCTGGGTGTGCGCATCATGCAACTGACGTACAACAACCGCAGCAATTTTGGAGATGGGTGCCTGGAACCAGGCAACGCGGGACTTAGCAAAGCGGGCCTCGCAGCGGTGACGAAGATGAATGAGCTCGGCGTAGCGATTGACCTGAGCCACAGCGGGTATCGCACCACGTCAGAGGCGATTGCGGCGTCGAAGAAGCCAGTGCTAATTTCGCACTCGGGTTGTGCATCAATTTACGCGCATCCTCGAAACAAGCCAGATGAAGTGATGAAAGCTCTGGCAGATAAAGGCGGATATTTCGGCGTGTATTTGATGCCGTACCTGGTGGCGTCGCCGACGGTGCCGACGCGGGAGCACGTCATCAACCACGTGCTCGGTGCTTTGAATGTCTGCGGCACCGATCATGTGGGAATCGGTTCCGATGGGTCGATCCAAGCGGTGGCGCTGACGGCCGAACAGAAGAAAGCGTTTGACGAAGACATCGCCCGGCGCAGGAGTTTGGGTATCGGAGCGCCGGGAGAAGATCGCTATCCGTACGTGCCGGACCTCACGGGTCCAGACCACATGGAAGTGATAGCGGCGGAATTACAGAGGCGGGGCCAGCCTTCGTCGGTGATTGAGAAAGTGCTGGGAGCGAACTTCCAGCGCATTATTGGGGAGATTTGGGGGACGGCATGAAACGACATAGCAGCCGCGAATTTTCACGGATATATCAAAGTAAACTGAGTCGTTTTCTTGGTATCGCGCTCCTGTGTGCCTTGATTGGCGCGGCGGCTTCGGCTCATGCTCAAGCGGCACCGCAGACGCCGGCAATTCTACTGGGCACGGCGTGGTATCCGGAGCAGTGGCCAGAGTCGCGCTGGGACGCAGACCTGGCGCTGATGCAGCAGGCTGGCATTCACATGGTGCGGGTAGGCGAGTTTGCTTGGAGCCGCATGGAGCCGAGCGAAGGCCACTACGACCTTGACTGGCTGGATCGCGCTGTCGCCGCGGCGGCGAAGCATGGCATCGTCACTGTGATTGGAACGCCTTCGGCGGCGCCTCCCGCGTGGCTGACGCAGAAATATCCCGAGACGTTGCGAACCATGGAGGACGGGCGTAAGGACCAGCACGGCAACCGGCAACAGTTTGATTTTGCGAATGCGAAATATCGTGAGCTGTCGCGGGCGATGGCAGAGCAGTTGGCCAAGCGATTCGGTCACAATCCGAACGTCGTCGGCTGGCAAATTGACAACGAGTATGCCAACGCGTCGTACGGTGCGGAAGACAAGGCGCAATTTCAGCAGTGGCTCAAACAGCGCTACGGAACTCTCGACAACCTGAACACCCGGTGGACGACATCCTATTGGAGCGAAACATATTTCGACTGGAACCAGGTGCCGATCCAGACCGCTTATGGCAATCCCGGCCTGCTGTTGAGTTGGATGCGGTTCGTCAGCGACACGTGGAGGAGCTACCAAAAGAATCAGCTCGAAGTGATTCGGGCGAACGTCGATCCCAAGCAGTTCGTCACGACCAACATGATGGGATGGTTCGACGGCTACGATCACTACACTGTCGCACAAGATCTGGACTTGGCCTCGTGGGATGACTATGTCGGACAGGGGCACCTTGACCCTGTGCGGAATGGTGCGGCACACGATTTAACGCGCGGACTCAAGGGCAAGAATTTCTGGGTGATGGAGACGCAGCCGGGTGGCGTGAACTGGGCCGACATCAACAACTGGCTCGACAAGGGCGAAGTTCGGGCAATGGCCTGGCACGACATTGGGCACGGCGCCGACACCGTCAGCTACTGGCAGTGGCGCAGCGCGCTAAACGGGCAGGAACAGTATCACGGAACGGCGGTTGGGCCGGACGGGACTCCGGACCCCTTGTACCCGGAGATTGCGCAAATCGGTCGAGAGTTTGAGAAAGCGAGTCCGGTGCTGGCGGGAACGTCGGTGAAATCCGAGGTCGCGATTCTGCACTCGTATGACAGCCGCTGGGCGATTCAGTGGCAAAAGCACAACAAGAACTACGATCCCGTCAAAGAGATTGTGAGCTTTTACGGTCCGCTTCGAGCGCTCAGTCAGTCGGTGGATGTTGTGCCGCCATCGGCATCGCTTGAGAAGTACAAGCTCGTGGTCGCGCCGGGGCTGAATGTATTGACTGAAGCGGACGCCAAAAACTTAATCCAGTACGTTAACAATGGCGGGCATCTCGTTCTAGGGCAGCGGTCTGCCATGAAAGATATCGACAACGGTTTGTGGCCTGATAGACAACCCGGGCCGCTGACTGAATTGCTCGGAGGACGCGTTGAGCAGTACTACGCATTGGTGGACCCGGCACCGATCGAGGGCCAGTGGGGAGCGGGAGAAAGTCCGATGTGGGCGGAGTTGCTGAGCGCGAAAGACGCCGACGTCGAGGTGCTAATGCGCTACGGCAAGAGCAACGGTTGGCTCGACGGCCAGCCGGCGGCTATCACGCGCAAGGTGGGCAAGGGGCGGATTACGTACATTGGGGCGTGGCTCGATCCGAAGACCATGGACGGTGCCGCCAAGTGGATGACGGAAGTCAGCGGGGTTAAGGCCGCGCTGGGGCCGGTGCCGACAGGCGTGGAAGTCTACCCGCGATATGGCGCGAAGGGTGCGGTGTACATCCTCGCAAACTTCGCGACCGCTCCCGCGGGCGTCAAGCTGCCATCGATCATGAACGACGTGTTGAACGGCGGGGCGGTACAGACGATAACGCTGCCACATTATGGCGTGGCGGTGGTGTCAGCCGAGAAGTAAG
>Ga0302286_10003603_pt1 | contig 10429 bp, 8 predicted proteins | sample III_Fen_E2_3_FD_198765 | JGI IMG/M metagenome (GOLD analysis project Ga0302286, IMG submission 198765) | Peat permafrost microbial communities from Stordalen Mire near Abisko, Sweden - III_Fen_E2_3 | ecosystem: Environmental > Terrestrial > Soil > Wetlands > Permafrost | place: Sweden: Abisko...
TTGGTTTGGCTTAAATATGAGTGGTTATAACAGGCGAGGCCGGGTAATGTTTAAGTCATCACTAAGGTTTTCGGCACCGGTTATATTCAAGGACGAAGAGGTGTTGTCAAATGAATCACTGACAAATTCTAAAGTCAGGATTTCTATAGCTGATGTAAAGGGTAATGATGAAAAGGGAAAAGATATTGCAGATTTTAAGTCAGTAGAATCAGAAGCTCCTGTCCAGATCCGCACCAACTTTAATGAAACCGCTTTCTTTTATCCGCAGTTACGTACCGACAGCCTGGGCAATGTGAAATTCACCTTTACAGCGCCGGAAAGCCTGACACGCTGGAATATCAAGATGCTGGCCCATACGAAGGATTTGTATTTCGGGCAGGGAGAGGCACAGGTAGTAACACAAAAAGACCTGATGGTGCAAATGAACCTGCCTCGTTTTGTACGGCGGTCGGATAAACTGGTGTTGAGTGCCAATGTCATTAACCTGACGGATAAAGAGCTAAAGGCCAGTGTGCTGTTTGAATTGATAGACCCGGCAACTGAAAAATCAATAATGCTGAAAGATGCAGCAGCTAAAAATGTAACGCTGGCGGCCAATGAAACAAAAGCCGTGGAGTGGGAGGTAAGTGAGTTTTCACCCTATGAACTGGTAACCTGCAAGGTGATAGCCCGAGCAGGGAACTTCAGTGATGGGGAACAAAAGTATCTGCCTGTATTGCCCGACAAAATACTTGTGACCGAAAGTATGCCGCTTACCATCAGGGGAAACCAGACACGCACATTCAACTTCGGAAGTTTTATAAAAAACAGTCCGAATGTAGAAACAAAGAACCTGGCTGTTGAATTCTCTTCCAATCCTGCCTGGTATGCCGTACAGGCATTGCCTACGCTTGCTGCCCCTGAAAACGAAAGTGCGATTGATTATTTCGCAGCGTATTATGTCAACAGTCTGGCAGGTTATATTGCAAATGCAAACCCTAAGATTGCCGGTATGTTTGATCAGTGGAAGAAATCAGGTAGTAGTCGTGAAGCGTTGCTGTCAAACCTGGAAAAGAACAGCGAGCTGAAGAATATGTTACTCGAGGAAACTCCCTGGGTAATGGCGGCAAAAGATGAAACAGAGCAGAAGAAGCAGATTGCTTTGCTCTTCGACCTGAATATGCAAAAGAATCAGGCACAGCAATACATGGAAAAACTGGTATCGTTGCAAATGCCTTCCGGAGGTTTCTCCTGGTACAAAGGTATGCCCGAAAGCCGCTATATTACACAGGAAATAATGTTGAACCTTGGCCGGTTAAACCGGATGACAGGAGGAAAAGTACTTACCCCTTACCTCTTACCTCTTACCTCTGCTCTAAAATTCCTGGACCTGGAAATAGCACATGACTTTGAAGTTCTAAAGAAGAACAACAAAAATTACAACAATGAAATGTCCGTGGATAATATGCAGCTCTTCTATCTGCATTTACGGTCGGAATATCCGGATATACCTGTTGCGGCTTCGGCTCAGGGAGCAGTGAAGTTCTATACTTCCCAATCCGAAAAGTACTGGACCAACCTGACACTCTATGGCAAAGCCATGATGGCCGTGGTAGCGCAACGGAATGGTAAGACAACTGTTGCTAACGATATCCTGAAATCCTTGAAGGAGAATGCCATGAAGACTGATGAATTGGGTATGTACTGGGCAAAGAACACAGCGGGTTATTACTGGAACGAACAACCGGTATCCGTTCAGGCAGCCATTATAGAAGCTTTTGCCGAAGTAACAAAGAATACCGGGGATGTAGACGAACTGAAGCTCTGGTTGCTTAAACAAAAACAAACACAGCGCTGGAATTCACCATTGGCTACTGTGGATGCCATATATGCCCTGTTGCAGTATGGCACCGATTGGCTGGCAAACTCACGGCAGGCTGTGATCACTGTTGGAAAGAAGATGCTGCAGCCTCAAAGTTTGGAAGCAGGTACCGGATACTTCAAAGAAACTATGCCGGTTGCGGAGATACGTCCTGAAATGGGAAGGGTGACTGTTTCTTCTACTGACGGCTTCACTCCGAGTGAAACCGTCAGTATGAGTGAAGCCGTCAGTAAGAGCAAGAGCAGCATTGGTTGGGGAGCCATGTACTGGCAGTATTTCCAGGATCTGGATAAAGTAACGGGACAAAGCGGTCCGTTGAAGATCACCAAGAAATTATTTGTAGAGAAAATGTCTGCAACGGCTAAAACCCTGTTGCCCATAGAGCAAACCGAATTAAAGAAAGGCGATAAAGTGATTACACGGTTAGTCATTACCACCGATCGTAACCTGGAGTATGTTGCACTGAAAGATCTGCGTGCTGCCTGTTTTGAACCTGTAAACCAACTTTCAGGTTGCCTGTGGAAGGAAGGGGTATGCTATTACCAGACCACCAAAGATGCTTCCACCCAATTCTTTTTCTCCTTCTTACCAAAAGGAACGTATGTGTTCGAATATGAGCTGTGGGCTAATTCAGCCGGTACGTATACCAGTGGGATAGCATCATTGCAATGCCAGTATGCACCGGAATTTGTAAGTCATACGGGTGGTGAAAGGATAGAGATAAAATAAACAAATTAATTATTATGAAAAGACTAATGTTTCTGTTTCTATTATTAGTTTTTACGCTTGTTGGGAAATCACAGGAAAAGATCTTTTATAATCAAAACGAAGATGTTGTTTCTACTTTGAAAGAAGCTTCGTATTATAAAACAAAACTTCAAAATGTGCCTGATTCGAATCATTTTACTATAATGACTTATTTCAAAACAGGACAAATAAAATCGGAAGTAGATTATTTGGTTTCAGATAATAAGCTATATACTAATAATGGATTTACTTATCATGATTGGTACAATACTTTAGATCATCATAAAGATATTAATTGCTTTTTTGGAATCGTTGATGGTAAAGTTTTGACTTATTATGAAAGTGGTCAGTTAAAACGAAGTGATTTATTTTCAAATAATAAACTTATTAAAGGAAAATGCTTCGATCAACAAGGTAAAGAGATTATTCATTTTGAGTATGAAGTCTATCCTGAATTTAAGGAAGGATTAGATTCACTTTTGCATTTTATCAACAAGCATATTTATTATACAGCCTCTTTAGCTGAAAGCTGCATACAGGGAAAAGTAATTATTGCATTCGTAGTTGAAAAGGATGGTAATCTGTCTTCATTCAACGTTCTAAGGAGCTTAGATCCTGTATTTGATAAAATTGCAATAGAAGCGGTAAAACTAACAACAAAAAAATGGAATCCAGGGCTTATAGATGGAGAACCTTCAAATCTCATATTTGTAATGCCAGTATCTTTTAGATTAGAATGATTGTGGTTATGCATTATGGATAAAAAAATCCTACCCCTGAAAAACGAGGATAGGATTTTTATTTGAGACGATAATCACTCTGAATATATTTAAGAAGGGTTTATGTATGGAACATGTATACAACTTCAAATTCCGAGTCTAAAAACGAAGGGTATTCATATCCATCTTGTTTGCTAATCATTATTTCATAATCATATAGTAGGAAAAACAGTTGAATTTCATCAAAAGTTTAGAATTTTCAAATGCTTCTGTTATTTTTCATTATAAATGGACTGCGTCACCAATCCGGCAATGGTGAGACCAAACATGGCAGGCATGTGGGAAGTAGTACCGTTGATTTTGGCTTTAAGGCTGCACCATTCATGATCCACCAGTTCTGGATCACCCGGTCCGTTCAGTGCTTTGGGACATAAACATTTCTCGGTGCCACAGGAAGCATTCTCACCCAGGTTCTCCAGCAACTCATCACTATACACGCACATGAACTTCTTGCTGACAATGACACCACTCTGGCGTATCTTCTTGCGTAGTGCTGCCCCCAGGGGACACCCATCAACATTCCAGAACTCGGCAACCTTAATTCGTGTCGGATCCATCTTCAGGGCTGCACCCATGGATGAAAAAAGAACGGCATTGGTAAGCGTGGCTTTTTGAATCAGATGTATTTTATTGGCAAAACTATCGATGGCATCAATGATGAAATCATATTCTTCCAGGTGGAAGGACTCGTAGTTTTCCTTGCTGTAAATCATTTGCAATGCATTGATGTGGGCAGTTGGGTTAATTTCAAGCAAACGTTCCTTCAGGACTTCTGTTTTTACCTTCCCCACTGTCTTGGTGGTTGCCATTAACTGGCGGTTGATGTTGGTGACACACACCCTGTCCGAATCAACAATGGTCAGATGTTGGATTCCTGACCTGACAAGACTCTCTGCACACCAACTTCCTACACCCCCAATTCCGAAAATAATAACACGCTTAGCACGTAACCGATCCATTCTGCTCTTTCCGATAAGCAATTCCGTCCGTTGAAATAATCCCTTTTCAATACCCATTATAAATACTCTGCGATAAAATGATTCAATAAAAAATAGTGCGCAAAGATACGACGTTATTTTAATTCATAATTAAAAATTCATAATTCATAATTATAAATAAGGAATTGAAAAGAGGTTGAAATGTAGGTTTTTGTAGATTGACAGATATATCATTAAACATTAACGATTATGTATAATCGTATATTACTCCTGAATAGGGCTATCCGGAATTTAGTTATCAATGAAATTTACTGAGATTTGCTCATTATCTTTTTGAATCAATTCGAACTTTCCCTTATAAATGATGCAGACCTTATTCAGGATGGCAGATTTAATCAATGAGCTAAGAATGGCAATCCGGTCATTCTCTATGCAGTCCTTGTTAAACCAGCAATAAAAAGTATTTTCACTTGTTGCATCAAACTGGAAAATGAATATGCCATGCTCCGAAAAGACAAGATCTTCGTAAGCGTACGCTATATCCAGCCCGCTTCCATCTTTAATGATGAAGCGTACTTTTTCAAGGTTGAAAAACAGGATGGTCTTTTCGGGAGAAGTAATTGGCTGAACTGTGTTGGTCTTATTCATACATTCTTGATTTACGTGTAAAGGATAGAAAACCTGGAATGGTTATTCCTTTCGGAGTAAACAATAAACATACCAAATGAGTAAAAGTTTAATTACCAAAGTGTTGGATGGATAACTGGTGTTTTGTCAGATAAATAAAACTACCGGAATGTAGTTGTTTTTACCTGTTAAAACAATAATGTAAGAAGGAGGCTGGAGAAATGGAGCAAAGAAATGAAGAATGTATTATTTTTACAATAAAAAAAGCATTCATCGGTGGATGAATGCTTGAGTATAGAATGCTTGAATTTCGAATGAATTTATTTCGTACGAGCAATATTTACATTGTTGTTCATAGCCATAACGGAATCGCGGGGATTGATCATTTGCCAAACAGGAATGGAATCAATTTCTGTAACAATCACAGAAGCGATCCCCCTGCTTATGATATCCAGTTTTTTGGCGGCAGTATAGGATAAATCAATAAGCAATCCACGTTGATGAGGCCCACGATCGGTTACACGTACAATGACTTCTTTATTGTTGGTAGGATTGAATACTCTCAAGAGTGTTCCGAATGGAAGTGAACGGTGTGCGCAGGTCATGCTGTCCGGTTGATACTTCTCTCCATTAGAAGTGTGATGTCCTTTCATTCTATGGCTGTAAAAAGTTGCTTTTCCCTTTTGTTGGGCAAAGGCAAACAGCGAAGAAAAGAAGACGAAAAAGAAGGATATAAGTATGTTTTTTTTCATAATTTCTTTGTTTGTTTTACAAATATAGGAAATAAATACGAGACATCCACCATCCCGGATACAGCGTTTAACTTTTTTATGGTCAAAAAAACGTATTAAAACCATGTCTTAAAAAATACTTTTTGTTGAAATCAAATACTAAAACCCTGATTTTTGAAGGTGTATTTTCACATTTTGAATGGCTTAAATTGCTCATTTCAACAAAAAACAGTAACTTTGTCATTCAAAAAAAAACAGCTTATTATTATGAGCCATACCGACCAGCAATTCGATCAGGTAGCCGCTATTTGCCGCGATATATTTACAAAGAAGATGAAAGATTACGGTTCTTCATGGCGCATATTGCGTCCATCTTCTGTGACCGATCAGATCTTCATCAAAGCAAACCGCATTCGCAGCATAGAAACCAAAGGAGTTTCAAAAGTAGATGAAGGAATCCGTTCGGAATTGATTGCTATTGTCAACTATGGAATTATCGGGTTAATTCAACTGGAGCTAGGCTGTTCGGAGACTGACGATTTGAGCTATGAGAAAGGCGTGGAACTCTATACGAAATACGTGTCGGAAGCCAAGAAATTAATGATGGATAAAAACCATGATTACGACGAAGCATGGCGAAGCATGCGCATGCAGTCGTATACAGATTTAATCCTGATGAAAATATACCGTACAAAACAGATTGAAGATAACCAGGGTGTTACATTGATTTCGGAAGGTATTGACGCTAATTATTTTGATATGATTAATTATGCCATTTTTGGATTAATAAAAATGGAAGAAATAGATAAGTGATTGAAACTGGTAGATAATTCAACATTATACGATGACTACAATTCAAGAGAATAATATATTGAACAAAACCGGACAGACTGCAGGGAATATTTTCTTACAAATTGGTCGCATACTCGTTGGAGTAGTGTTTGTTTTTTCAGGCTTTGTCAAAGCGATTGATCCGCTAGGCTCCAGTTATAAGATAGAAGAATACCTGAGAACCTTTGGCGGATTCTTTGAATCCATGGCAGATTATGCATTCCCGTTGGCAATTGCACTCTCGACTATTGAATTGCTGATAGGACTTAATCTGATTTTTAAGATCCATCTAAACCTGACAAAAATAATTGCCCTGGTATTTATGGGTGTTATGACGCCCTTGACCCTGTACATTGCAATTAAAAACCCGGTAACCGATTGCGGTTGTTTTGGGGAAGCATTAGTCATCAGTAATTGGGCTTCTTTCTTTAAAAATGTGGTGTTAACCGGGATTATTATCCTGATGGAGGTTTACCAGTCTAAATACCGGCCTTTCCTTTCGCTGAAAGTTCAACATATAGGTGCTGTTACATTTATTGCTATCGGTGTTTTGCTTTCGGTTTACAGCTATCGCCATTTACCTATGATTGATTTTCTTCCATATAAGATTGGAGTGAATATCCCAAAGGCTATGGAAATTCCTGACAATGCCCCATCGGATGAATATAAGACTACTTTTATTTATGAAAAAGAAGGGGTTCAAAAGGAGTTTACACTTGAGAACTATCCGAAGGGTGATTCCAGTTGGGTGTTTGTTGATCAGAAGACCGAATTGATATCAAAAGGATATAAAGCCCCGATACATGACTTTTCAATCATGAACGCGCAATTTGATGATATTACCCAACAGGTGTTGAATTTCCCGGGTGAAACCTATTTGTTCATTATGTATGACCTGAATGAGACCTCAGAAGAAGGTGCCAGGAAAGCTGAAATGATTTATCAGAAATATAAGAAAACAGGCGTGAAATTCTATGCTTTGACCGGATCGTCAGATACAGATGTTCAACGATTCAAGGATAAGACGGATGTTACTTTCCCTTTCTGGAAAACAGACCCGACAGTCCTAAAGACAATGATTCGTGCAAACCCGGGATTGATCCTGCTTAAGAAAGGAACTATCATGGGCAAATGGAACTGGCGGAATTTTAATTAAGCAAAACCAGGAACGTATTTTTACTGAATTAATTATCAAACTATATATTTAAAGATAAAAAAGATGAGAAAAAACATTGTTGCAGGAAACTGGAAAATGAACAAGACCTTCAGTGAAGGATTGGCATTGGCAACTGAATTAAATGCTGCGTTGGCAGATTCAAAACCAAATTGTGATGTGGTAATCGGTACTCCTTTTATTCACCTTGCCAGTGTATCTGCTGCCATCGACACAACTAAAATCGGTGTAGCTGCACAAAACTGTGCTGATCATGAATCAGGTGCTTATACGGGCGAAATCAGTGCCTCTATGGTGAAATCAACCGGTGCTGAATATGTAATTCTGGGACATTCCGAACGTCGCGCTTATTATGGTGAGACAGCTGCCAAGTTGAAAGTAAAAACAGAACTGGCATTGAAAAACGGACTTACTCCGATTTTCTGTATCGGTGAAGTATTGGAAGAACGCGAATCAGGGGTATTCTTTGATGTGGTTAAATCACAGATCGTTGATTCTTTGTTTGAATTGTCAGCAGCTGATTTTTCTAAAATCGTATTGGCTTACGAACCTGTATGGGCAATTGGAACAGGTAAAACTGCTTCTGCCGCACAAGCACAGGAAATTCATGCATTTATCCGCAAAACACTGACTGAAAAATATGGCAAAGAAGTAGCAGATAACACTTCAATACTTTATGGTGGAAGCTGTAATGCAGCCAATGCAAAGGAATTGTTTTCAAATCCTGATGTTGATGGTGGCCTGATTGGTGGTGCTTCATTGAAAGTTGCCGATTTCAAAGCAATTATTGATGCCTTTTGAGGTTAGTTATCCCGATAGCTGTCGGGAGGTTAATTAGTTAACTGGTTGAAAATAAAATATAAAAATCCTGTAAAGTTTCTTTACAGGATTTTTTTTGTACTTTTGCATGAATAACAACTGCTTACAGTAATTTTCGATACTTGTTTATCAAGAATTAAACATATTCAACGATTAAACTGTTAGCTTAATCAACCTCCCGATAGCTATCGGGACAAATAAATAACTACCATGTTGCTTAAAATATACGATACAAATCCAAATCCACTTGAGATACGTCGGGTAGTCGAAGTTTTACGTAAAGGGGGGATTATCATTTTCCCAACAGATGGTGTCTATTCATTCGGGTGTAATATCTTTAATCCGGCTGGTGTAGAATTTATATCACGGTTGAAAAATAAGGATTTGCGTAAATCGGAATTGTCATTTATCTGCCATGAAATGAGCCAGATCAGTGAATACGCCAAAATGGACGATGTGTCGTTTAAGTTGATAAAGAGAAACTTGCCCGGTCCGTTTACCTTTATCCTGAATGGGAGCAGCAAGCTTCCCAAGCTATTCAAAAATAAAAAAACGGTTGGTATCCGTATGCCAAATAATGCCATTCCCCTCGAAATAGTGCGTGAACTGGGTAATCCCATGATGACAAGTTCTATCTTTACGGATGAAAAAACCACCGAATATATTACCGATCCAGAACTGATTGAAGAAAAATACGGGAATCAGGTCGATTTAGTTATTGACGGAGGCTTTGGTAGTTTGAAGCATTCCACCATTGTCGATTGTACCGGGGATGAACCGGAGATTGTCCGTATGGGAGGAGGAGTACTGGAGTACTAATAGTTTTTTAGTGCCGGTTATCCTTCTTTTTCAATGTAAATTGTTTGTGTTGGGAATGCAAATTGCAATTCGGCAGCGTTGAATGCCCGAAGTATTTCAGAGTTTACCCTTGTTGGCGTTTCCATAACATCTGCGTCTTTGGTGATAAAATACACAAACGTGATGACCAGTGAATACTCGGTGAAGTCGGTAAATGCCACCATGATATCTTTTGTTTCCACATTATCCACCCTGTTCGGCATATCTTTCAGGATAGCCATGGCCTCATTCATTTTCTCTGGAACGGTATTGTAGGTCAATCCCAGCTTCAATAGTACCCGGCGTAAGGGCTCTTCTGAGATATTCTCTACAGAAGCTTCCACCAACTTAAAATTAGGGATTGTTACCAATCTTTTTTCCAACGTGCGTATACGTGTGCTGCGTATGCCGATTTCTTCAACAAAGCCATCAAAGCCATCTACTTTAATGCGGTCACCAATGCGGAACGGACGGTCGGTAAAGATCGTAAATCCACCGTATATATTCTTGATGGTATCCTGGGCAGCCAATGCAAAGGCTAAACCTCCAATACTTAATCCGGCAATCAGAGTGCCTACATTGACACCCACATTGTTCAGGGCCATAATGATACCGAGCGACCAGATAATAGCCAGGACACCCCGGCGAAGAATAGACATCAAATGATTATCCAGGTATTTCAGGGTGTTTTTATCTGCAGCCTTGGGAGCTAAATATTCTTCCAGCAAAGCATTTACTAACCGCGCTACAAACCAGGTGGCATTGATCACTGTCAGTACCCGGAATGAAAGGAAAATAGCTCTTTCGGCAGGTGCTCCCAGTTCTAACCGTTTGGCTGCTATCCAGATGGCAAATAATATGACTCCCAGCAATACAGGTGCTTGAAGCATTTTAAACAGGATGTCATCCAACCTGTTTTTGGTTTTGCTTGTAATTTTCTGAATAACATGCTTGTTCAGCAAGACAATAACTTTGTTGAGCAATAAAGCTGCTACAATGATGATCAGGGATATCAGCCAGTCATGCAATGAGTTCTTGTAAAGGGTTTGTTCGAGCATATGTTGATTTGAATATAATTTGATTTG
>Ga0302286_10003605_pt1 | contig 10427 bp, 9 predicted proteins | sample III_Fen_E2_3_FD_198765 | JGI IMG/M metagenome (GOLD analysis project Ga0302286, IMG submission 198765) | Peat permafrost microbial communities from Stordalen Mire near Abisko, Sweden - III_Fen_E2_3 | ecosystem: Environmental > Terrestrial > Soil > Wetlands > Permafrost | place: Sweden: Abisko...
ATCCAACAGATTATCAAATTTAAAAACAGACTCCTGACTTTGAGAAAGTGTTTCCTGTATCCACCCTTGTCTTTGGAAAACTGTAACCTATCCTCTATACACAAAAGTTCGTGGTGAACATTAGTCATCTACAACCGATCATAGCTATTGTACATTGAATAACATAAATACATCCTTATCGACTGGTAACCAATTAAATAATTAATTAACCAAACAGTCAGTCAGACCCTTAAAAGCTTTAATCAATCGGTTCATTTAGATTTATTCCTAAATCACTGTTACGTTTAATACTCTCAGGATCCTGACGCGTATCAAAAACATCAGTAATAAATAGTTTTTTATTTTGGATTTTATAAATGATTTTATAGTTCCCTCTGATAATATATCGATGTCCTTCTTCCATATTAAGTAGTAATTTTTCAATAGTACCTGATAAGGGCTGCTTTTCTAGTTGTCGTGTACCTGACAGAATGCTGGTTTTTATATTCTGAGCAACTACTTCATTAACATTTTCTTTGTAATAATTGAAAATGTTGTGCAATGAATTTAATGCAAACTTTGTCCACAATATTTTCATTCTTACCACTTTTGAGTCATTTTCTCAACTAATTCTTGTGTGAAAATATCCTTTTCATGGATATCCTGATTTGCTAGCTGAGCTCTTTGTAATAGTTCTTCCTTTGTTAATTTAGCTGGCTTTGGCCTATGTATTGACTCGTTTAAAATCGCTTCAATTTTATTGAAAACTTCATCATCATTCAAAATGATAATTTGTTCAATTATTTTAAGTTTGTTATCCTGATTATTAATTTGTTTCATTTTCTTACAAATAACATGATGGTTAATTACGATTACAAAATTATTTTTTTTTTTAATTCTAACAATGAAATTTGTTACATTGTTGAAAAAACTAATCTAATTTTCAGTAAATTGTTTTTTAATGAAGTGCTATTTTAAGTTTAATGTTTTTTCTTTATGAAACTTAGTTGCTTAGTGATTCCCGATATCCTGGATGTTTCATTTGTGGCAAGAAAATATCAAACACTAAGACACAAAAACTCCTAAGTTTCACATCGAAGTTTCCGATTTAGCGGAAAGGTTGAATTAAAGCTATATCCTTAATTAATTAGCATCGACTTACTTTTTAAACCGTTTTATCAAAATGTAAGCAATTCCTGCTTTTTATAGTGCAAATGCTCATTAAGGGTTTCTTCGGGGTTCCCTTGGAGTCACCTTGGGGTTTCCTTCAGATGAGGAAATAATCAAAAAGCATTGGATAGTTCAATATTAACAGCAAAATGATAGTTGCTGCAATTGGTGGAATAGGATAAAAGGATAGGAAGTATTAGTTAATACGGAACTGTTTAAGGTAAAATGGAATCAATTCTGTTGCAAAGATAAAGATTTTTCTAATTACAACTGTCAATCATTGATGAAATCTTGTTATCATTATTCCGGATTTACCTTTCCGATAAGGTCTGATTTAAAAAAGAGTTTTTTTATTTGAAACTAATCCTGTCATTCTGACATCAAAACTCCCTTTTAAACCGAAATTTCTGTTTTCTCCGGATCTGCTAAGCTATGGAAAATGAAAAGTACCAGTTTATAGGTTACATTTTACACAGAAATGAATACCTTTTTTTGTGTACGGATCATTATAAGTCAAATAAACCATATATAAACCGTGAAGATTGTTATAATCAAATAAAAATGCGTACCTTTGCACCCGAAAAGAAAATGTATTCTTTCGTCTGTTTATTTTCATCTCCTATTTTCATTAGAATTTGTCATACCTTCGTCACTCTACTTCTCTTTTATCACAATTAATTATTATATATTTATGAACATTTACGTAGGTAACTTAAGTTACAATGTTACAGAAAATGACCTTCAGGAAGCAATTGCAGAATATGGTCAGGTTGATTCATGTAAACTTATCATGGATCGCGAAACACGCAGATCAAAAGGTTTTGCATTTGTTGAAATGTCAGATGATGAAGCTGCTAAGAAAGCCATTACTGAATTAAACGGAGCCGAATTTGATGGCCGTCCAATGGTTGTTAAAGTAGCTCTTCCAAAAAATTAATTTCAGTTTTTTTGAAAAACATTATAAGAACTTCTGTCATCGAAAGATAACAGAAGTTTTTTATTTGATTCAATAGTCTGGAAATTAGTTGACTGAAGCTATATCACTTCAATTGATAATTTGCCCTGTGAAGGATAACCAAAAATTTCGTTGGACTTTGGTTGATAAGATAAAATAGCAAAACAACGAAAATAAGATAACAGGTAAAGAGCCAGGTATTGCTCAAAATAGAAAAGAATGATTTCAATAGAACAACTTACGGTAGAATTCGACGGAAGACGATTATTAGACAATATTGGATTTCTTATAAACCCAAAAGATAAGATTGCATTAGTAGGTCGGAATGGTGCCGGAAAATCCACCCTGATAAAATTAATAGCCGGATATGATACCCCTACACGTGGAAGTATCATTGCTTCTCCCGATTTAACAGTCGGCTATTTGCCCCAGCATATGATTCACAATGAAGGTACCACTGTTATGCAGGAGACCGAAAAAGCATTCGAACGGATCACTAAACTGCAGAATGAGATTGATCTGTTAACCAAACAACTCGAAGACAGGCCGGATTATGAAAGCGAAGAATATGCCCAGATTATTGATAAACTGAGCAATTCCTACGAACATATGCAAATAATTAACAGCGGAAATTTTTATGCTGAAATAGAAAAGAACCTGCTCGGATTGGGATTCCTCAGAAGTGATTTCGACAGGCAATGTTCTGAATTCAGCGGCGGATGGCGTATGCGTATTGAATTAGCAAAAATACTGCTGCAGACTCCTGACATATTGCTGCTGGATGAGCCTACCAACCATTTGGATATAGAATCAATTCAGTGGCTCGAAAGCTTTCTGGCGACTACTTCGAGTGCTATCCTGTTGGTTTCACATGATAAGGCTTTTATGGATGGGGTGACAAACAGAACAATTGAAATTTCACTCGGTCGGATTTACGATTACGATGTGAATTATTCCAAATACCTTCAACTCCGCCAGGAAAGACATGACCAACAGGTTCGTGCTTTCGAAAACCAACAAAAAATGATTCAGGAAACGGAAGATTTTATTGATCGTTTCCGTAGTAAAGCCACGAAAGCCGTTCAGGTTCAATCACGCATAAAACAACTGAATAAAATTGAACGACTGGAAGTTGATATGGAAGATACTTCACGGCTTCACCTTAAATTTCCACCGGCTCCACGTTCGGGTGCCATACCCGTGGAGATAGAAAATCTAACAAAAGCGTACGATGACCATATCGTACTCGATCATATCGGAATGATTATCAACAGGGGCGAGAAAGTTGCTTTTGTGGGTAAAAACGGGGAAGGGAAAAGTACGCTTATCAAGTGTATCCTGGATGAAATTCCGTACACAGGTATCCTGAAACTGGGGCATAATGTGAAAATAGGATATTTTGCTCAAAACCAACCCTCTCTGCTGGATGAGAACCTGACAGTCTTCGAAACGGTCGATTATGTCGCCGTTGGTGATGTCCGCACCCGTTTACGTGATATTTTAGGTGCATTTATGTTTGGGGGCGATGCCTCGGATAAAAAGGTGAAAGTACTTTCAGGGGGAGAGCGCAGCCGTCTGGCAATGATCCGCTTGTTGCTGGAACCTGTCAGCCTGCTGATACTCGATGAACCTACCAATCACCTCGATATCCCATCAAAAGAGGTGTTGAAAGAGGCTATCAAAGCCTACGATGGTACTGCCATCATTGTTTCACACGACCGTGAGTTCCTTGATGGTCTTGTTACCAAAGTATATGAAATAGGCAATAAAAAAATACGTGAACACCTGGGTGGAATCTATGAATTCCTTGAAAAAAAGAAAATGGAAAACCTGAACGAACTTGGATAAAACCACTGTACTTCAGATTATTTCTTTTTTTAAATAATTAATGTCTACGAGTGCCGTTGGAATGAAAATCAACAACAACCGAAAGGGGAAATGATTACAACTTTATGCATTAAACTCAGTTCCTTAAGCAGGCTAAATTGAATTTTTGATGTAGTTCCTCTTATTTTGTAAATTGAATCATAATCATTCATACAAAAAAAAAGCCAACATGATATTCATCATGTTGGCCTTTTTTATTCCCATTCAATCAACCAACGGAACGAAGTGATGTCCCGTTTTCTGGAGCAACCAATATAAATTCATTAACCCCAAACGCGGAACGTGGAACACGGAACGATATAACTAAATCAACCAATCAACTAATCCAATCAGCATTTCGTTGTTGACAGTATGTCCTGCTTCAAACTCTTTAAAAATAGGAGTTATATTGAGTGTTTTCAGATAGGCATTCGCTTCACGGGCGTATTCAATGCTCAGTACATTGTCGGATATACCATGAGAGATAAAAACCTTTAATTTTTTCAATTCATCCTGGGAAGCAATTTGCGGCCTGACTTCTTTCAGGAGCCTTCCACTCATTACGGCAATACCTTTTATCAAATCAGGTCGGGTAAGTCCTACGCTGTACGACATAATACCACCCTGACTGAAACCACCGATATAAATTTCTTTCTCATTGAAACGGTATTGTGTTTTCAACGATTCGATAAACTCAATGATCGTGATCCGACTGTTTTCAGCCTGAGCTGAATTAATTACAGGAACACCTGTTGAAAAACTCACCTGAAACCAGGCAAAGCTATTTGGCCCGATAGTAAGTGGTCCACGGGCAGCTATAATCAGGAAATTATCGGGCAACTGATCGGACAGAGAGAACATATCCTGTTCATTGCTGCCAACTCCGTGCATCAGTAGGAGCAGTGGCGGGTTTTCGGTCCTGGTTTTTGGCTTTCTGACCAGATACTCTAAAACTGTCTGAGAATGTAAAGTGTATTCTTTATCGGTTGAATTCATATTTAGAAAATATTAATTAGTTTTTTCTTACTCCTCAGTCATAATGAATATGACTGATTTTAATAGTGCCATTATATGCTGACCTCTTTAATTTTTTGATCTCCTATAACTCTAATAACGCCTGTAAAAATCAGATTGTTTCTTTTAAGTTATGTATACTCTGTTTTTATAGTATTAATTGTGCTTTTATGCTTTTTATTTTGTTCAACGTTCTTCAATCAATAACACTATCACTCAATTATTTCTTCTTTTATCTGATGTATTCTGATGTAGATATTTTTTGGAATAAAGAACATTCCAAAAGATACAACTATCGTACTCCGGACAATGAACTAAAGATATTGTATTCGTTCCGGTATTTTGAAAAAATGGTTTATCTCCTATACTTAAGTAATAAAAAATATTTAATTAACTGTTTATTAATTTACAAATGTATGAATTTCAACAGATTGATAATTATTAATTTTTAATTTTTATTTATTAATTACGAATATATGTTTTGTGTCATTACATAATTTTATATCTTTGTCCTGATACTTAAGTTTCTAAAAAATAACTTATCTTCCATGAAAGACCTTAGTCGTATAGTAGAATTTTGTTTTAACGGACAATTTGTATCTGAAGAAGTAAAACTGGTGTTTTCTTCAATCCTTCATGAATATAAAGTAAAAAAAAATGCTACTTTTTTACAGGAAGGCGCTATTTGTAATCATATCTATTTTGTTGAGTCAGGATTGGTAAGACAGTATTTTTATAAAAATGGCACGGATATTACTGAGCATTTTGCCTGGGAAATGCAGGGATTTGTATGTCTGGAAAGTTATATTGAACATAAACCATCTCATCTCATTGTAGAAGCATTGGAAGATTCAGTGATTCATGGTATTCAGAAAGATGAATTGAACGAGTTGACTGAAAAATATCGTGAAATAGAATTAATGTACCGTAGACTACTTGAGCGATCGTTAGTTATATCTCAAAAACGGATGTACAGCATGCTTTTCGAAACAGCGCGTGAACGTTATTATCACTTTTTGAAAGCATCCCCATTCTTAATGAATCGTGTTCCATCCATGTATATTGCTTCTTATTTAGGAATGACTCGTGAAACCTTTAGCCGGGTAAAGGGATGCTAATTACCTTTAAATATGTTTTATAGCATGTTACAAGTTGACAATTGTCACAAAAAAACAGATTACCGAAGTTTGTGATATATATCAATTCCTTACAAAGAATAATACCTGATATTTGCAAATAATTATAATGATAAGTATTCGTTAGAAATTAATTATTCGCGAACTATCAAATTTATTATAAAACCAAAAATGTAACTCCGATAGGTAAATCTGTTTTATTTTACAGATCTATATTTTTCTGTTCTACTGAAAATTTATTTTGAAAGGAATAATTTAAAGTAAAGTTGAAAAAACTTTCAAAAGAAGAAGAATCTAAACGAAACATGATACTTAATGCATTTTGTGTAACCGGATCATGTTAGATTAATTAATAAAGTCGATCTACAATTAAATTCGGGGCATCAAACAAATTAAACAAAATCATTTTATTTATTATTTATCATGAAAAATACAACTAAAATTATAGTAGTTGGAAGTCTTATTTCCCTTGCTTCTCCAAGAATCTGCCAGGCTCAGGAAGCCCATAAAACAGCAACTATAACTGTTGATGGAAAAACGTTTACCGATCTTAATGGAAATGGGAAACTGGATATATATGAAGACACCCGTTTGTCTGTTGATGTCCGGCTCAACAACATTGTTTCGTTGATGACCGATGAAGAAAAGGCTGATTTTCTGATTGGTATCGGAATGCCCGGCTTTGATGGAGTTGCACCTATAGTAGGGTATGTGGAAACAGGAAAAGTGCCGGGAGCCGCTGGTGGAACATTTGCTATTCCACGGCTGGGAATTCCAACAGTAACAGTTGCAGATGGTCCTGCAGGATTGCGTATTGCACCCAAGCGCTCTAATACGGATAAAACTTTTTATTGTACAGCCTTTCCGGTCGGAACAGCACTGGCTTCAACATGGAACGAGGACCTGGTAAAAAGTGTAGGAGAAGCAATGGGTAATGAAGTAAAAGAGTATGGAGTTGATGTGTTATTGGCTCCTGCACTGAATATACACCGTAGCCCGTTGTGTGGTCGTAACTTTGAGTATTATTCCGAAGATCCGTTGGTTGCCGGTAAAATTGCTTCGGCCTATGTAAAGGGCATTCAATCAAATGGAGTGGGTACTTCTATCAAACACTTTGCAGCGAATAATCAGGAAACAAACCGAACGGGAGTAAATGAACATGTGAGTGAAAGAGCTATGCGCGAAATATATCTGAAAGGATTTGAAATTGCGGTGAAAGAAGCTCAGCCCTGGACAGTAATGTCGTCGTACAACCTGATTAATGGGACTTATACTTCTGCCCGTCACGATTTGCTTACCGATATACTCCGTTCGGAGTGGGGCTTTAAAGGGTTAGTCATGACCGACTGGTTTGGGGGCTATCCGGGTTTTAATGCTATTGCCAATCCTGCCTATGTGAGTGATGTGGTCAAACAGGAAACAGCCGGGAATGACTTGTTGATGCCGGGGTTGAAAACTCAGAAAGAGGCCATCCTTAAAGCAATAAATGACGGTTCTCTGTCGAAAGGAACAATTGATCAGAATGTCAAAAGAATCATGAAAATGGTGTTTCAATCTCCTGCCATGGCAAATTATAAATATTCTGATGCGCCCGATTTGAAAGCCCATGCTCAGGTTGCCCGTCATGCTGCAACTGAAGCCATGGTGTTATTGAAAAATGATAACAATGCTTTACCTGTTGCCGGATCTCATGTTGCCGTATTCGGTGTTACTTCTTATAATTTTTACGCAGGTGGTACCGGTAGTGGTGATGTAAACAGAGCCTATACAATTTCACTGATTGATGGATTGAGAAATGCCGGATATTCATTCAATAAAGAGGTTCAGGATGTTTATGTACCCTATGTTGCCCAAAAACTCAAAGAAGAAAATGACCGCCGGACGAAAGAAGGTTTATTGGCAACAAGTGTAAAAATCAGGGAGATTAATAAAGATAAATCATTCTATCAAAAGGCTGCTGAAACTTCGCCCGTTGCAATTATTACCCTGGGGAGAAGTTCCGGTGAAGGTGTCGATCGCGGTCTGGATGGAGATTTCAATCTGGCTCTGGATGAAATGGATATGATAAGCAACGTATCTGAAGCTTTCCATGCACAAAATAAGAAGGTAATTGTTATTTTGAACATTGGTGGTGTAATTGAAACTGCCAGTTGGAAAGATAAAGTTGATGGAATTCTGTTAGCCTGGCAAGTCGGGCAGGAGGGAGGTAACGCTGTGGCCGATGTACTTTCTGGGATAGCAAATCCTTCGGGTAAACTGACCATGACATTCCCAATGCAATATAGTGATGTCCCATCGGCTAACAATTGGGTTATTGATACTCATATAGACTGGATGGGAACCGATGATCCAAAGTTGCAACAAACAACTTATACAGAAGGTATCTTTGTCGGCTACCGTTATTACAATACCTTTAACGTAAAACCATCATACGAATTTGGGTACGGACTTTCATATACCAATTTTGATGTGACTAACCTTCAATTGAGCAACAAAACTTTCGAAGAAAACATGACTATTACCGTTGAAGTGAAGAACTCAGGAACAACAGCCGGAAAGGAAGTGGTTGAGCTCTATTTGTCCGCACCGGCTAAGAACCTGCAGAAACCTGCTTCCGAGTTGAAAGCTTTTGCTAAAACAAAACAATTGCTGCCTGGAGAAATTCAAAAAATCGAACTCGCTATCAAGGCAAAAGATTTAGCGTCGTTTGACGAAAAAGCTTCTGCATGGGTAGCTGAAGCAGGAACTTATAAGGTATTGGTTGGAACGTCTTCGTTGAACATTAAACAATCGGAAACCTTTACACTCGCTACCGACAAAGTGGTCGAAAAAACGCATAAAGCTTTTGCTCCTGATATAGCCTTTGAAGAATTGAAGAAATAAACCATTCTTTTTTCATAAAACAAAGTATCTTTGTTTAACTTTTGTGTTCTTTTTGATTGAGTCATCAATAAAAATACTTATTTAAACTTTTGTGACTTTTGTGTTTATGTATTCTTTCTTTTTACTTTAAATAAACTCTAAATGAAAAAATCGCTTTTCCTCTTTTTTATTTCATGTTGTATAAGTTTTCTGTTTTTATCGGAGACAAAAGCTCAGGTTCCGGTACAAATAAATACTGAAAACGGAACTATCGAAGGCTTGATGGATAACAGTGCCGGGCTAAATGAATATTTCGGTGTTCCATTTGCGAAAGCACCCGTTGGCGATTTGCGCTGGAAGGCACCGCAATCACTTGATAACTGGAAAGGTGTATTAAAAACACAACATTTTGCACCTAAACCGGTCCAGATTGAGGTGTTTGGCAAAATGAATAACCGGTTGGACTCAATGAGTGAAGACTGCTTATACCTCAATGTGTGGGCACCGTCTAAGAAAGTCTCAAAACTTCTTCCGGTATTGGTGTATTTCTACGGTGGAGGATTGGTAGCTGGTGATGCTACTGAACCACGGTATGATGGAGCCACTATGGCCCGCAAAGGCATTGTGGCGGTTACAGTAAATTATCGCCTGAATATCTTCGGATTCTTTGCTCATCCCGAACTGAGTGCAGAAGCTCCTTACAAAGCTTCGGGCAACTACGGATACCTCGATCAGCATGCCGCTCTTGAATGGGTACAACGCAATATCACTGCTTTTGGTGGAGATCCGCGGCGGTTAACCATTGCGGGCGAGTCGGCCGGTTCCATTTCGGTAAGTTCGCACATGGCTTCTCCAATCTCCAAAGGCTTGTTTGCCGGAGCCATTGGCGAAAGTGGTGCGGGTATTAATCCTACCTTATTCCCTGTATCGTTAAGTGAGGCTGAAAAAACCGGTGTTGAGTTTGCAGAAAAAGTCGGCTACCCTTCTCTGAAAGCTCTGAGGTCTCTGTCAACCAAACAACTGGTAGAATTGTATACCCGATCCGGACGTTTTGGTTTCCCGACAGTCATTGACGGCTATTTTCTGACTAAGCAAATCCCCGAAACTTTTAATGCCGGCGAGCAGGCGCAGGTTCCGTTACTGGTAGGATGGAACTCGGCTGAAATATCCGGTATGGCTTTTATGGCAGGCAAACCCTATTCGCCCGAAAACTTTGTCAGTCGTGTAAAGGAGGTTTATCCCAAGGATTCGGAAGAAGTATTAAGCCTTTATGCTCACTCCACCGTCAAAGATGTAGAAATCTCTGCCACTGAACTGGCTTCGGATCGTTTTATTGTGTACAGCACATGGAAATGGTTCGACCTTCACCGCAAACACTCTTCGCAGCCTGTGTACCGTTATTTGTTCTGTCAACCGAGAGCACCACTGAAAGACAAGTCGTTAAC
>Ga0302286_10003608_pt1 | contig 10420 bp, 3 predicted proteins | sample III_Fen_E2_3_FD_198765 | JGI IMG/M metagenome (GOLD analysis project Ga0302286, IMG submission 198765) | Peat permafrost microbial communities from Stordalen Mire near Abisko, Sweden - III_Fen_E2_3 | ecosystem: Environmental > Terrestrial > Soil > Wetlands > Permafrost | place: Sweden: Abisko...
TCGAACATAATATTTGCTCTGTCTTGAATTGAAAATAAATCAGGTTGATAACGTTCTAATTGATATTGGAAATAAGATTCTGAACGATATAAATTACAATTGGCACCCCATTCATTGTTAAAATAAAAACATTCAGTATCACTGAAATAATGTACTTTTTTGCCATTTGAAAATGTGGCCTGAATAAGTGGATATAAGCCTTTTTGCTTATTTGAAGCAAAATTAAGATCATACGAAACACTGGCATTTACTAATGTGACAAGTTCTGATGCAGACAGATTCGACAAGACAATTTCTTTTTTAGGCATGGCAAAGAATATCTTCTTGTCTTGCATTGCTAGTCTTTGGATCGTTCTGTTTTTGTTGAATATCCATTCATTTGGATTCCATGAAGCAATATCGTTTGATATAAAAATCTCAACTTCACGTAAGGTGGGATTTAGCAAAACATTATTCAATTCCGAAAATAAGTCCGATGTAACCAAAGAAGCATCTGGAATAAGCTCTAATATTTCCCGAGACACAGCATTTCTTGATTCAAATTCATATTGCAACCACTCCAATGCCGAATATCGGTCTAGTTTGTCCATGTACCATTGAGTATCACGATCAATCAAACAAGAAGTACAAGCTTTCTTACATTGACAATCTAAAGCTTTACGAGCCAAATCAAGTATTTCCTCTTTATATAGTGGTAATAATGAGGAATATCCAGCGCCACCCAGTGCTGTGTCGAAAATGAAAATAGAATGATAGGCTTCATTTACACCAAATCCAATTTCTTGTTGATTGATTCCTAAATATTCAGCTAACTTTCGACTCAAAATAACACCAAGAGTCCACAATGTTTCAACATCCAAAGAGCGATTATCTTTATTATTGAAACGGATTTCGACCAAGTCAGTTTGATAACGACCAACTAAGAGTACATTTCTGCGAATTCCATTTCCATTATTTTCAGTACCTGTACAATGACTTCCAGTGTTCAAATGTGAATGAAGAAGAAGCGGATTTTTATCATTATCAGCACCTGCGAATGAGTTTTCCTTATCCATTTTCCCACAATGAGCACATAGAGCAAAACCTTTTCCGTTTCCCTTATTATAATAGAGTATCTCTGATTGAGAAGTACCGCAACGAACATTATATATATTTCCAATATTATTCCAGGGCTCCATTTCAAGTAAAGCTGGTTGCACAATATTCATTTCGCTTGATTTGACCTTTCTGGTTGGCTCATATTTATAGTCAACCATAAAACCTGCCGGCTCAATTATCTCTGTATAAGGAGAATCTAATGATAAACCCTGAACCCCTTGTAATTTTTGACCATTACCACAATGAGGACACTCCTCCAAATGATTACCAAAAATTAGTTTTGAGAGTCCACACCTGGGGCAATTCTGCAACAATGCTCTTTTTGATTCGCTCCACTGACTCTTTAATTGTATGCCACTTGAGACATAGCACCACTCATTAACCACAACTTGGTTTCCCGGTGCAAATTCAGATATAGCCATACTTAAATGGCGACTCTGCAATTTTCGATTTTTATCGTATTTGTCGTAGCCAGGATTAAACTCAACTAATCCTGTTGGAATACCCGCACTTGGCAGAAAATTATGTTCAGCTAAGAATCCAATTAAATTTTCATTTATAATCCTGTCAATCTGATACTGTAAGGCTTTAATTTGGGAGGATGTACAACTTTCATCCTCTAGTTTCGATTTATTGTTTTGAAGTGTTTCAACCTGATTTTTAAGAATCTCATATAACTGAATAATACTCCTCGAACATGTGTCAGCGGATTCTTGTAATGGAATGGTGCTTTTAGATGTGTTTTTAACGAGTTGTTTGTATGATTCTATCATTAATGAATCAAACTTACCTTCAATGAGCTTATTCAGTGATTTTTGAAACTCAACAAAATAATTTTTTGGAGAATAAAAGAAGCTTTCAACAGAGTCAGTTACTTTTATTCCTCCAACACTTGAGATAAATGCAGAGAAAAGAAATGAATTAATATGTCTTTGAATTAATGTGTCACTTTCTAATTTTACAATTGGCATAGCAACAGTATGTTCCATAGCCCACTTTGGATTGCTAAAAGTATTTGTTCCGATTGGAGTTGGAGAACAAAATGTCAATGACATTGCTTTTGATTCCATCCTACGACCTGCACGTCCTGCACGTTGCAAATAATTAGCAGGCTTTGGGGGCACATTGTTCATTACAACTTCAGAAATACCTCCGATATCAACTCCCATTTCCATGGTTGTTGAGCATGAAAGAATATTCAATTTTCCTTTATTAAAATCATCTTCAAACTTCGTTAAGACTTCACGTTTCTGCTGTGCAGAATGCTCCGCCGCAATATAAATTGGTCTTTTCTGTATAACACCTTCGTGTAAATCGGACCAAAGGCCTATTTGTTTTTGTTCTGAGAATGCAGATTTTATCCATTTGAGAACTTCATTTTCATCTTGAACTTCAATTTTACTACCATCCGAACCAATTACCAATCCATCTGCGTATGGGAAAAAAGGATATTTTATTGCTTCAGTTTTAATTTTAAAACGCTGATATGTCATTGGACTTATAAAACCACTCATAAGTGGACTATATCCCAAAAATGGAACATCTACCGAAACATTATTTATTGGACAGATAAATGCATCTTCAATAATTTGAAGACATACTTTTTGAGAATCAAAGAAATTTAATTTATAGCCTCCATAATTTTTACCATCTAATAAAATCGAATCAACTTTATCAAGTACATTAAGAGAAATAAATTGCCATGCGGCTTGCAAAATATCGTTAACAGTATCTTCTTGCTCTTGAGTAATAGATTCTGTATCTGTCATACTTAATGCGGCACAGACAAGTAGTACAATTCTTGGTTGTTTTTCGTAAATACGAACATCTCTTTTAAGTAGTGGCCATTTTTTCATCAAATAACCCTTATCATTTTTTGAGAGAGGAAAATCGTATGAATATATAGGAGAAGAGAGATTACTTTGTGTAAGAAATGGGAATGAACCATCTGGAATAACAAAATGTCTGTTTGTACGAATATAGTAATCGATGCATATTTTGAGAAAATAACGCCAAACTTTATCGTTCCAACCTTGAGCTATTACACTCTGAGGTACTTTAGCCTTAATAAGAGACGGATAAGTTAGACGCACGAATCCCATTGTTTCTAAAGAATTTGATTTACGAGGTCTGGTACCAAACTCATCTAAAAATAAAGCTTTCAAATAATCATTTTTATTGCTTTGAGATTGAACACTTTCATCTTTTATTTGAGTAATTGCTTTTTTTCGAGCGTCACTAAGATGTATGAATAGTCTTGTAAGGTCTTTGTCACTCATCAAATCAGATTCAATAACAGACCAAGGAGTCGGTTCAGCTGCTGGGTTTGGATTACCTGATATCTTTAATTCTAGCTTTTCAATTAACCCATCAACTAATCTATTCCCTTTTAATGGCAGAAGTTGATTATATTCGTCTAATTCTTTTCCGTCTAATTTTCCTGCTATTTCATAATTTTCGCGACGTTTGTCGGAAAGTAAATGGTAAATAGCTGATCGTAGCCACGCCTTTTCCACATCTTGATTTTGCGAAAGAGCCGATTTAGCTGTTCCTTGCCTACTATCAGTAAAAGATATGTATTTCCGTCCTTCCCAAAGAGTTCCAGCCGCATCTTGATTTCTCATTGGTTCCGCTTGCTCTAACAAGGTTGATGAGAGAATACGACTCAAAAAAGTCGCACTCGTTCTGGCAAAATCTAAACGTCCAGTAAAACTTCCGCAGTTAGGGCATAATGAATTTCCATTATCATTATAACATTCCTGATACGTATCATTTCCTTCGTTTTCTACAACTTTATATTTTGTATCTAATGCTGATAATTTTAACTGAGATATTTTGGTTTTACTTCTTGGAGACTGATTGATGTTTTTTGCAAGAACAAATCTTTTCCAGTAGCTACTTATTCTTGAGTTTGTTGAGATTGCATTATCGTCTTCATCATCATCAATTTCCAAAGATATGTCAAATAGCGCCTGGTCTTTATGTGATTGATTTGACTCCATTCTATATTCTTTTGTTTCCGGGTTAGCTTCACCAACAAGAAGTAGGCTCTTACAAGAATTACAAAATTCAACTTCCAATAATTGAGAACCACAAGATTTACATTTGATACCAATCTCTGTTGTGAGCGATCCAATTGGTAAGCGTTTATCTTTGTCTTTGTCACATTCCGTATTTGTGCAAGCATATAAACCTCCAATACTTCTCAAAAAAAAGTGAGCCCTTGTAGGTAAAAGTGCATCACTTTGCCCAGAGCTACATAAATCATCAATCTTGTTCCCTAGTCGGTCGATTATTTTAAGTTTTTCTACAAGTGTTATATCTTTAGAAAAACCAGCAGTTATTTCACTAGCTGATAAAGCGGATGTTGAATTTAATTTTTCACGAAGTTGAATTATTTGATCAGCATTAATTGTAGAATTAAACTCTGTGTTGATTTTCGACAATTCTTTAATTAGAATATCTTCTTTCAGTTCAGGTATAATACGGCTTCCATCTACAATTTCAATATCATTTTTATTCTTTCCAGTCAATTGTGATACAAATTCTAACAATTGTGAACTGTTATCTCCTATTGTAGCAGAAGTCGCTGCAAAATTTACATCATCAACTGTCACTCCAAAAGCATCCAAAACTCTTCGAAGTTGTAATGCAAGTTCAGCAGCAGAAGAGCCACTATATGTGTGTGTTTCATCAAGAATAATCCAACGTAGTGTTCCTTGTGATTGTTGAAGAATTGGTCTATCATCAGCTCTAACCATCATGTATTCTAACATAGTGGGGTTAGTAAAAAGAATCTGAGGGGGAGACTTACGAATTGTTTTTCTACAACAAAGTTCGGGATAATGTTTGTCTTCTATGCTAATTTGTAAAGTCTCAGGAGTGTCACCATTATAAATTGAATATGTTAATTTAGGCGATAAAGCTTCACACCATGCATTTACACGTTTTTTCTGACTATCCATAAGTGCATTAAGTGGATACAGAAATATAGCCTGAACTCCTTGATTCTTTCCCAATTTCTTTTGCCTTAATAAATCCTGCAAAACAGGTATCATAAAACATTCAGTTTTACCTGAGCCCGTTCCACTTGTAACAATTACAGATTTATTATTTAAAAGATGCTGCCAACTCTTAGTTTGGTGAGTGTATGGAAAACGAATTTTCGGAAATTTATAATCGGAATCTTTGACTTTATCAGATAAAGAATCAACAAAATCTTTGTCCAATACATTTAACTTACTTGCGTGTTCTTCAAATGTATAATCTGATGATTCCCATGGGAAAATTGATTGAAAAACAGGTTCAGCGAATAATGGTTCTTTTTCATCTAATATATACCGAAGATAGTTTTGTTCATCTTTTTTTCCGGAAACCCACAATGATAATAATCCATTTGTAAGTCTTCTTTTAGCATTTTGATAGAAATCCAGGTAATTCATATTTTAATAATCTAGGGCGTTAATTTTCTTAACTACTGATGTTAATATCTCATTATAAACTTCTGATTGATAAGAACGATAAAAATTTATTACTCTTCGAAGTTTCATAGATTCATCATCATATTTCCATAAGTCATCACTTTTACCCATCAAAGATTCTGCTGCTTTAACAGGAGAAAGAAGGCAAGTTACTTGATAGCCATTAGCTCCTTCTAAATCAAAAAACTTTTCGCTGTTTGAAACTTTACACATTGGTAAATCTTGATTATTTCCTGTTCTCCCAATAATTTTACTTCTCATATTTTGAATATCAAATCGAGTTATAGTTGGGATATTTTTGCATTTAACGCCTTGAAATGCAAAACGAATTAAATCTCCTGTATTGGAATTTAATGTTGCTTCAATAACAGTTTTTTGACTTTCTGCACAGACTTTAAATACTTCATTTTTTAATATTTCTGGCACACTATTTAGCAGATTTTCAAATTCGATATTCCAAATATCTGTTTTTATCCAGTGATATGAAGTCGCAAACTCATTTTCGAATTTAATAATTCCTGATATCCATTCCTCCTTATCTAATTTTAATGAAATAGCGAAAAGCATTCGCACCATTAAATAGGCTGAGCCTGCAATAGAGGTGAAATAATTTAAAGTTCTAAATGGGAGTTGTTGCTGTAAAATAATTTTAAAATAAATTATTACCTTTTCCCATGATTCACCTTGGTAGCCATTTTCTTTAATTAAAACCTCTGTCATCTCTTCAATATTCGTAATGCTTTGTATTTTTCTTTGTTCTTGTGGAAAATCTTGCGGTTCATCGAAATCATAAAATTTTGGCACTATTTTTTCATCTGCTTGATAATCCGAAAAAACAATTATTTTTTTGAAAGAATGATTTTCAGGAAGTGAAAAATGGTCGGAGTGTCGAACCATTTTTTCAATATTGATTTCGTTTGGTGAAACATCAACGGGCAACATCCAAATGTCACCATAATAATCACTTACAATATTAGTTTCATTTTCATTCAATAAACTAATAATTTCAAACTCATTTATTATTAAGTTTTTAAATGGATTTTTATTTGAATTGGATAGAAAATCCCTGGTAACATGAACTTCACAATTTCCATTTATGTATGAATCTAAATCAAAACGACGAATCTCAATATGTTTTCTTGTTTTTCCAACACCAAAATACATTTGAACACTACTTTTCCTATTAAATGAATTATATCCATACAATTCAAACATTTTGTTAATCTGCTCATTGTATAAACTCAAAGAATGAATACCACTTTTTATTTTTTCTCTAATAATAACAGACTCCGGTTGATTCTCCTTTGACTTTTGGTAATATATCTCAGTTGTTATTTCGTCATACCCTAGGATAATAATCTTAAATCGACGAAGTGAATCCAATGCTATTATTTCACCATCATTTAATTCAATACCATTATAATTCACAATATTTACTCCTCTAAATGGTGAAGCTATTCTAATTTTTAAAGATGGCATTCCAAAAATTTGAATTCTAAACTGAACAGTTTCAGGATATTTAGTTATATCCTTTTGCTTTTCAATATAAAAGTGGTTAAATGTCTCTTGTTTTATTTGCAAACCAACTTCTGAAAAACCTGATATAACTCCTTCTACTAATTTCCACACGATTTCGCCTGAATCAGAATTCATATTAAGATACTGGCATTGTAGATTGTCCAAATAAAAAAACTTCTCTATTTCAAATTTTTTATCTGGCAACTCAATTTTAAATTCTAATAATCCTGCTGGCAATCCAAATCCTTTAAATAATTTCCATTCAGAAGTCTTATATTTTTTATAATATACTTCATAGTATTTCGCATTAACAATCTCATGATCAGAGTCATAAACTCGTATTTCTGGATTGTTTATTAGCACTTTGTAATTTGCTTCTTCTATCCAATTTAATGTCCAGTTTAAAAATTCAACAAAATAGGAAGAAACTTTATTATCGTAAGTTGATTCTTCATTAGTCCCAGCATTTACTAAAGTAACGAAATCCTGAAACTCAACCCATGAAAACACCTTATCAATAAGACTCAATTTTTCAATTTCAAATAAAGTATCTTTACACGACCATTCATTAGTAAATAAAATAGAATTTTCGATAGATTCTTTTCGGTTACTTTTAAGAAGCCACTTGTTCTCAAATTTTTGAAACACTTGAGGGGAACTGAAATCAGGCGCAAAACACTTTGGAGCAGTAATATCATATATCGTTTCGTTATCACCTTTTAATTGAATATTAATAACTGACTCACCTTTCCATAGAAATTTCTCAGGATGATTGTCCATTCTTAAATAGTAATAATCGCTATCTGAACTTTCATTCATTCTTCGATATGAAGCTATATATTTATCTTGAACATATAGTGAAAACGAATAACAACCAGATAGTTTTGTTTTAACTATTGTTTGAGAATCTATTTTTTTTGCATTCTCAACATAATAATATAGGGAAAGATTATCTTTTTTTTGTAATTCCCAATTTACTAAAAATGGCACTCTGTTTCTTTCTTTTGAAATCTCATTCTTTAATTCTTCTGTAAGTTTTTTCCATTCACGATCTTCAGAATCATATGGTAATAAATCCTCCCGATCTTCGACGATTGCGTGAGCTATTTGGAGACTCAAATTGAAGATTCCTTCATTGCAAAAAGAAATAGGCAAATAGTTACTACATGGCAAAGTTTCAATGAAACTTATATTGTTCCAATCAATTGATAATGATTGAACTTCTTTTACCAAACCAAGTAAAAACTTTTTATATCCGTTAAAACCTCCTTCATTATTCCGTATATGATTGATAGGTAATCCTCCCTGCAAAAGCATTGTCCGAAAATAATAATTTCGACCACTTCTATTTATAAAATCGATTTTCAATCGTTTGGCGCCACTTTTGGCTGCAGTATAGAACTCTTCGGAATAATTGCATTTAAATCCTAAATTATATATTAAAGATTCAGTCGAAGGTGAACCACCATTATATTCACGACGCCACCATTCTGCATAGTATAAAGTCGCCTCCATTTGAAATAATATAATTTCATTATTACTTATGGCACTTTTCAAGGTCTCTTTTAATTCAGTATATTCACTTTCTGTAATACGTAATTTCCAAATTGGTAGAATACAATTTTTTAAACCTCTCGAATCTAATATTTCTTTTAGTGTTATCATGAAATAATCAGTATTAATTAAAGCTTTTACAAAGGAAATTGCTAATAGTGCATTGCATCTGCACAGTTCTAAACATAATTATTTAAAGTCATTTGAACCCTATTATTTATTTTTTCCCGAAGCGTCTTAGGAGAGATTACTTCTATCCCCTCCCCATAAGAAAGTATAAGAGATTCCAGTTCATAGTTGGGAAAAAGTTCCAATTCAATCATAACAAATGTATCTCCCTTTTCTTTATTCTTTTGCGACCCGTGCAGTGGTTTGGTCTGAATATATGGGTACAAATCAATGCTAATTCTTAGTAGTATTTTTTCAAGTTTTGCTTCTTTATCGAGGGTAACACCAATCACATCTTCAAAGTATTCACTAAAATCTATTGTTGTGTTAGGAGTATAAACTTTTTTGGTGTCTTCAATTCCTACAATACGGTCGAGTGCCAGGTTAGTAATCTGGCCGAATTCCTCATTCAGACCGAATACAAACTAACGATTTTTATATTGTTTTAAATAGTAAGGATGGAAACTAATAGTTTGGTTATTAACTCGCTTAAAGCTTTTGTATAAGACGTTCAGTACTTTCTTATATAAAATAGCATTATAAAGAGGTGTGATAAACTCCAGACCTTGCAAAAAATCATTCTGTTCAAATTCAATAATTTGCTTGCTGGTTTTCGAAAGACCTAATCCCGAATCAAGACGGGCAGTAATTTCATCCACCCATTCAAACTGCGGCATCCCTTTAAACCGCGAAAGAGTCAATAAAGCTTCTTTGAGTTGGTTTTCTTCGGTTTCATTCAAAGGTTGGTTGTTGATTGAGAAACTCATATCTTCGTAGCGAAAATATACTTTATGACCATCGCGAATGTGTTCAAGCGGAATATTCCAACCCTGTTCACTTTCCATAAACTTAATATCATCCAACACTTGTCTGCGTTTTACTCCATCTTCAATTCCTGAGTATTCATAAATGGCATCATTGCAGGCATCTATCAGATCTTCTATATAGTAAGTCCTACCCGGGTTTCGGAAGCACTTATCTAAAGTTTGATAGCGAATAGTTGCGTGTTTGTTGGTGGCCATAAGCAAATGCTAAATATTCCATTAATTTACAAAAATACACATTATATTTCAAAACTCCCTATTTTTGAATAATAAAAATATCCAGCTAAAACCTCGTCAAAATTCAATTCATTTATCTAAACTGGTACTTAATATTATCTGCACCAAGCCAAACTAAATCGGGTAAATCCGCATTTGAGATTAAGAAATATTTTTCACTTTCAACTATTGACAAGACTTTTTCAGTGTATTTGATAATAAACCATCAATTCCTTTGATAATAACAAGATATTATGTAATTTTGAAAACGAAATAATTGCAGGACAAAGCGAAGTCATAGGCAGTCAAAATGGAGTCTGAAAATCCGTGACTAAATCGTAACAAACAATTTTATAAGAGATATAACGTACTGATAAGTAAGGGATAAAGAGCAAAGGTTCACTTACCTTCCTCTCCGCAAATTTTATCAACAACAATCACACTATAAATACAAGGGAGTATTAAGAGGCAAAACCTTCTTTTTAGTCCCTTGTATGTTTTGAAACAGCTCGCCTCAACGAAGCAATCTTTTAGTATGAAATGCTATTATTTCAGTTTAAA
>Ga0302286_10003611_pt1 | contig 10411 bp, 9 predicted proteins | sample III_Fen_E2_3_FD_198765 | JGI IMG/M metagenome (GOLD analysis project Ga0302286, IMG submission 198765) | Peat permafrost microbial communities from Stordalen Mire near Abisko, Sweden - III_Fen_E2_3 | ecosystem: Environmental > Terrestrial > Soil > Wetlands > Permafrost | place: Sweden: Abisko...
GTTGTGAGTGTGGTCGTACCGTATAATACCAATCTGTCATCCTTCAAGGCAACTTTCACCAATTCTCCCAAGTCGACAGTTAAAGTTGGAAATACGGAGCAGCAAGACAAAGTGTCTGTCAATAATTTTTCAAATCCGATCATCTATACTGTCACTGCCGAGGATGGCAGCACCATGAACTATACTGTCACGGTAACCTGTGCTCCGAACCCGGCCAAGGATCTGTTGACATTTAGCTTTCAAAAGGCAAAGAACAGTTCGCTTCCTTATGATATTGCCGGCACAGTTGATCTGGCAGCTAAACGGGTTCTTTGCACCATACCCGCAGGAGTCGGGAAGACGAATTTGATTGCGACCTTTACGCTGTCTGAAAAGGCCACTGCAAAAGTGGCGTCTGTTGTACAATTATCAGGAGTTACATCCAACAACTACACTTCCATTCTGAATTATACCATTGTTGCTGAAGATGCAAGTACCAACAACTACACCATTGAAATGCAGGGAGAAAGCCTTCCTGAGATTGTTCAAAGCCGGATTGACGCCAAGATACTTGCACTTAATCTTCACCCCTCCTATATGCAGATTAACCCTTTCCAGGGAGTACAAGTCGTCCCAATCTATACAACCACCTTCATCAGTCAGAAACCTTCATCCTCTATGCCTTTCGATGCGGGGTACATTGGAAGCGATGGTAAAGTTTATGTAACAACCCCTTTTACGGCTGAACAAAAAGCAGTATTCAAGGATGCAACGCAAGCTGCAATTTATTACATGTGTCAGTTGTTCTTGTCTAATTATTACATGAAGAATACTTTCCCTATTTGGTTTAAGTTTGGGATGGCTGCATTCGAAGCAGGATTGACAATTCAGGATGATGCGGTGAAGTCGGCCATCATGAATTGGGGGGGGCAATTGCCATCGCTAAGTACATTGAATGATCCGGCACTTTTTGCCTCCAACAATGGGATTGCTATAGCGTATATGTGGGGCGAGTTTATAGCATTGAACAAGACCTGGCAGTACTACGATTTTTCGGATGTTAACGCACAGACTGTTGTCGTTGCAAATTGGTGGTCGGTTGCACCTTTAGAAAATCTGTATGCTATCTGGACCAGGTATGTTTATGCCAGAATCCAGGAGACGAACAATCTGAAAAGAAGAAGATTCCAAAGCGAATCTCCCCACTTTAAATACTATTGTGCCGACAAAGATGCGTTTTGTATTCCGGGTTTTACAGAAATAATAGAAAAAGCGTATACCGAGTACACTACATTGATGAATATTACTTTCCCTGAAAAACTCGCCTTTTGTTTCAGCCCAGAGTGCGAAGCTGCTGTTATGGAAGGAACTGCATGTAGAAACTGGTATACAAGTGGTACAGGAATTGTATCAGGTATATTCACCAGCAGTCCGAGTACACTTGATGATATGTATAAGTGGGATGGTTTCTTGAGGCATGAATTCGCCCATTCGGTAGTATTCCGCCTTAATCGTAATTATCAGCCTACAGCATGGTTGAGTGAAGGTGCTGCAGATTTCTTTTCCGTTGGGGTCATGGATCAGAAAAGGATCGGAGAACTTAAACCACAGGTCAGGGAGGCAATGAGGATAGCCACCAATTTTTTTGGACATCGTCCGAATTATGAGGATAGCAAACTTTATCCAAGTAATCCTTACTTTGATTATTATGTTTTGGGTGAAACGATGCTGAATTTTATTTATCAAAAAGGTGGGTATGCCGGGGTAAAAAATGTATTGACCGATGCGGAGAATGGCTTTAAATCTCTCGGGTTTGCCGATCATAATGCTTTCATGAATGCCTACTATGTCTATTACGACAGTGTATGGAACAATTAACCAAACCAAAATATACATCCGGAACCCCTCGCTAAGAAAACCGTTATAGGGGAAGTAAATAGATACAATAAAAAAATGGCCATGCGTATTTCTACCATGGCCATTCGGTCGTTACGAAACTTCTAAAACTAAAAAAATCTATTCTTAAACTTCATGTACCACAATTGAGTGGGTAACAGGAATTCCTTTTTTAAGTGTTGCAGAGACCCCGCAGTAACGCTCATCCGACAATTCGACAGCTCTCTCGAGCTTGTCCAGCGGAAGTTCTCTTCCCCAAAATTCATATATAATGTGCATGGAGGTGAAATGTTTGGGATGCTCATCGGTTACTTCCCCTTCAATTTTTACATTCAGGTCGATAAGTTCTACCCTCATCTTCTCCAGAATAGAGACAACGTCCATACCTGTACATCCAGCAAGGGCAACCATCATCAACGCTTTTGGCCTTGGACCCAAGTCTTGCCCCCCATTGGATTGATCGGCATCAATCGTCAGTTTGTGGCCATTAAGTTCAGTTTCAAAAGCCATTCCTTTTTTCCAGGAGAGATTAAGTGCTTGCTTCATAGACGATTATTTTTATGATCTGGGATGATAGCCAAATACTGGGATTTGATACGAATCGGGTCAAAAATTGTTACAATTCAATTTGCAGTTACTTTTAAAACATCTTCAATTGCACTGATAAAGCTGGCTTTAGGGAGTGCCCCCTGAGCCATTTGAGGCTGATTTTCCATTGGGATGAACAGGAGCGAAGGAATGCTTTGAATCCCAAACATACCAGCCAGTTCTCGTTCCTCTTCTGTGTTTACTTTGTAGATATTTATTTTGGAACCATAAGTTACCTGTAACTCCTCCAGAATAGGTGCAATCATTTTACAGGGGGAACACCAGTCTGCATAAAAATCTACAATAGCTGGTACATTGCCCTCGAATTTCCAATCTTTGTTTGCTTCAAAATTGAATACTTTCTCTTTGAATGTTTCAAGTGTTAAATGTTCAAGTGCCATATTATTATTTATTTTTAATTGTTATTAATTTGCTATTAGCAATTGTTTTGATGCAAAAGTAATTTGTTTTTCCGATTAAAAAAACTTTTTACTAAAAATATTTGCCATTAGCATAAAATGCTTTTGTAAATAGTTGACTTATTTGTAGTTTTGCGGGAAGAAAAGTTGTTAGCGGTTAGCTATTAGCTTAAAGTTGTGAGAAGATTGGGCTTGTATATGATTTTAATTTGAATTGAAATTGTCAGGTAATTGCTGCAAGGTCGTTAAAACTAATAGCTAACTGCTAATAACCAATAGCTTAAAAAAAAGTATTCATGGAAGAGGGAAGTGGGATTTTGGGTTTAGTTTATGAGATGAAGAAGAAGTGTGCTGCCATTGACTATCAGCTGATGGAACATTTGCATCTTTCACAGTCGGAATTGCTTTTCTTTAGTTCTTTAGATCAGTGTACCGGGATTAGCAGTCCGGAGCTCGCCAAAAACATGGGTTTATCACCTTCCCGAATCAGCAGGGTCATTGAGAAGTTGGTGGTTGACGGTTACCTCGACCGAAACATTGATAAGACCGACCGGCGTGCCATTACGCTGTGTCTGACGGAGGACGGAAAGAAAATCAGGGCAGAAATCGATAAAAGCCGTCAAGAATGTGAAGCGAAGCTTTTAAACGTCCTTCCAGAATCAGATGTTGAAAAATTTCGGGAAATAATTAGTAAAATGATCAAAGAGATGTGATCTCGAAATTCTTACCACGAAGGACTCAAAGGGAAGCACAAAGGACACGACGGTTTAGGCGGTTATAGAATCACGCGTTTGATTCCTTCTTTGAGATGAAGGACATTGAAATTTACCAATAATCCTAATTTGCACCCTGATAATTTCAGATAAGTAAGTATTTGTGCAAGATTTATATCTGCTAATTGTTCAATGGATTTGACCTCAACAATTACCATATTTTCTATCATTAAATCAATTCGATATCCAATTTCAAGTTTTACTTTTTTGTATACAAGTGGCAAGGGTATTTGTTTTTCAACAAACAATCCAGATCGTTTCAATTCGAAATATATAGCTTCCTGGTAAGCACTTTCCAATAATCCCGGTCCGAGAGTGGAGTGCACCCGAAAACAACAATCCAGAGTAATTTTGAAAACCTCTTCAATGTTCATCTCAATAGTAATTTACTTTGTGTATCTCTTTGTGTTTACCTTTGAGTACTTCGTGGTAAAATCCTGAAAGTAAGTTCATTCCTCCAATGATTTCTTTTGCTTTACTATCTGCTATTAATTTCATAGAGTAGTGAATGGTAAGTTCGTTGTCGTTTTCGTAGAAATAGGTTTTCATGGAACGACTGTATCGAATATTCATACCATATTGTTCGAGGATGTGCAAGCATCTGAAGAGGTGACTTTGACTGATCCCCATGACTTCTGCAAATTCGGCAGGAGTGCCGGTTTGTCCGGATTGAATTAGCCGGTTCATTTTCTTTATTCGCTCAAAATAATCAACCAGCTTCATGGTAATAGGCTCCTTTCTTTTCGTTCGGCTGACTCAACCCATTTTCGCTGAAGAATGGCAATTGCTTTTGCCACATGCTGAAATACCGGCCTCTTTTTTGCCACAAGAAATGATGGGTACCTTCTTCCACCACCAAACCCCTTTCCAACACGGCGATGTGATCAGCATGGACAACCGTGCTTAACCGGTGTGCAATGACGAGTATGGTCTTCCCCTGCTCCTTCAGTTGTTTAATGGTTTCCTGAACATACTGCTCAGACTCGTTGTCAAGCGAAGAGGTCGCTTCATCAAACAGAAGAACCTCCGGATCCCTGTAGAGTGCTCTGGCAATGGCAATCCGTTGTTTTTCGCCACCGGATAATGTTGTCCCATTTTCGCCGATCCAGCTGTTGAAACCAGCCGGCAGTTTTTCGATAAATGACTGCATCCCTAACGATTGGGTGATCTCCAATATTTTTGGGAGATCGGGTGAGAATTCCCCGACGGCGATATTCTCGAGCAGTGTGCCGGAAAAAAGATCCAATCGCTGAGGGACAACGCCTACCAGTTTCCGCAAACTATGGGTTGAAACATGTGCCAGATTGTAATCACCCAATGAGATGCTTCCACCGGTCAGCGGATACAACTTTTGGATCAGGGCAACCAGGGTGGTCTTACCAGATCCGCTCTCTCCAACTACCGCCGTAATCTCCCCTTTTTTGATGCAAAATGCAAAATGGTCGAACACATCGGTTCTGGTACCATAACTGAAACTTACCCCATGAAATTTGATATCCCCAATTTTATCCCGGGGTATTTCAAACTTATTCTCATCCGATTCCTGATCAAGATCCATAATTTCAAACAACCGGTCTGCGGCAATCAGTGCATTCTGAATTGATTTGTTCATCCCGATCAGGTTGGATGCCGGACCCGTGAAATAGCCTGCAATGGCATAAAATGAGAGCAATTCGCCGGGGGTAATGGATTGGTCCATTACGAAATAGGAGCCTGCCCAAAGCAGTACAATTGTGGAAACACGGCTAATCAATTCAGTTCCTGTTGAGGAAAAAAGGCCATTGGTAGTTGAGCGATAAATTGATCTGAGCAGATTGATAAACCGAATCTCAGTCTTCAGGTTGGAATAGGACTCCAGTCCGAACTCTTTGATCGTGCGTACCGAATTAAGCGACTCAACCAGCTGGCTCTCCAGATCAGCAGTATCTTCCATCAGTTTGCGTTCCCTTTTTTTGTTTAACTTGTTGGTTATAAAATAGACCAGACCATAAAGTGGGAGTACAACCGACACAATCAGGGCAAGTTTCCAACTGTAAACAAACATGAGCACAAATGAAAAAATTACAATGAAGAAGCTAACCAGCAGGGTGATGGCTATATCGTTGATAAATGCACGGATTTTGACCGCATCATTGACCCTGGAGATGATTTCACCTACCCGCATCGAATCAAAAAAGTATTGGGGTAGTTTAAGCAGGTGTTTGTAATAACCAAGGATCAACCGGGCGTCAATTTTTTGTCCGGTTTTCAGTACATAAATATTCTTCGAATACCCGATGAAGAGTTGAAAAAGTACCAGAATAAGCATGAGAATACTCAGCAGGTTCAATAAGTTGGTATTTCTGTCGACCAATACAAAATCAGTGATTTTCTGGAGGTAGATGGATGTAGACAAGCCAAGAATGGTATAGACGACTGCGCCAAAGAGTGCCTGAGTCAGTATGTTCCTGTGTGGTTGAAGCAAAAAAATGAACCTGCTGAATATGGATACTTTCTCGTTGCCGGGTTGGAAAGTTGCTCCTGGTGACATCAAAATCAACACCCCGCTCCAGATTTCAGCAAATTCATGCAGGGATGTTTTGTGCATCTCCCCATCGCCGGGATCCATGTATTCGATCCTGTCTTTATACAGATGATAGATTACTACAAAATGGAGCAGCGTTTTGTGAAGTATCACATGCGCTATGGCCGGACAGGGTATTTCTGGCAGTGCGTCAATGCCCCCCTTTACCCCTTTTGAAGTAAAACCGAGCCGTTCGGCGGCTTTGATCAGACCCCATGCATTGGTGCCTTTTTGATCAGTGCCTGCCATCTGCCGGATTTTTGAAACAGGAATCCCCAGATGATAATGGGCTGCCACCGATGCTAAACATGCTGCCCCGCAATCGGTGATGTCACGTTGTTTAATTTTTGTCCTCATCCGTTTTTACGTTTTGGATTGAGCCAATTGTCTGCCTTGTCGTACAAGAGTTGAAAAAGTGTCCGGTCAGCCACTTTAAACCGACCAGTAAGGGTCATTCCTTTTTTCAAATTTCCTTTTGTTCCGTTTTTCAATTGTAAAAAACTTTGGTTCAACCGACATCTAACCCTGAAGAAGGTTCTGTCGTTGATATTGATCACATTACTGGAGATTTCTTTCACATATCCGGAAGCCACCCCCCATAAATTATAGTTGAATGCATGAAATTGAAAAGATGCCGGCATATCCTGTTCTATCAAGCCAATGTCGGATGGAGTGACAAAACATTCTACCAGCAAATCGTCCTCCGGTGAAATTCTGGCTATTAACTGGTTGGGGACAACAAAATTGCCGGCTTTGATACCAGTGTAACCGGTGATGGTACCAGTTATCGGGGCAGTCAGACAATATTGCTCTTTTTCCTTTTTCAGCTGTACAATTCTTGATGCCAGTTCTGACAGGCTTTGGATGGTCTCTTTCATTTTCTCCTGCCATAACGTGAATTGCTGTGCCTGTATGGAGCAATATCTGTTTTTTTCATATTGGTATTGATGGGCGATCTTTTCAAAATCATGTTTTGGTGTAATACCCTTGTTGAATAACTTTTCGGCCAGCAGATATTCACTCTCTGCCTGAAGTAACTGCGTTTTTTGTTCAGCGAGTTTGCCTTTATAGGCCGTGTATTCTTGTCTGTAGAGTGCAGACAGCAGCCCAACCGTTTGATTAAGTACAAGTTTGTTCAAATCAGAGAGCATCAGACTGTCTTCGTTCTGTTTATAAGTCAATAGTTTGATCTCCTGGTCAATCTTGTCGGATGCAACAACCAACAGGGTGTCGGCCTCTTTAACTGTTTGGTTTTCAAAAATCCGGCAGGATACCACTTCGCCGGTTACAACCGGAATGACAGGATTGTCTTCGTAACCGGATCTCACCACTCCTTCACTTTGTGTGGTGACCTGGACATTCACCAGTGGAAGCAGGCTGATTAAAACCACCAAGAACAGAATTACAGACAGATAGATAATCCGGCCGGAGATTCCCAGTTCTGAAAAATAATTTTCACAACTGTTTTTTACAATTTCGGGAGGGAAAAGCTGAGTCATGATCATTCACTCTTTTATCATACATTGCTACAAGTAAGTTAAGGCAAAAATGAGAGAATAAAGAATTTTGGAGGTTAATTTTAGAACGTGTATTGGGTTCGGGTTTAATTTAAAGTGCTAAATTTACGGCACGGGAATTGACCGGAAAGTTTGATTCTGCAGCGATTCGACAACTCGACAATCAGATGTTATATTATAAGCTAGGGATAACAGTTAACAAAATTCAAATTTATTAAACAAATGAAACGAGCATGGGCTACGCTCACAAAAGGCGATTTAAATGCACTTTGCGAGTTCCATGCGTACGAACAGATATCCAATAATTTACCAATGATATTTACGTATGAAATATCCATCCCGACATGTCGGGACCAACCGGAAATGATTATGTGGCTATTCCATTTGACCGTTAAAAAATAAATTATAAACAAATGAAATCAAACAGATTGATTGGTGAAATGCCCAAAGTGGGTATCCGTCCAGTGATTGATGGTCGTCTACAGGGTGTGAGGGAATCCCTTGAAAACCAGACGATGAACATGGCAAAAGCCGCAGCTCAGCTTATCAGTGAAAATCTTCGCTTCCCCAATGGGGATAAAATCGAATGCGTTATTGCTGATTCCACCATTGGTGGTGTTGCAGAGGCAGCCATGTGTGCAGAAAAATTTGCCCGCTCAGGGGTAGGTGTTTCGTTGACAGTATCTCCATGCTGGTGCTATGGTACCGAAGTGATGGATACCGACCCGATGTTGCCCAAAGCTGTCTGGGGCTTTAATGGCACTGAACGTCCTGGGGCCGTTTATCTTGCAGCGGCTCTGGCAGGGTATGCACAAAAAGGTTTACCTGCATTCGGTATTTACGGCCATGATGTGCAGGATAGTACCGATACCTCTATACCTGAAGATGTTAAAGAGAAAATTTTGCGCTTTGTCAAAGCTGGTTTGGCGGTAGCACAAATGAAAAATAAATCGTACCTCTCCCTTGGCGGAATGTCGATGGGTATCGCCGGTTCTTATGTAGACCAGGAATTTCTACTTGATTATCTGGGTATCCGCACGGAGGTGATTGATATGTCAGAACTGATTCGTCGTGCAGAAAGAAAAATTTACGATCCTGCTGAATATGAAAAGGCGTTGGGATGGGTGAAAAAGAACTGCAAAGAGGGTAAAGATGTCAACGATGCAGATAAGAAGGCGACCAGGGAGAGAAAAGACTGGGAGTGGGAGATGGTCGTTAAAATGACACTCTCTGCCCGCGATCTGATGATTGGTAACCCAAAACTGAAAGAGTTGGGTCACGGAGAAGAGGCACTGGGGCACAATGCCATCTTGGGTGGCTTCCAGGGACAGCGTGCCTGGACAGATCATTTTCCCAACGGGGATTTCATGGAAGCGATACTAAACTCCTCTTTCGACTGGAACGGTATCAGGGAAGCTTTTGTATTTGCTACCGAGAATGACTCGTTGAATGGCGTAGCAATGTTGTTTGGCCATCTGCTGTCCAACACCGCCCAGATATTCTCTGATGTGAGGACATACTGGAGTCCGGATGCCGTAACACGTGTTACTGGCAAGAAACTGACTGGCAAAGCATCCAACGGGATCATTCATCTGATCAACTCTGGTTCGACCACACTCGATGCCACGGGGAAACAAAAAAAAGAGGATCGGTCTGTCATGAAACCTTACTGGGAAATTACCGAAGCAGAGGCACAAGCCTGTCTGGATGCCACAGACTGGCCCCACGGCAACCTTGGATATTTCCGCGGAGGCGGTTACTCCTCCCACTTCAAGACAGAAGGAGAAATGCCGGTTACCATGAGCCGGGTAAACATTGTAAAAGGAATTGGCCCTGTGTTGCAGATTGCTGAAGGATGGACAATTGATCTGCCGAATGAAATTCACACTGTATTGGACATTCGTACCGATCCGACCTGGCCAACTACCTGGTTCGCCCCACGCGTGAACGGGGAAGGAGCTTTTACCGATGTTTACAGTGTAATGGCCAACTGGGGCGCCAACCATGGTGCGATCAGCTATGGCCATATCGGGGCCGACCTGATTTCCATGGCTTCTATGCTCAGAATTCCTGTCTGCATGCACAATGTTGATGAGAGCAAGATCTTCCGCCCTGCCGTATGGAACTCTTTTGGAATGGGAAAAGAGGGCGCCGACTATCGTGCCTGTGCTACGTACGGACCACTCTACGGTAAAACAAGATAGGAGTTGACAATAAATGCCGTTTTAGATAACTAAAATCCTTTGTGATTCCTTTGGTTTTCCTTCGGGACCTTCGTGGTAAGCTTTAAATCTTTAACCACAAAGGACGCAAAGGGTGACACGAAGGACACAAAAGAGAATTAAATTAGTAATGAGAAACTTTATAAGTGACTTAAAATAAGTAGTTTATAAAATTTATATACATGAAAGGCCGGAGGTAATAACCCTTCGGCCTTTTTGTTTTGGTATTTAGATAACATATCTCCCGTTTTCTCGTTAAAAAGTGAGGTAATGCATCATTGACAATTGTATGCCCTGAGCTTGTCAAAGGGTCTTTTCAATAGTCCATATTATAATTTTCGTTAATGGTTTTGAAAGTCTCTGTAAGTCAGTCAGTTTTTACGAAGGAAAGTGTTTTGAAAGATTATTACACGGTCTTTCTCAGCAGGCAGCTGAGCCTTCTTGGAAGAAAAGA
>Ga0302286_10003615_pt1 | contig 10401 bp, 6 predicted proteins | sample III_Fen_E2_3_FD_198765 | JGI IMG/M metagenome (GOLD analysis project Ga0302286, IMG submission 198765) | Peat permafrost microbial communities from Stordalen Mire near Abisko, Sweden - III_Fen_E2_3 | ecosystem: Environmental > Terrestrial > Soil > Wetlands > Permafrost | place: Sweden: Abisko...
CTTTTTAAACACTTTACCTGTTTCGATGTTCACCAGATGGACATAACCATCACAACCTCCAAAAACAGCATATTTGCCATATATAGCTGGCGCTCCGTTGATGTAATTATCCGATTCGTAACGCCAGATGCTGTCACCTTTAGTAAAACCAACACAATGCAGGTTATAGTCGTAACTGCCGACCACCAGTCTTATTTGCTTTCCGACTTTCAGCCAGTTGGCCGATCCTTCAATCTGATTGTCAGATTTGTATTTCCAGATTTGTTTTCCTGTTTTTGCGTTCAGTTTGAAGAACATTCCATCAAGGGTACCAAAAACGACCGATCCGTCCAAAAACAAAGCCGGAGCTTCAATGGCATTACCCGACACGAATTTCCATTTCTGCTTTCCATCAAACCCAACGGCATACATACTCCCATCAGTCGATCCGCAGTAAATGGTTTGATCATCGACTATCGGTGAAGTTTTGATATCGTCACCCGTTTGAAATGAGCAGAGCAATTTTGGTTTCTCCGGCAGATTTGCAGAAGTTGTTCCTGAAAGTTGTTGATTACCCCGGAAGATGGTCCAGGATGATTGGGCTGTTGAAGACCATATAGTAATAAGAAATAATGCAAAAAAGATCAGATTGAACCTCATAACTGTTCCTCCTGACTATACATCGACAAAGCTCCTGTGGGGCATTCCCGGGCAACAATTAAAGCTGTTTTTTCAAGACCCTTCTGAATGCTTTCATTGAAAGGAACCCCAACTTTCACATCGAAACCTCTGCCAATAAAAGTAAAACCAAATTCCTCCTGATGTTGCCGAGTTAAACGAACACAAATGCCACATTTGATGCATTTCGCAGGTTCGTAAACAATTCCTTCACGGTATATAAACTTCTCTACATTGAGGCGCACATCACTCTGAAAACGCTTCTGAACCGCATGATAACGATCAGATAATTCTCGCAGAACGCATGACTCCGGAGTTCGACAGTCACAATGCATGCAGCGTTTCGCTTCGCGTATGGCTGCTTCACGGCAAAGACCCTCTTTCCCTGCCTTTTGCCTGTGTGAGTATTCAGAGTCCTTTTGATATTGGATAAATTCAGCTTCTGCCAGTCGCCCGAATTTGGAGTTGAACCGCTCCGGGTAAGCTGAAACTTTACCGCTTTTTAAATAGACATCGATAACAGTTGCCACCTCTTTCCCCTGACCAACCGATCGTACGGCCAGTTTCGACGTTCGTATCGAGTGTCCAATGGCGAAAATCATTGGCAAAGAAGTTGCATAACTTGATTTTTCAACACTGATTCCTGTCTTGGTGGTCATTAGTCCAAACACAGATACCCCTTCAGGAATACTTCCAAATGCGATAACAACAGCATCGAATTCGCTCTGTAATTGGGCAAACCGATTGTCATCAATATTTTCCTTCAGCCTGATTTGAACGCCAATGGCGGTGAGATTTGCAATTTCCTGTTCAACAACCACCGTGGGTATAATATCGGAATCAATCTGGAGAAGTTCACCGCCAGCCTTATCGCTTTTTTCAAAAATGACTGCATGATGGCCTTTTTGTTGTAAATAATAGGCCGCTGCCAAGCCTGCAGGGCCCGAGCCAATGATAGCGACCTTCTTACCTGAAGGTTCCGCCAACAACGGTTGCCAGGGGGTTCCGCTTTTCAAATCCTCCTCACCAACGTATCGTTTCAACATACAAATTGAAACCGCTTCGTCCACCTGTTTACGGCGACAGCCAGCCTCACAGGGTGCCGGACAAATATATCCAAGAATGGAAGGCAAAGCAATATCACGCTTAACAACTTCCAGCGCTTTGGCAAAATCACCTTTTGCTATGAGACGATTCATCAGAGGAATATTCATATGCGCCGGACAAACCAATTGGCAGGGAGCTTCACAGTCTCCCACATGTTCGCTGAGCAGTAATTCGAGTGCCGCTTTCCGCGATTCGGTTGTTTCCTCATCGTTGGTGATAATGTCCTGTCCCTCAAAAACCGGAGTCGAACAGGAAGCAAACAGGCGTCCGTTTTTTGCATCTTTAACCAGACAAATCATGCAGGATGTAAAATGTTCAGTTCCTTCCAGGTAACACATTGTAGGGATATTAATCCCAATGGACTGTGCTGCCTGCCACACTGTAGTGCCAGGCTGAACCTCAATGGTTTGATTATCTATTGTGAGTTTGATCATTTTAAAATTGTTGCGTGTTTCTGGATACGGGTTACGGTTACGGGTTACGGGTTGTTTTCCAGTTTTCCTCAACATACTGGATAAACTTATTGATTTTAGCGCCCAACATTTCGTACTCTTCAAGCATGCTGTCTAAATTTTTGCTTTCAAAATATAATTCATTGATCATGGTTAACTGAGAAATTGCCTCATCACAGGAAGAATGTGAAAATATAAGAAATCGTACAAATTCATCTTTGTTTCGTCTTCGTCCAAAACCTTCAGCAATATTATCCTTTATGCTTTTTGATGATCTTCTGACTTGACTACCTTGTTCATAAAGCTCATATTTTGGTAACTCAGAGTCATCTGATGAACATCAACAGCTAATCTGTAAGCTATTTTGTAGATATCCAAATCTTTATAACTGTTCATTATAAAAATATTGCGTGTTTCGGGTTAAGAGATATTAGTTATTGAAAACTGTTACGAGTTACAGGTTACGATTTACGACTAATCTTAATTATAAACCATTCATTATAAAACTTTTAATACAAATTATTGTATTTTTAAATCATATTCAATAGAAATTCAATCCTCGTGACCAATAACCCATAACTCGTAACCCGTATCCCGTAACCCGCATCCCGCAACTAAACAATCTCCACCGCATCAACCGGGCAAACCTGTCTGCAAGCATCACATTTGATGCACAGATCAGTAATGACTTCATGCTTTTCGTGCGGTTTGAACAATATGGCATCAGTCGGACATTTCTGAGCACATTTGGTGCAGCCAATACACAAATCGTTGATTTGATACTTGATTAGTTCCTGGCATTTGCCTGACGGACATTTACCATTAATATGTGCGACATATTCCTCCCTGAAATATTTCAATGTTGAAAGAATAGGATTTGGTGCTGATTTGCCCAGGCCACATAAACTTCCTTTTTTTGTCCAGCTTGCCAGGTATTCCAACTCATCCAGATCCTTCAAAGTACCTTTTCCGGTAGTAATTTTGGTTAATATGTCGAGCATCCGTTTGGTCCCGATCCGGCAAAAGGTACATTTTCCGCAGGATTCATTCTGTGTAAATGAGAGAAAGAAACGGGCTATATCTACCATGCAATCATCCTCATCCAGAACAACCAATCCCCCGGAGCCCATCATGGCACCCACCTCAAGCAGCGATTCATAGTCGATCGGTGTATCGTATAATTGATAAGGTACACAGCCACCCGATGGGCCACCAATCTGTACGGCCTTGAATTTTTTCCCGTTCTGAATTCCCCCGCCAATCTCCTCAACAATCTGGCGAACGGTAATACCCATCGGCACTTCAATCAACCCGCCCCGATTGATTTTTCCTGCAAGTGCAAATACCTTTGTCCCTTTGCTTTTCCCATGTCCGATGGATGAAAATTTATCCGAACCTTCGCGTATGATATAGGAAACCTGGGCAAATGTCTCAGTATTGTTGATTAAGGTAGGTTGCTTCCATAAACCGCTTACAGCAGGAAATGGCGGACGTATTTTTGGAAATCCACGCTGCCCTTCGATGGATTCCATAAGTGCAGTTTCCTCGCCGCACACAAAGGCGCCTGCACCTTCATAAATGGTAAGGTCGAAAGAGAATCCACTTCCTAAAATATTTTCACCTAAATAATTATTCTCGCGACAATAAATTAATGCCTGCCTGATTCGTTTTACAGCCAGGGGATATTCGGCCCGGATATAGAAAAACCCCTGCGTGGCGCCTACTGCTTTTGCCGCAATAACTGCACCCTCGATGACCCGATAGGGATATGATTCGAGTAACATCCGGTCCATAAAAGCACCGGGATCACCTTCATCCCCATTGCAAATCAAGTATTTGACGTCCGACTTATTTCCAGCCACCAAACTCCATTTCAGTCCTGTTGGGAAGCCTGCCCCTCCCCTTCCACGTAAGCCGCTATCCTTGATTGTTTGAATGATTTCTTCTGATGACAATTCAGTCAGGCAGGTTTTCATTGCTACAAAACCTTCATGGCGTTTGTATTCTTCAATGTCCAGCGGATTGATAATTCCCCGGTATTGTGTGGCAATCGGTATCTGACGGTCCAGAAAATCAGAAACCTGCTTTTCGCGGGCATCAATCGAATACTGCTTGACTCCATCCCAAACGGTATCGGTCTGTACACTTTCAAAGAATTTATACACACTGTTTTTAAGCATGCTGAAAGTACCCAGTGGTTTAAAATGATTGGAAATGATACCTTCAATATCCGCGGGTTTCACCTTGGCATACAATGTAGGTTTTTCATTGAGTGGAATGATTTCGACCAGCGGAACCTGATGACACATGCCAACACAGCCCACATTTTTCAGGCTGATTTTGATCCCTGTATTGGCAAGAGTTTCTTCCACAGCCTTCTTTACGTCCTCACTTCCTGAAGCTACGCAACACGATCCCAATCCCAATCGGATCTCACCCTGAATCTCTGATCCGTCGACATTCCTGAACAAGCCTTTCTTCGTTCCTGAAATACCAGCATGTTTTTCAAAATCTGCAATAACATTGCCAACTTTGTCTGAAGCCACATGACCATAGGTTATTTCATCGATCTGAACCACGGGTGCCAATGTACAGCAACCCAGGCAGGACACTTTTTCGATGGTATATTTTCGTGAAGAATCAGTTTCTTCTTTTCCCGTCAGATTAAAATGTCTCCGAAAAGCATCATAGACCTGTCCGGCACCTTTCACATGGCAAGCCGTTCCGACACAAACTTTGATGATGTGCTCACCAACAGGCTGCATCCTGAATTGTGAATAAAAAGATGCCACACCCACAATCTGTTCCGGAGTGATTTCGGTTTGTTTGCAGACGTATTTCAGGGCTTCCTCTGGAAGGTAATGAAACGCATTTTGAATCGCCTGAAGAATTGGTATTACTGCTCGTGCAGCCGTTCCTTTTTCAGCGATAATCTGATCAACAGTTTGTGGTATGTTATTTTCTTCGTTCACCTCGTAATCTCCAATTTATTTAACACCCAGACAGTACAATTGATTCATGCCACGCAGATAAACCCGTCCATCCTGAAAGACAGGAGAACAAACAGCTTTTTCACCCAATTCAGGAGTACCTATCAACTGATAATCTTTGGTCGCTTTTACAATATATGTTTTCCCGGTCATATCGGTGATATAAATTTTCCCGTCAGCGTAAACGGGCGAAGCATAGAAGGCCCCGCCATATTCCTGACTCCAGTTCTTTGTACCTGTTTTTGCATCAAAGCAAGCAAAGACACCATAGGTGGTTGCCACGTAAACCATCCCATTAACAGCCAAAGGGCTGGAAACCTCAGGCAAAAATTCGTCAGACGACCAGACAATTTCAGGTGTTGCACCAATCTTAATTCCAACCAGTTTCGCATATTCGTTGGCTGCAAATACCATTCCGTCAGCATATCCTGCCGAAGGTCCAACTTCTCCGGAAAGACAGGCTATACTCCAAAATGATTTTCCCGTTTCAGGATTGTAGGCATCTACATTCGGGTTCGTCGTTAAGATTAATTCCATGCGTTTGCCGGTATTGACAAGAACCGGTGATGACCATGAAATCTTCGTACTTCGGGTAGTTTCCCATGCTGTTGCACCACTTTGTGTAGACAATGCAATCAGCTTACCTGATTTATTGGTATCATATTGAATGAGCAACTTGTCCTTGAATACAATCAGTGAAGAACCATGCCCGTAATGATTGTCAGGAACACCCAGATTACGGGCCCACAGACGCTTTCCACTCATATCGAGTGCAATGACATCGCCGGTAGCGAATATGGCAAATACAGCGCTTCCGTCCGTAGCCATGGTTGGGGCAGCCAAACCGGTATCAGCAGTCACCTTGGGCATTTTAGCCGGTGATCCATCAATGTTGTCAGCGGCAGCTTCCCACAACAATTTTCCCGAGTTTTTATTGTAACAATAAACCACCCGTGATTGAGCATCTGCACCGGTTACAAACAATTGGTTTCCCCAGACGATTGGTGAACTGAATCCGGCCTTCGGAACTTTTACCTTCCAGATTACATTTTTTCCACCAGCACCATTCCAGTCAACGGGTGTGTTTTTTTGAAAAGCAACACCTATACCTTCAGCACCACGAAAAAACGGATAATTTGCCTTCAACTGTGCCATGGTTGGAAAACCTGCAGTCTTTGTTACAGCAGGAGCAGACGCCGGTGCAGCAGGAGTCTCAGCAGGATTGGCAGGTGGAACATTTGCCGCAATAGTATTTGCAGCGACTGTATTTTCTGCGGTGTTCGTATTTGCCACAGAAGCAGCTTGATCAACCGGAGTTGAAGCTTGTTCCTGAACCGCAGGAGCAACATTAGGTTCAACCGTTTTTTCTTCCTGAACGGCAATATTTTCATTGATTCTATATTCTTTCAACGAATTATAAGACATAAATCCGGATATTAAGGCAAGAACTATCAATCCGGAGCCAGCATACATAATCCATTTCTGAGCAACCAGTTTGTCAAGTCCATTGTCCTTGGCGATGCCGTCAATCTCATTCAGTTTCGATTTGGCACTAAGCACATAACGAACTGATAGAATACTGATGATAATCCCCAAAAACATGAGATAACTTCCTGTCCTGATCTGCCACTGGCTTGTAAAATAAGCCTTCCGTGATAAAAGGTCAAATGCACGGATTTCCGCCTTCAAATCCTCATCACCCGGATTCTGACTCAATCGTTTAACCAATGCCGGAATGGTTTTATTTTCAATCGGACTGTTTAGCCTGGTCTGAGCAAAGTTGACAATCAGTAAAAAAGACATGATTACAGCAAATCCGGCTGCTATCCAGCCCATCCGTTGTGCCAGTTTGATTTTATCGGTTGTTGAGATGTTCATTATATTTTGAATTCAAGTATTTTAAATCATTTTTGTTGTTTCAATGTCCGTCAACTAAAGCAGACGGCAAAGGATAACCCAAACACGGAACGCGAATCCCGCAACCCTCAACACTTATTCTTTCTTCACCGGGCAATACTCCATACACCGGGCGCAACTGAGACAATTGGTCCGGTTGGGTTCCCAATCTACCCGTTTCCTGAAAGTTGATAACCCGATCAGACTGGACCCTATAACCAATCCCATGAAACCTCCCAGCAGCCAGCTTCCGATGTAGAATTTGTGACGAATCTGATCAGCTTCAAGCACCAACTGTTCGGTTGATTTTCCGGAGCTCATAAAAGTACGGACATCAATATTTTTAGCATCGGTTTTCACCTCCGGATGTTCAACAATAAGCTCTGCCATATAAACTGTTTTATTGAATTTTGAAAGCGATACATGCATCATTGAACCGGCAAACCCGCCTACACCTATCCAAAGTGGCAGAATCACAAAATAAATCATTAATCGGTTCACATTGTTGCGACGCTTTCCTGTTTCGATTATCGGCTCATCTATGGCTCCGAAAGGGCATGAATTGGCACACAGTTTACACTGAATGCAGGCAGCGGGAGTTATGGTCATGTGCCGGGATGAAAACTTCGACATCCAGCCCAGCAATACACCATAGGGACAGAAAAAACGGCAATAGGGACGCGCAACAAAGATACCGATGACCAAAAATAATATCCCCAGAATCAACATATGAAAAGGAGCATCAAACCGGAAGAAACCTACAAACGGATCATACCTGCAGATAATAAATTCAGATTTGGTTGCAACGTACAATAAAGCCAAACCCAGATACAAATAAGGAATTAAACCAAGAACTTTCTGCACCCATTTAGGCAATTCGATTGGCCTGATTGCAACAATATCCTGTATGGCACCGAGCGGACAGGCTCCGGCACAAAATGTTCTCCCGAAGAAAAGAGAAAAAACCAATGGCAACAGGAAAAAGAACATGGCAATAACTGGTATCGCATAAGTTGGATCAACAATCCCCAGAACCACATTCTGGATGGAGCCAATAGAACAAATACATCCTTCGCGGTAGAAACCGAAATAAAGCAAGGAGAAAATCGAAGTCCAGAAAACACCTTTACGTGAACGTTTTTTCAAAACGAACCAGGTCACTATCGACAGAACCAAGAACAATACAATCACATCCAGATATTCCAGCAAGAGGAAACGTGCAGAAGGTGCAGTGGTATTAGGTTGGGCATAGCCAGTATCAAATTCAGGCTTTGGAAACCGCTGCTTTGCATCAGCTGCAAAAGATTGAATTGCAGTGAAGAAAAGTACCGATATCAGTAAAAAATAATATTTAATTTGTTTCATCATTTTTAATACCTATTGGTAAATACCTTGTTACCCTCTGCCTTTTGATGTTTCAATTTGCAGCCTCAAACCATCCCATTCCGACCTATTAAGCTGAGCATAAAAATTAATTAATTATCAGTTTTAAAACCTATTCGCTTACGCCGTTTTTTTTCAATTTCCTGATCTTCTTTTAAACTAGAAAGTTAATTGCTTCATACACATCTTTAAGATCCTCTATGTTTTCTTGAGCTAATCACAAATTGTGATAAGCTCATATATATTGCGACTTTCAATATACTAAAGCGCATATTCTTTTAATACTTGTTTGAAGTGCAAAAATTGCACCTCAAAGTTGTCCGATCCTGCTTCTAAGGTCACAATTCGTGACCTTAGAATTTACTGAACACTGCGACAGCCAACTTTTTATCCTTTCTTCAATTGATCCTTACCGGAGCCGCCTTTGGTAAAACCGCCTTTAATCAAATAAGGAGTATTGCGAGGTACACGCTGAAAGGCATCAGCGGGGCAAACCCTCGCAATTGCACATTCGTTGCAGTTTTTGCACCGGTCATGACGAACCTGCAAATGCAGTGATCCATTTCCAAATGATGTACAGCCAGCCACACATTTGGCACAACCAATACACAATTTCTCATCAATCACATATTCAAAATAAGGTTCTTCGATATATCTTCGTTGGATAGCTGCCGTGGGGCAAAGTTGGTTCTCTGCAGCCGTAGTCCGTGCATTCGGATCCGGCTTCAGATAACCACCGCACAAATCGCAATAGCCGCACAAATTAAAGGCATGGACACATTTTACTGCCGATGGAGTCATAACACATTCTTTTGCACAACGGCCACACTGAACGCATTTAAACGGGTCAATCTGCCATACTAAATCCTTTGATGTTGATTTCAGAAACGAAACACTTGCTATGCCTCCGAGTGAAACTGCCAGGGCCATCTGCATACCGCTTCGGATAAACCGACGCCTTTCCATACTTTTCGGCTCTTTCTTATCGCTCATTCTTCCTGAAGTTTTTGGCCTGATCCAACGAACAGGTCGTTAGTTTCTGACATTTTTTACAGAACTGATTGTCGGCACAACCGTTGAGTTGAATTCTTTTTTGAGCAATCAGATAGGCAGAACCTCCAATCATTGCTGAAAGAAATGACATTTGTGCAACCTTTCGAAAGAAATCCCTTCTATTTGTTTCCATCTTATTTCTTTTCAAAAATCCTTACCTGTTTCCGGTCAAAATCGAGCGCAACAACCCGCTGGTTAACATCAATGGCAATATCAGGTGCATACCAACCTTTATCAAACATGGCAGGAGATGCAACTACTCCTTTAAATACGCCATGTTGATCGTATAATTTGATGCGAGGCATTCCTTTTTCGCTGGTTATAAACGAATTATCAGAAAGAATTGCAAATTGGGCAGGATTGCAGCATCCCGTAAATCCTTCAATCTTAAAACTGGCGATTCCCCAAGAAGTACGCATCGATCCATCCTTATTGTAATTCTCAAAGCTGTGGCGACCTGTATTGGCTACCCATAAGAAGCCGCTGTCATCCAATGCCAGATCGAAATACGGACTTGGAATAATATATCCCGGTACACCTTTCTGCTCATCCTTTGCACCAATCCTGGACAACACCTGTCCGTTAGTATTGCAATGGTATACGATACGGTTCCCTGCATCAGCAACATAAATATTTTCTCCTGAAACGGCAAGTGAAGTAATTACCGAACGGTCTCCAAATGAATTCCATCGTTTGAGTAAGGTACCGCCCTGATCAAACAAAGCTACAGAATGCAAGGTCCCGACCCAAATTTCGTTATTGGCATCAACCGTGACGCAATTAGCGGTATCAGGGATCTCCTTCCGTAAAATTTCATTGCCTGCATAATCATATTTCAGGAGTAATTTTTCACTTACCACAAC